>Ga0194037_1001449_pt1 | contig 17086 bp, 14 predicted proteins | sample JunL306m_MetaG_FD_148653 | JGI IMG/M metagenome (GOLD analysis project Ga0194037, IMG submission 148653) | Anoxic zone freshwater microbial communities from boreal shield lake in IISD Experimental Lakes Area, Ontario, Canada - Jun2016-L304-6m | ecosystem: Environmental > Aquatic > Freshwater >...
CATTTACACCACTAAGGAATAAGATTACCCAAGCGCCACGCGTTTTGGCATACCTGCGCAGAATCGTTATACAATTGACTATCGCTGCTAGATTGCCTCTGTAGGGGTGAATTCATTCGCCCCGTACATTCGCCTGTTAATAGGTGGCGAATGAATTCGCCCCTACAATATAATTTCACTGTTTACGTTACTCATGTTACATAAACTGCCGAAATGATACTGCTATTTACTTGTGTAGAGCCCAATGCCTTGTCAGGGAAAATAACTAAAGCTGACTTACTCCAATATTTACAATAATCAATGTAATTTGAAATCTAACTTAATAACAGAGCCTAATTAATGCAACGCGTATTACTACTTGGCACCTCTGGTTGCCATCTTTGCGAACTAGCCGAACAAATGGTCAATGACTGCTTAATTACTAACAAAGCACGTTTAATTGAATTGATAGATATTGCCGAACAAGAACAATGGCAAGCACAGTTTGCCTTACTCATCCCCGTTTTATATCACCCAGAAAGCCAAAAACAACTAGACTGGCCGTTTGATGCTGAGCAAGTTACTATTTTTTTTAATGAATTAAGCCCTAGTTAAAGCGATTGGGCATGGAAGAATAAACTAAACAGAGCCTCTCTGGGCATCTAGTATTGATGTGTTACAACTAACCATAAACTTTCGAAAAATAAACGTAGGTCGGGTTAGCGTTAGCGTAACCCGACCTACGTTCTTATACTAACTTAGCTCTTAGCCGATCTTTTACGCTCGTTTTCAGTCAATAACTTCTTACGTAAACGTATTGATTTTGGCGTTACTTCTACCAATTCATCTTCAGCAATAAATTCTAAAGCTTGCTCTAAAGTCATTTTTTGTATGCGAGCTAATGTCAAGGTATCATCAGTACCTGAGGCACGAATATTTGTTAATTGCTTTGCTTTACAAGGGTTGACACAAAGATCATTACTACGTGAATGCAAGCCAACTAACATACCTTCATACACTTCATCACCATTGACTAATAATAAGTCACCGCGCTCTTGTAAAGGATGTAAGGAATAAGTAACAGCTTTACCAGCTACCATAGAAATCATTACACCACGCAATCTACTACCTACATCACCCACTTTCATAGGACCGTAATGATCAAAAACGTGATAAAGCAAGCCAGATCCTGAAGTCGCGGTCATAAATTCAGTTTGAAAACCAATTAAACCTCGCGATGGCATCATATATTCTAAACGAATACGACCTTTACCATCTGGAACCATATTAGTTAAATCACCTTTACGCTCACCTAGTTTCTCCATGATGCTACCTTGGTGTTCTTCTTCAACCTCAATAGTCACCATTTCAAATGGTTCGCACTTCTTCCCATCAATTTCCTTAAGAATTACTTCTGGACGTGATACGCCCATTTCGAAGCCTTCGCGACGCATATTTTCAATTAATACTGATAGATGCAATTCGCCACGACCAGAAACTTTAAATTTATCTGGGTCAGCAGTATCTTCAACTCTTAATGCTACGTTATGTTGCAATTCTTTATCTAAACGATCACGAATTTGTCTAGTTGTAACAAATTTACCTTCTTTACCAGCAAATGGTGAGTTATTTACTTGAAAAGTCATACTCACAGTCGGCTCATCGACTGATAAAGGTGTCATCGCTTCTACGTTATCAGGATGACAAAGCGTGTCAGAAATTTCCAGCTTTTCAATACCAGCAAAAGCAATAATATCACCTGCACGCGCATCAGCAACCTCAACGCGCTCTAAACCATGGAAACCATAAATTTGCAGCATACGTCCTTTACGCTCAACACCTTCACGATTGATAATCGTAATCGGTTGATTCGGTTTAATGCTACCGCGTTGAATACGACCAATACCAATAATACCCACATAAGTATTGTAATCAAGACTTGAAACCTGCATTTGGAAAGAACCATCTATATCGACAGGAGGTGGACTTACCTTTGAAACAATCGTTTCAAACAAAGGAGTCATATCGCCACCCGTAATGGTGTGCTCTAAACCAGCATAACCATTGATAGCTGAGGCATAAACAATAGGAAAATCTAATTGCTCATCAGTTGCGCCTAAACGGTCAAACAAATCAAACGTTTGATCAACAACCCAATCGGGACGTGCGCCTGGACGGTCAATTTTATTAATAACAACGATAGGTTTTAAACCTAAAGCAAAAGCTTTTTGAGTTACAAATCGAGTTTGTGGCATAGGGCCATCAACGGCATCAACCAGCAACAATACTGAATCTACCATCGATAATACTCGTTCAACTTCACCACCAAAATCAGCATGGCCTGGGGTGTCAACGATATTGATGTGGTAGCCGTTCCAATCTAAAGCAGTATTTTTTGCAAGAATGGTAATACCACGCTCTTTTTCGATATCGTTAGAGTCCATAATGCGTTCGGTAACTTTTGCGTGTGAAGCAAAGGTACCTGATTGTTGCAATAACTTATCAACTAATGTCGTCTTACCATGGTCAACGTGGGCAATAATGGCGATATTTCTTAATTTTTCGATCACTTTTTTGTACTCTAAGGGGTTTATAAATAAGTATAAGGCGCTAAACAGCGCCTTTTAAAACGAGTAAGATGCTTAAGCCATCTTACCTAGGTAATTCGATTTAATTAACCTTGTCGCCAAGGCAAGCCATCATATCGCCAGCCGGCTATTTGACCACGATGCTGTTGTTGATCTAAAGGCCCTTCAAAGCCATCGACAATATTAATCAAATTTGTAAATCCAGCGGCTTGCAGAGCCATGCCCGCTTCTAAAGAACGCTGTCCACTGCGGCATAACAACAAAACTGGCGCTGTTTTATCAAGTTGATGTTTTTCAACTTCAGAAACAAAATCAGCATTAATCTGCCAATCAGGCGCTTCTTTCCAAGCTATATGAATAGCGCCGGGTGGATGCCCTACAAAAACGTGCTCCATTTTTGTACGCACATCAACTAAGACTGCATTGCTATGTTCTTGCCATAAAGTCCACGTTTGCTGTGGATTTAAATTTTTAATCATGCTGTTAACTCATTTCTTTATTTCTGACCGATAAATTGAGCTTCGTTTCTTAGCCCTTGCGATGTATTGCCAATTAAAGCATTATCTCTGTAAAACACTAACTTCAATTTAGCAAACATTGAACATAACTCATTAGCAGCCAACAAATAATCTGGATTATTTGGGCCCACTTGAATAGTTTTTTCTCGATTAAAGGTTTGATAAAAAAGCAAACCATTGGGTTTAATTGCTCCTATTATCGCATCACTTAGAGTCCGGTCAAGAAAACGACTGACAACGATCACATCAAAGCTACATTTAGCGAAGCTTTCGACCTGTATATTTTCTTGGCAAGCATTGATATTTAGCCTTTGCGTAGCTGCAATGGCCTTTAATTTATCAATAGCCACATCTGAAATATCCCAGGCAGTCACCGCCAAACCTTGCTGCGCTAAAAAGACTGAATTAGCACCTAAACCACACGCCAAATCCAAAGCGGTTCCGGTATTTGGTAACAAAAAGTAGTTTTCGGTTAATACTTTTGCGGCTTTATAATCAGCAACATCAACCTGATTATAAAGCAAATTCCATTTTTTTATTAGCGCATTCATTATTCCGAGCCAGGCATAGTCACCCGACCTTGCAACCACACTTGTAAGAAATCCATAAAACTTTTCACTTTAGCCGACAAATACTTCCGATGCGGATAAACAGCATGTATATCTAAAGGGGGTAGTGGATAGTCTTCCAATACCACTTGCAAGGTGCCGTTTTCTATATCTTTACCTACGATATAAGTCGGCAACATCACTAAACCTAAGCCATTAAGTGCTGCGATACGAATAGGATGCGCGGCATTGGCTTGCATTCTTCCTGTGACCTGCACAGTTTTAAAGCCCGAACCATTTTTAAACTGCCATTTATTACGCGGCGAAACCGCCCAATTAATTAAACAACTATGATTTGCTAAATCCTCTGGCGTGTAAGGAACACCTTCACGTTGTAAATATTCTGGCGAAGCACAGATGACTAATGATGAACTCGCTAATCTCCGTGCTACCATACTGGTATCATCTAAATCACCCAACACAATAGCAAGATCAATACCTTCATCAATTAAATCACCAGGACTGCCTTGCACAACCATTTCTATGGTTAAATCTTGATATATCTTCAAAAATTCAGCGACCGCCCTTGCAATATGAGTAGCCCCTATCGCGGGCGGAGCACTAATTTTTAATAAGCCTCGGGGTTCTGTTTGCAAATGCGTAACAGCGGACTCCATTTCATCGACGTCTAGCAATACTTGCTGACAGCGCTCTAAATAAGAGATACCCACATCCGTTAAACTTAAACTGCGTGTAGTACGATTGATTAAACGCGTACCCAAACTACCTTCAAGCTGCATAATATGCTTGGTAGCCATTGCTCTAGAAATACCCAATTCTCGCGCACCTCCGGCAAAACTTCCGGCTTTAGCGACACGAACGAAAACGGTCATACTGGTTAATTTATCCATCGCGCCCTCTCATAACAATTGATGCACTTAGCATTAGCAAAAGCTCCTATCTTATGAATTAGTTAATGATTAAAGATATAAAAATAGATAACTAGCGGCAACTAAAACCACAGGGTGTGATTAAAAATACAGGGAATTGTATTTAATAGGCTGTGCAGAACGATAGTGAAGCGCAGAAATAGCTCTTAATATTGTTTCATTTTCCTACATTTTTAATCACACCAACAGCCGCCTATGATTAAGAAACTCTTGACATGAATAATTATATCCTAAAAAGAAACAATCCATTCATTGTTATGTATATTGTGCTTAATAAATATCTGCCTATAATACAAACCAAGCCATACAGCAACACAATATTTAAAGCAACAACTAACATTGAAAGATTCTTTACTTTAACAGGATTTATCTCATGAGCCATTTAAACAAACAAATGATCGTTGCTTTACTATTTATAGCTGGTATCGGAAGCTTCATCTCCGGACAATTTATTATTTCTACCGTGTTATTTGCTGGTGCAGCTATTTATAGCAACATCGTAACACGTGCCACCCTGAACAGCTAAGTGCTACAAAGTTAACTACCTCCTGGTGTTATGCCTCCAAGCAGTTTCTCCTCATAATGTTCTGCTTGAACTCTTACCTCCCTTTACGTCAGTGTACTGGGAGGTTTTTTTTGCCTAAAATAAGGGCTAGTAACTTAATGACGGGGCTATTTCGAGTCAACCGTTCATTTATAAACAGGGCTATCCTGAACCTAGAGAAAGGGCTCAAGGCAAAAGGCTAAGCCTAAGAGACTAGCTTTCGCCCTTCGCCTGTACTTAGGAAAAACCTTATCTAAAAGCAAACAATAAAGCCAAACGACCCTATCTTATATTGGCAACTGCCCGCGTCCACAACACATCATTAATGCCACATTGCGGCACAAATCCCGACACCGCCTGCTTTAACACCTGCCTAATCTGCTCAAAATTATCATCTAGACTAGCTTGCTCTAATTGTTTCAACATTTTTTCTAAATCTGACCAAGCGATCACTTGCTCTTGGGCTCGCATAATTCTCGGATGAGTGGTTTCTGAAACCTCATCACCAATAAGTAACTCTTCATAAAGCTTTTCACCTGATCTTAAACCGGTATAAATAATTTCTATCTCACCGTTTGGATGCGCCTCATCTTTTATTTCTAAGCCACTCAAATGAATCATACGTTTTGCCAAATCAACGATACGTATAGGCTCACCCATATCTAATACCAAAACATCACCACCCTGCCCTAAAGCACCGGCCTGAATAACCAACTGAGCCGCTTCGGGAATGGTCATAAAATAACGAATAATGCGCTCATCAGTGACCGTTACCGGACCACCTCTAGCAATCTGCTCTCTAAATAAAGGTACAACAGACCCTGATGAGCCTAACACATTACCAAAACGCACCATGGTAAAGCGCGTGTGATGTGCGCTACCGAAGCCTGCACTTAACGCTTGCAAAATTAACTCTGCAAAGCGCTTAGTGGCTCCCATGGTATTGGTCGGCCTGACCGCTTTATCGGTTGATATTAAAACAAACAATTCAACATTAGCTTTAATAGCGGCTTGCGCGACATATAAAGTCCCAAAGATATTATTACTGACTGCCTCGCCAGGATTTTTTTCAACCATAGGGACATGTTTATACGCTGCCGCATGATAGAGGGTTTGCACTTTAAAAACTGCACACACATTTTCTACACGCCTAGCATCAGCAACAGAACCCAGTACCGTAATAATTTCGACAGAAGCCAATTGAGGCTTACGACTTAAGAAATGCTGCAGTTCTTTTTCTATGGCATACAGTGCAAACTCACTCAATTCAAAAAGAATCAAAATACGTGGCTGCAATTGTACAATTTGCCGGCAAAGTTCCGAACCGATAGACCCACCCGCCCCAGTAACCATCACTATCTTTTCGGTGATCGCTGCCGCCAATAAAGATTGATCAGGGGCAACCGGATGCCGCCCTAAAAGATCAGCAATATCGACTTCCTGCAAAGCATCAACGGTAATTTTACCTTGCGCAATATCAGACAAGCCCGGCATAGACATGACATGCACAGCATAAGGCTCTAGCAGTTTGATCAAATCACTAATATGCGATCGTTTGGCTGAAGGCATCGCCAACAGCACATCAGTAATTTGATAGCGCTCTATTAAATAACTTAAGGCATTGAAAGGATAAATACGTAAACCGTTGATCTTACTTTTATGCAATAAACTATCATCATCTATAAAAGCAATTGGGCGAAATTCCCGACCATGTTCTAAAGCGGAAGCCAACTGCACACCGGCACTACCCGCGCCATAAATAAGCACATTTTTTTTACGAACATCACTAGTATCGCGCAACCCACCTAAACGAAAATAAGTCTCGCCTAGCCACCAACGCGCAAAAAAACGACTACTACCCACTAGCAACATGACCAGCAACCAATTTAATGGCGAAACAGTACGAGGAATAACCTTAATTCCTGATTCATACAAGACAAAGGCAAAAACTAACGCATAAATAGTTGTCGCCTGCATAATAGTCCATAAAGCGCGTATTTCTATATAGCGAATGATGGCTCTATATAAACCTAACCTTAAAAAAACAGGGACTGCAATGACCGGCGCTACTGCAAACAAATACCATTCATCGCCTTTAGGTATATAAAGCTCGCCCCAACGCAAAGAAAACGCAGACCATAAAGCGAACAATACAAAAAACACATCGGTACTAATTAAAATAAAAGCCTTATTACGCCGTTTAAGACCAATAAACCAAGAGGCTAAAATAGCTTGCTTCATACAGATTCTCTTTGACCCGCGCGAAAAATAATGACCAGCACTACTAAGGGCAGATAAGCCAATATTAAAGCAAAGCCCGCATTAAGTTGATTTAAAGCCACGCCCAAGGCCAAGGGCAATAACCAAACAAAATTAATAATCGCAACGGCCAAAGACACTTTTTTATGAGAACCATAAAAACGAGCCGCATATTGATAAGCATGACTACAATGCGCCTGATAGACTTTATCACCTCTTAATAAGCGCCTGAATAAAGTCCAAGTGGCATCAGTGATAAAAACCGCTAATAAAATAAGCCAGCTCCATAAAAACAAAGGATTAACCCACGCCGCCTGAATAGACAACAAACCCAGTACGATACCTAAAAAACCACTGCCCGCATCACCCATAAAAATCTTAGCGGGTGGAAAGTTCCAAACTAAAAAGCCAACAACAGTCATCGCCAACAATACCGGTGTCACCCATAAAGTATTAGCTCCAGTTTGCATCGCGTATAAAAGTGCAGCCCCTAAGCTGACCGTAATCGCCTCAATACTGGCAATTCCATCAATACCATCCATAAAATTATAAAGGTTTAACAACCATACTAAATACAAAGCCGCTAAGATTTGACCTATCCAGCCCAAATCTAAAGCCATCATAGATAAACCCGGCACAGGCAAGATTAGGGGCGGCAAACCACCTAAACAATAAAGTCCCCAAGCCGCAGCACTAAAATGTACCAACAAACGCCAACCTGCGGCAATATGACCATGATCGTCTAAAAAGCCCGTTAAAGCCACGAGCGCACCTGAACCCAATAGCGCCCATAACACCAATGTTTCAACTAGGTCAAAAGCAAATAGTGCGAGCAAACCTAATAAAAACACGATGACGATCGATAAGCCCCCCCCTCTGGGTGTAGGCAATTTATGTGAGCTACGCGCATTAGGAATATCTATCAAACTTGCGGCCAAGGCATAACGACGCAGCCAACCCGTCAATAGACTACTTAACAACATTGCCACAACAAATAAGCTGACTAAAATTAACATTACTGACTATCTCTATAAGAAATCGCGACTTTTTCCAAAGCCTCTGGCAGAGAAATGGGTGGCCGCCAATCTAATAATTCTCGCGCCTTAGAACTATCGACCTGCAAAGAACCGCACAGACGTTCCGCCATCGCTTGCTTGCCTAATATTTTAGCTCCAGCCATGATTAAACCCTCTGACAACTTGAACAATCGAGCCGGTTTACCGAGTGCCAAAGCCATAGCCCTTAACAGCTCAGGCGTAGAAACATCCATACCATCCGAAGCTAAAAATGTTTGATTAGCCGCAGCGGGATGCACAATACAGAGCTTTATTAAATCAATTAAATTATCTAAGGCTAATAAGCTACGTTGATTTTGAATACTGCCTAAAGGCAAAGGCAGGCCTAAATCCAGACAGCGCATCATGGCTTTAAAATTAGCCTTAACACCAGGACCATAAATTAAAGTGGGGCGAATAATTACAAGCTCTAAGCCAGTTTCTTTAGCTAATTGCTGTAGTGCCAATTCGGCTTCATACTTAGAAACTCCATAAGCATCTAACGGTGCTGGCACGTCATCTTCTCGATAAGGATGACCTAAGCTCGTAGCTTCACCATTAACCTTAATTGAACTGATAAAGATAAAACGTTTAACCCCGGCCTGAACGGCTTGCTTCGCTAGGTTTAAGGTTCCTAGCACATTGACTTGACGATAAGCCGACAAAGCATCTGCGGCCCTTTCGTTCATAACATGTACACGAGCAGCCAAATGAATGACCACACCAACATCAACTAGCGCCTCTGCCCAAAGCGTATCGCCATTAATCTCACCAACCAATATTGTTTGCAAGTCATCATTAGCTTGAACATTAGCACGCACCGCAGCACGTACCTGATAACCTTGTTTTGTTAAGGCAAGGCTTAAAGGCTGACCTACAAAACCCTGAGCGCCTGTAACAAGTATGATTCCTGCCATTAAGTTACCTGAATTTTGCAATACTACAACTCACTGTTTATTTGGATAATCTAGCTTTGCAGCAGAGTATACCATATCAATATGCTGACCCAAGTTTGAACCCTCTCAATAAATGGATTTTATGGCGTAGCCCAATCATGCTTAATCCTAACTGAAATAGCAATGTGCTAGGATTTTTTAAGACCACTACTAGCTCACTTAGCAATGTTCTCTGATTTTTCAAGACCAGTGCTAATTCACCTAGCAATGCTCTGTGATTTTTTAAGATTAGTGCTAACTCACCTAGCAATGCTCTGTGATTTTTTAAGATTAGTGCTAATTCACTTAGCAATGTTCTCTGATTTTTCAAGACCAGTGCTAATTCACCTAGCAATGCTCTCTGATTTTTCAAGACCAGTGCTAATTCACCTAGCAATGCTCTATGATTTTTTAAGATTAGTGCTAATTCACCTAGCAATGCTCTGTGATTTTTTAAGATTAGTGCTAATTCACCTAGCAATGCTCTGTGATTTTTTAAGATTAGTGCTAATTCACCTAGCAATGCTCTATGATTTTTTAAGACCAGTGCTTATTCACCTAGCAATGCTCTATGATTTTTTAAGATTAGTGCTAATTCACCTAGCAATGCTCTATGATTTTTTAACATCAAGGTGGTGTTAAAGTAAATCATTTTGATTTGATTTATAATAAGTTTATTTAGTATAATCAAATAAGAACATAAAACCGCTTACCTTTAATGGATTTCAATGATCGTTTAGAAGCAACCATGAAAACATTGCTTAGCAAGACGGAAAGAAAGTAAGTTACCCACAAGTATTTTTGCACTTAACTATCAAAATTCATCAGGATGAATTCAATAAATCATGAACTTATCCATCATAAATTTTCGATAAAAACTTAACCATAATCTTGAATAAAGTAGATAAAGTAATGAAAGCATTAAATGTACTTGTAATTGATGACTCACCCATGACTATCAAAATTATGGAGTCAGTTCTAAATGAACTAGGCCATATCATAGTTGGCACTGAACATAGTGGTGAGGGAGCATTAGAAGCCTACCGCGAGTGTAAACCAGATTTAGTAACGATGGATGTTGTGATGCCAGTAGTTGACGGCATTGAAGCTACCAAGCAAATTATTGCAGAATTTCCTGACGCAAAAATTATCATTGTATCCTCACTCAGCCAAGATTTGGTTGTGCAAGACACACTTAAATGGGGCGCCCAAGGCTTTGTCATAAAACCAATAACAGCCGAAGCTTTAGATAAGCAAATTAAACTTATATTTGAAAGTACCGAATAGCCCCTAAGTTTTAAGACGGTTTCGCGATATCGTAACCCGACCTACACAAAAGTTCGGGGGTTGATTCCACTTCATTCGCTATGCCCATGCCGGAAACGCTTTTCTCGCTTACGCTTGAAAAGTCTTCACCGGCCTACAGCTTTATCCTTGCCACTCTGATATAAAGTAGGGTATGCAAACAGCTTTATAGTTTGCCCACCTTTTGCCGAATAAGCGGTGGGCAGAAAAACGTTGCCCACCCTACTAAGCTGTCAGCGGGTTGGAGTCAAAACTCACGAGTTTTGATTCGTACTTTGGATGGAGCTTTTAACCACATGATCGGGGCTTGCAAATCCCGACCGGCATCGCTTTTTTTGCCATCAAAACTCGTGAGTTTTGACTCCACTTCATTCGCTCTTACGCGGGACGGGGTTTATAACCCCGTCCCTAACGTTTAAGGTTTCGAAATTATTGAAGCACCTAAAACTTGCAAACCCCGAGCAGCTTCGGCACAATCTATTCCACCTTAAGTTGGTAGCCCTTCTATTCAACCGCCGACCCAGAAAAATCCATTTCTACCCTACCATTAATCAGTTTTAAATTAGCATCAAACTCGCTATCTTTAGTGGATTTAAATCCTTTTAACAGGCCTGTCTCACCGGTAGTCAGTAATTTAAGCGCTAATTCTTCTGTTATAACTTTCTGAGCAATCACTTTCCATATCACTGCTTTACAGCCATTGCGCCATTCACTGCAACTATAAGCTTTGCTGGTTTCAATGATTTTACCGTTACATATAGGACAATCGGCTAAGGCTGAGGCTAGCTTTTGTTCTGGTTGATTTTGCAATTTGTTATAAATGAGTTCCCCTGAAGGCTGCAATATAAGTTGTGCGTTAAAGCTGTCATTATCAATTTTAAGTAGATAGGCCTTCAAGGTTCGACCTATTTGAAATAATTGACAGGCCATATCACGGGAAATAGTCACACCATAGTACTGTTTCCATAACACATACTGGCAACCAGCTTTCCATTGACTGCAACCATAACCTTGCCGACCTTCGATAATCGATTGTTTACAACGTGGACAGGCGCCTAACTGAGTATCGTCATAAAGTGACTTATCTGAAGCGTCTTTTAGTTGCTGGGTAAATTGAATAATCTCCGCCATAAACTGATCAGGATCATAAGCATTCTGCTCTATTTTTTTTAGCTTAGCCTCCCATTCACCTGTCATAGCCGCTGACTTTAAGCGCTCATCGGCGATAATAGCTATAAGGTGTCGACCTGATGCAGTAGATAAGATTAATTTTTTTTGGCGTTGAATATAGCGGCGTTTAATCAAGCCTTCAATAATTGAGGCTCGGGTGGCGGGTGTGCCTAGGCCTTTTTCTTTTAAAGCTTCTTTTAGCTTTTCATCGTCAAAGGTTTTTCCGGCAGATTCCATGATGCCTAATAAACTTGCTTCGTTATAGGCTTTAGGCGCGGTAGTTTTACCTTGGTTGATATGAGGCTCATGAGGACCTGTTTCGCCGACAGTAAAGACTGGCAATAATTTTGGTTCATTATTTTTTGGGGCTTGATTAGCAGCACTGTTTTTATATAAGGCCTGCCAGCCTTCTACTTCTATCACTGTACCCGAAGCCTTAAATTTGGTTTTTTGTACCGCAGCTAATACCGTGGTGATTTGTTTTAAGCAAGGCGGATAAAAAGCGGCGATAAATCTTAAAACAATAGCCTCATAAACTTTCGCTTCATCTGGGCTTAAATGACTCGGCAGAATCGTAGTTGGAATGATGGCATGGTGATCGGTGACTTTAGCATCATTAAAACAACGCTTACTGAGGTTTAAGGCCTCCAGATTTAAAAGCGCTATCTGCTCACTAAAATTAGTACGCAGAGTCTCTAGGAGAGGTTTGATGCTAGGTTTCATATCTTGCGTGAGACAGCGACTATCGGTACGCGGATAAGTAACGTGCTTTTTTTCGTATAACTGCTGAGTTAAGGACAAGGTTTGATCGGCTGTCAAACCATAGCGTAAATTCAGGTCTTTTTGTAATTCGGTTAAGTCGTAAAGTAACGGTGGCTGAACGGTTTCGCGCTTACCTTTTACCGAGGTAATTTCTAAAGGGTGCGGCTCAATTTGCTTTAACAAAGTCTCAGCGTCTGCTTGTTGCTCAAATCGTCCACCGACGTATTGAAAATCAACGGCTCTGTAGAGGGTATATAGCTCCCAGAAATCCTTAGGTACAAACTGTGCTATCTCTAAATCTTTCTGCACAATCAAGGCTAATACTGGTGTTTGCACTCTACCTATAGTCCATAAACTCCCATACTGACCAAATTTTAGGGTATATAAGCGAGTGGCATTTAAACCGACGATCCAATCAGATTCACTACGACATTTTGCGGCACGATAAAGACCTTCATAAGCACTACCCAGCTGTAATTGACTGAAACCTTTTTGAATAGACTCGTCGGTTAAGGAGCTAATCCATAAACGTTTAATAGATTTATGTAAGCATTCCGTCCACGATAAGATATAGCGAAAAATTAACTCCCCTTCCCTACCCGCATCCGTTGCACAGATGATTTCATCGGCGGGTAAAAATAAGCGTTTAATGATATTAAGTTGTTTTTGCGCGGATTCATCTCCGCGAGCTTTTAAGCCAAAAGGCTCGGGTATCATTGGCAGCGCGTCTAGGGACCAACGCTTCCATTCGGGATGATATTCATCAGGCTCTTTAAGCTCAACTAAATGTCCAAAAGCCCAAGTTATTTGGTAGCCATTACCTTCGAAATAACCATCACGTTTTTGATTAATATTGAGACAACGGGCAATGTCTCTTGCGACTGAGGGTTTTTCAGTGAGTATGACTTTCATGGAGGTTTCAAAGAATATCGGGTAGAGGATGCATTGGGAACGCCAAGCCTTTGATTTCGCGAAACAGGGCTTAAAGTTCCTATGCTAATCCGGAAGTCAGTAGGCCGGAATAAGACCACCCAAGCGTAGCGCGTGGTGGCGTTTCCGGCACACGATCGACTTGACTGCCGGAAACGCTTTGCTCGCTTACGCTAGCAAAGTCTTCACCGGCCTACGACTTTCCCTACAGGACTTTGTTTTCAATAATAGCCAAGCGCTCGGCTTCTATGCCTAACAAAAACTCGCCTTTTAAAAGACCTAACAATTCTTTACCGGCCATGCTGTAACGCCAACCGTGCAATAACGAACACTCTTCATCTTCATTAAACATCAAGACTTCTAAATCTTTACGGGTAGCCAAGATAGTGGGATTAAGGGCATTTTCTTCGGCCCTTATACGTACCAAGGCCGTTAAAATATCTAAAATAGCCTCTTGTTGCTGTGTTTTTTTGGCCGATCGATCTTTGTCATTTAAAGGTAGAGGTGGGCGTTGCTTAGCATCACTAATTAATGAACAAATCTCTTTGCCATAACGATGCAGGGCACGTTCGTTAATACCCCGCACACTGGCTAATGCTCCAATTGTTTCGGGTTGTAATTTGGCTAAATCAAATAATAACTCATCACGTAACAACCAACTTTTTGGCCTATCTTCGGCTTGTGCCGTTTTTTCTCGCCATTGCGCTAAGGTCTGAATGATTGATAATTGCTTACCCGTCAGTTTGTTTTTGCCTTTTATTCTAAGCCAAGCTTTTTCTGGATCAACCACATAGTGCTCTGGATTAGTCAATTCAGCAAAATCGTGTTTTAACCAATCGATACGCCCTAATTCAGTTAATTTTTTCAACATCAGTTGATAGATCTGACACAGATAAATCACATCATCCGCCGCATATTCAATTTCTGCTTCGGTTAACGGACGCTTACTCCAATCAGCTCGTGTATGAGCTTTATTTAAATTAATACTTAATAAGCTAGACACCAACATGGCATAGCCTGGGTTATCTTGAAAACCTAATAAGGGCGCTGCTATTTGCGTATCAAAAATAGGTCCTGGTAATTTCCCAGTAGCTTGATGAAAAATCTCTAAATCTTGTCTACATGAATGAAAAACTTTAACGATAGCGGGATTTTCTAAAGCCTCATAAAGTTCACTCATATCAGACAGAGCGATAGGATCTATGCAAGCGACCCACTCAGGCGTGGCAATTTGCAACAAACAAAACTTTGGATAATAAGTTTTTTCACGTAAAAACTCTGTATCTAAGGCTAACCAAGGCTCGGTTCTAATCTGCGCACAAAGGCTAACGAGTTGTTCAGGTGTATTTATATATTGGATGGGCGTCATAAAGTTAGATGCGGTAGTAGTGTTAGCCGGATATTAAGGGAAGCATGGTTCATGCATAAATTACATGGCTAATACATCCAAACCCGCATGTTCTTGAACTAGCGTTTCGGGTACAGACTCACCCCGCATTAGGCCTACGAAATCAAATAATTGTCTATCAACCAACTGTGAAGGCGCAACATTCTGTAAGCTGGTAAAAATCGTTTCTAAGCGCCCAGGAAACTGTTTATCCCAGATATTTAACATCTCTTTCATCGCTTGTCGTTGCAAGTTAATCTGAGATCCACATAAGTTACAGGGAATGATGGGGTAATCTCTAAAGGCGGCATAACGCTCGATATCTTTTTCACGCATATAGGCTAAAGGCCGAATGACGATATTCTTTTTATCATCGCTCAATAATTTTGGCGGCATGGCTTTGAGCTTACCGCCATAAAATATATTTAAGAAGAAAGTCTCGAGTATATCGTCACGATGATGACCTAAGGCAATTTTAGTAATGCCATTAGCTTCTGCATAACCGTACAAAGTACCACGGCGCAAACGAGAACAGAGCCCACAAGTGGTATTGCCTTCTGGTATAACGCGCTTTACAACACTGTAGGTATCTTTTTCAATAATATGATAAGGCACGCCTAAAGATTCAAGATAGGCAGGCAATACATGCTCAGGAAAACCTGGCTGTTTTTGATCCAAATTAACGGCGATTAACTCAAAATCGATAGGAGCTGTTTTCTGCAGATTCATGAGTACGTCTAGCATAGTAAAAGAATCTTTACCGCCTGATAGACACACCATAACCTTATCACCGTCTTCGATCATGTTATAGTCGACAATGGCATCGCCGACATTATGCCTTAAACGTTTTTGTAGTTTATTAAACTCGAATTTATCTTTTTGATGTAGATCTGACATGGTCAGAATTATATAGAGTAGTTATGCAAGAAAGGACATTCAGGCTCATCAATAGATGAGCCTGAATAAGAGCGGTTTTAGCCGTTATAACGCTGAAAAACTAAGGTTGCGTTAGTGCCACCAAAGCCAAAACTATTGGACATGATGGTATTTAAGGTCACATTATCTTCACGTTCACGAACGATAGGAATGCCTTCAGCACCAGGATCAAGCTGGCTAATATTTGCTGAAGCACTCAAGAAGTTTTCTTCCATCATTAATAATGAATAGATAGCTTCATTAACACCGGCTGCACCTAAAGCATGACCTGTTAATGATTTTGTAGAACTGACTCTTGGTACGTTTCCTTCACCAAACACAGCACGCAAAGCTTCTAATTCTTTAGTATCACCAACTGGAGTACTCGTGCCATGAGCGTTGATATAATCAATACTGCCATCTACCGTAGCCATGGCTTGTTGCATACAACGGATTGCGCCTTCACCTGAAGGTTGCACCATATCATAACCATCAGAGGTTGCTCCATAACCTGTTAATTCAGCATATATTTTAGCGCCACGCGCTTTAGCATGTTCTAGCTCTTCTATGACTAATACACCACCGCCACCAGATATAACGAAGCCATCACGGGTTTCATCATAAGGTCTGGATGCAGTTGTAGGTGTGTCGTTATATTTAGACGATAAAGCACCCATGGCATCAAATAAAACTGACATGGTCCAATGTTCTTCTTCACCACCACCGGCAAACACTACATCTTGCTTGCCCATTTGTATTAATTCCATGGCATGACCAATACAATGCGCACTAGTTGCACAAGCTGAACTGATGGAATAATTAACGCCTTTAATTTTAAAAGGTGTTGCAAGACAAGCGGTATTGGTACTAGACATGGTTCTAGGCACCATATAGGGACCAACTTTCTTCACGCCTTTTGAACGTAAGATATCAGCCGCTTCAACTAAGTTTGAGGTAGAAGGGCCGCCAGAACCCATCACTAAGCCAGTTCTAAAATTAGAAATTTCTGCCTCTGATAAACCAGAGTCATCAATCGCTTGTTGCATGGCTACATAATTGAATGCCGCACCATCGCCCATAAAACGCTTTATTTTACGGTCGATAAGTGAATCTAAATCTATGTTAATCGCTCCGTGCACATGGCTACGAAAACCCAATTCTTCATAGACGCTAGCAAATGTAATACCTGATCGACCTTGCTTCAAGGAATCAACAACTTCATTCCGATTATTGCCTATACT
>Ga0194037_1001451_pt1 | contig 17079 bp, 8 predicted proteins | sample JunL306m_MetaG_FD_148653 | JGI IMG/M metagenome (GOLD analysis project Ga0194037, IMG submission 148653) | Anoxic zone freshwater microbial communities from boreal shield lake in IISD Experimental Lakes Area, Ontario, Canada - Jun2016-L304-6m | ecosystem: Environmental > Aquatic > Freshwater >...
TTTTTTCATGTTCAAAATTGATTATTTATCTAAGATAGAGTATCTCTCATAAACGGCAAATGCAACCTTAAAGGTTGCCTATGAAATTAAGAAGGGAAGGTTTATTTTTCAATTAATATTTTCCTGATATATGTTTTACTGTTATGGTTGATTTTGAGGATAAACATATCTGAACCATAACTACTCATATCTAGAGTTTTATTGTACTTGCCAATAAAACCGGGGTAATTTTCTTCATGAACTTTTTGACCAACTGTATTAAATATTTCTAAAGTCAAGTTTTTCTTAACATTCATTTCAAAACTAATATTAACAAGTCCTTTAGAAGGATTTGGGGAAGATGTTAATTTAATTTCACCTACCAACAAATCATTCAATGCAGTTACAGCCACATTTATCACGTTGGAACTTTTAGAACATCCGTTTGTATCTGTAACCACAGTCTTGTAGGAGCCTGATTTTGTTGGTTTAAGATGACTTGAAGTACCTCCATTAACAACCAAAGTATCATTTAAGTACCATTGATTTCCACTTGTAGCATTACTTGCTAATGAATCTGCAACTTGTGTAATTACTGGTGCAATACCATTAGTTACAAGAACAGCAGTACGATCACTCACACAATCATTCGTGTTGATCTTCATATCATACAGCCAGTAATAAAAGTTCTGATAGTTATTAGGAAGCGCTGTTGTAGAAGCACTATTTCCAGTAATAGAAATTACATTTGGTAAACTTATTGGATATGGATTTGGATTTACTGCATTATTTCTAAATATTGATGCACCACCTTGACAATCGATAATAATGATATGATTACCAATAGTAGGAACTGGTAAATTCAAGGTATAAATTGATCCTGTATCTGCAGCATTATTTATAGTTGAAGTTGTTCCGTCTGCATTTGCAGGAGTTGGTGTGGGTGTTGATGGGTAAACTGAAATAGCAGCGCTAGAAATTGGAGTATAACTATAGCTACTATGACTTGCATCAGACCAGGATCCAAAATCGGCTAAAGTAAAAGTGATGGTTCCTGGATAAGATATAAATAATCTGGCTGTTTCAATAGTTAGTGGTACTGAATTATTGATATTAATAAACTGTCCTGAAAAGCTGTTATAACCACCACTTGGGTAAGCCATTTTATTCTTTAGACCTATTGTACCTCTATATTCTTTTCCTACATAGAAAGTATTATCAGAAGGAATATTGGTAGTACTAACATTATAACCTGTTGCAATCGGTGTGCCCCCTGTAGCTGTAGTGTACCAGAAATAATTAGAGGCTAAAATAGGGTTGGTTACTTTTAATATGGCATTATTTCCACAGATAGTTCCAGATCCTGCAGGGCCAGCATGAACAGGAGCTGTAGTAATTGTTGTAGAATTACTATTGTTGCTGGCATTTTGATCTGTTACAAGATTTACTGAACTTGTTATTGTATAAGTTGTATTTGGGAGGCTTGAATAAGGTTTTGGAAAAGTGTAATCCACTAATCCTAAAGCAGGAATGGTTAATGGATAATTTGTATTAAAAGTCAACACATTTGTACTGCCATTATTAACTTGTAAACTAATGGGTACATTGGTTTGATCAATGGTACCATTATTTTTTATGGAGATTGAAACATACTGACTATCAACACCGCAACTTCCAGAAGTTGGAATGAGTAGTTGATTTAAACTTAGATCATTTGAAGGATTCACAACACGTAACCGGAAATCTGAAGTCTCTCCATTTGCATAGGTACCGCAACCTTTTACGGCAGAGGTATCATTTGTTTCCTGTACAACAATGCGCATCAAATATATATTCCCAATAGGTAAACTTGCTTTAGTAATAATATTACCAGTTAAAACACTTGTAGGAGTGATGATTACTGTGCTACTGGTAACTTGCTCGTTTGTTTCAAATTGGCCATTATTATTATAGTCAATAAATACTTTTACAACCCTTGGATTTGAACTGGCATCACAAGTTCCAGTTTTAATATAAAACGGAATGGTTTGAGATGCTTCTATATCGATGCTGGCATTTGTATTATCAGTATAGGTAGTACAAGTAGTATGATTGCTATAGTGAAGTGATTTAAATGAAACACTATCGATTCTGGCACCAGCTGAACTTAGGGCATACGATGCACAAGTTGCAACACCACCAACGCCACTCACTATTAAAGAGTATGGTTGTTGGCCTCTTTGTAAATTTCCTTTATGTGAAACTATAATGGTGTAGGTCTGTCCTGGTACGGCACTATCCACATAAACCTTCTCAATATTATCTAAAACATTATCGCCTTTTACAGCAGGATTATCAGGATTTACTGGGTCTAATACCCATGGCAAATAAGCTTTAGTTCCTTTCAAAATTTTGATATCAAGGTCATTGACAAGCTTTCTTGCAGGGTTGTTCAAAACATTTGTGATGTCTACCGGACCCTTTGGATCAGTCCAACTAATGGTTGCAACTAACGGACCAACTCCAGAAGCTATTACAGTATAACTAGCAGTATTGCCGTTCACCAGATTATTTTCATAAACTAAATGATTACTCGTACTTGCATTATTGCTTGGGATAGCTGCAGTTAAAACTGTAGCAGCTTTTTCTACATTTAAAACTCCCCATCCATATTGATAATCGGGTCCATCAGAAGGGCCGGCTTCATCAGCAGTATGAATTGCTAATCCTTTTAATGTGGCAGAACGTAGAAATTGTGCGGGTTTTAATTTGCTATAATATTCCTGTAACAACAATAATGATCCAGTTACATTGGGAGTAGACATGGAAGTTCCAGAACTAAGCGCATAACTGGTATTGCTGGTTGAAATGGAAGAAAGTATATCTACTCCATCAGCTACCAGATCTGGTTTAATTCTTCCATCGTCTGTAGGACCGAAATTGCTGAAGTATGCAATTCTTGCATCATCTTTTCTTGTATAACCACTGGGTATTCCTTCAATTGCTCCAACAGTTAAAATATTTTTTGCATTTCCATCCCAGGGAATGGTATTGTATGAATTATTATCGCTGATACCCAATGGGCGATTTCCTGCGTTTACCATTTGATTTAAACTATCGAAACGATAATAAACATCGCCAACTGCAGGGCCATTTTCTCCGCGATTATTTCCTGCTGCTTTTACAATTAAATAGTTTGGTGCGTTATAGGCAATTGAATCTAAGAGTTGTGCATCAGTACTATAATATCCAAATTTATAATCTTCCTGTTCTTTTGGTCTGCCATAAAATTCCCAACGATTCATTCCTGCATTAAAACTCCAGCCTGATATGATTCCGTAAGAGTGATTCGAAAGCAAAAGATTGGAAGCTTCCCCCATCATTTCAGAAATATCGTTGTTGTAATCATAAGCAACAATACCCTGCATTCCGAAAGCCATTCCTTTTGCTAATGGATTTATTCCAGTTGCAATCATAGTTCCAGCTACGTGTGTAGCATGATCTTCTATATTAGAGGGCTGATCTTTTTGTGTAATTCTTCCAACTAATTCTACGTGGGTTCCCAAGATTTTTCCTTCATCCCAAACGCCCAATTTATTTTTTAGAATATCTGCTGACCCACTTAAACCTAGTCCACTATTACCACCTGGCCATAATTGGTTGGCTCTTGTGGTTGCAGCTGCAATGGTATTATTCTGACTAATATAATATTTAGGAAATCCTAGAAAATCTACTCCAACTAACTGACCAATTCTGCCCTCCTTGTTTTTAATAGAAATTTGCCAGCCTTTTTCTTTGGCTAAGGACATGGCTTTAGCGTAATTGGTATTTTCTACCAATCGAAATCCATGACCTGCTCTTTCCAGCAATTCGCTGTTTGTAGTTAATTGAGCAGCTCCATTGATTGAAATTAAGCCCAGAAAAACTATTAACATTTTCAATCTAAACATGACGCCACTTAATTATATTTTTATAGGGGGATACCTTTTTTTCTAACAACCTAAAATTAGGATACCTTAATACCCTAAAATGTAGTATGAAACCCCATTTTACCCTAGCCATAATCACTACAACGTTCATAGCATGCTTATCCACAAAAAAGCTGAATATTACTACAGCTGGTCAGGGTATAAAAGGCTATGTTGTTGAAAACCAAGGAAATCGTATGCCAATGAAAGGAATTGAGCAGAAAATTTCCAAAGGTTTTGTATGTACCATTATAATTTTTGAACCCACATCGATAAACGAAACAACCCCACATAATATTTCAAACCTGTATGAAATAATTCATACAAAACAGGTTTCGTTAGTAGAAACGGATTCGAGCGGCCATTTTTCTGTGGATCTGCCAGTTGGGAAATATTCCCTTTTTATAAGGTTGGGAAATAAATATTATGCTAATTTATTTAACCAATTCAACCAAATAGGCTTGTTTGAGGTGTTACCAAACAAATATACGGAAGCTAAATTAATAATGAATAAGACAGCAACCTTTTGATTCGCCCTATATTTGCAAACCTTTCGAGTCAGCAGGTGTTAATCCTGTGAGGGATGTTTGATTGTATGAATATTGGTGTATTGTTAGAAAAGTATCAAAAATCACCCCGCCTTTTTCAATTGGCGGATAGGTTATCTATTGCCCAACGTATACAGCAGAGCGATATTCAAAAGATTTTTCTTAAAAATTTACAGGGGAGTAGTGCTGAATTCATTGTGAGTAGTGTTTTTATGAACGATGCCTGTTCGCAACTCAATCATCTGGTGGTTCTTAATGATGCAGAAGAAGCTGCCTATTTTCAGAATACACTCGAGAATCTTACCCATGCGTTAGACCTTTTTTATTTTCCATCTTCTTTTAAAAACAGGAAAAATTTTCGGCTTCTCAATAGCTCGCATGTGATGTTGCGTACGGAAACTTTAACAAAACTTTCTGGTGGAGGGAATAAAAAAATTATTGTTACTTATCCTGAAGCACTTTTCGAAAAAGTGGTACTGCCTAAAACGCTTACCGGAAATATTATTCATATAAAAGTAAACGAGTCCATTCAGTTAAATAATCTGATGGAATTGTTTGTGATGTATGGTTTTCAAAGAACAGATTTTGTGTATGAACCAGGACAGTTTGCTTTGCGTGGCGGAATCCTTGATATTTATTCCTATGGAAATGAAAAGCCTTATCGGGTAGAATTATTTGGCAATGAGGTAGACAGTATTCGAATCTTTGATCCCGAAACACAATTGAGCGAAAGAAAGCTTTTGCAGGTTAATATTATACCCAATGTAGAAACACAATTCGAAACAGGTGAGAAGGTATCACTCCTTGAATTTCTTCCTGAAAACACCGTGGTTTGGTTGAAGGATTGGGATGTGATTAGCGGTAAGATCGAGCAACAGGAAGAAGAACTGGATGGGTTTATGGGCTTGGTGGAAGATGGTTACCGAATGAATAATTCTGATGAGGAAGATGATTCCAGGATTGTAAAAATTGTTACAAAAGAAGACTTTGTTTCTGCAAAAACGATCCAGGAATTATTAGTATCAAGAGATATAGTAGAGTTTGGATACAGACCACATCTGGCAAATTTTGAAATTGAATTTGATACAAAAACACAACCTTCTTTCAATCGGCAATTTGATCTTTTGATTAAAGATCTGAAGGCACATGAAACTGCGAATTACGAGATCTTTATTTTTGCTGAACAAGCCAGGCAACTGGAAAGATTGAGTAGCATTTTTACCGACTTGCAAACTGAGATTCAATTTGTTCCTGTAGCAACCAGCATTCATGAAGGTTTCATTGATGAAGACTTGAAAGTAGTCTGCTATACAGATCATCAAATATTTCAACGATATCATAAATATAAAGTCAAACAAGCGTATAATAAGAATAAGGCTTTAACGCTAAAAACCCTGCGCGACCTGCAACCTGGTGATTATGTAACACATATGGATCATGGTGTGGGAACATATAGTGGATTACAGAAAATAGAGATCAACGGAAAAATACAGGAAGCAGTAAGAATTATTTATAAGGATAGTGATATTCTTTATGTGAACATCAATTCGCTACATAAGATTTCGAAGTATACAGGGAAGGAAGGAACCGCTCCTAAGATTAATAAATTGGGTAGCGATGTCTGGAATAAACTGAAAGAAAAAACAAAGACCAAGGTTAAGGAAATTGCATTTGATCTGATCAAGTTATACGCGCAAAGAAAAGCGCAACAGGGATTTGCACATGCCCCTGATACCTATATGCAAACTGAATTGGAAGCTTCCTTTATTTATGAAGACACACCAGATCAGAGTAAGGCAACTGCCGATGTAAAAAAGGATATGGAAAGTGCATCGCCCATGGATCGATTGGTTTGTGGTGATGTTGGTTTTGGAAAAACAGAAGTTGCAATTAGAGCTGCATTCAAAACTTGTGTTGATGGAAAACAGGCAGCTATTTTAGTGCCTACAACAATCCTTGCTTTTCAACATTACAAAACATTCCAGGATCGTCTCAAAGATTTTCCTGTTACGGTTGATTATATTAATCGATTTAAATCAGCCAAAGAAAAGAAGGACACTTTACAACGTTTAGAAGAAGGTAAAATAGATATCATTATTGGTACTCATGGTTTATTAGGAAAAGAAGTAAAATTCAAAAACTTAGGAATCATGGTGATTGATGAAGAACAGAAATTTGGGGTGGGACATAAGGAAAAATTAAAAACATTAAAAACCAATGTGGATTGTTTAACCCTTACTGCTACACCAATTCCACGAACCTTGCAATTTAGTTTAATGGGTGCACGCGATCTGAGTATCATGAATACCCCGCCGCCAAACAGACAACCCATTCAAACAGAGGTACAGGTCTTTAATGAAGACATAATTCGAGATTCTATCTATTATGAAACAGAAAGAGGCGGGCAGGTTTTCTTTATTCATAATAGAGTACATGGACTCGCAGAGATGTGTGCTTTGATTCAAGGGTTATGCCCCGATTTGAGTATTGGTTTTGCCCATGGTCAGTTGGAAGGACATGAATTGGAAGAAAGAATTTTGGATTTTATCGATCGCAAATACGATGTTTTAGTATGCACCAATATTGTTGAAAGCGGTGTTGATATACCCAATGTAAATACGATCATCATTAATAATGCCCACCATTTTGGATTAAGCGATTTACATCAATTGCGCGGTAGAGTTGGTAGGAGCAATAAAAAAGCATTCTGTTATTTGTTAGGTCCGCCCATGAGTAGTTTGCCTACAGACAGTAGAAAACGATTGCAAACATTGGAACAGTTCAGCGATTTAGGAAGTGGTTTTCAAATTGCCATGCGCGATTTAGATATTCGAGGTGCAGGTAATATGTTAGGTGGTGAGCAAACTGGTTTCATGGCAGAGATTGGATTTGAAATGTATCAGAAAATTTTGGAAGAAGCCATTCGTGAATTGAAGCGCACAGAGTTCAAAGAATTATTTAAAGATGAAATAAGTAAGCAGGATGATTTTGTGATTGATTGTACCATCGATACTGATTTGGAAATATTGATTCCAGATAGTTATGTTGAAAGTATTACAGAAAGATTGAGTTTATATACAAGATTAGATAGCTGCGAAAATGAAACAGAACTTCAATTGTTTCACGAAGAAATGGTTGATCGATTCGGTCCCATTGTACCGCAAGTAGATGATCTTTTTACTACAGTACGTTGCAGATGGCTGGCAGTAGGAATTGGATTCGAAAAAATGACTTTGAAAGAGAATACCCTCAGGTGTTATTTCATCAATCGCCCCGACTCACCCTATTTTGAATCTGATTTATTTAAGAACGTATTAGAATATTTACAAAAGGGCACCAACAAAGCCAGGTTGAAACAAGCGGGCAAAATGTTCTTACTGGTGGTAGATGATGTGAAAGACATGCTAAGTATGCATCAGTTCTTGGAGAGAATGCATGAGAAAGTAAAAAGTCAAAAGTAAAAAGTGAGAAGTGGGAGCTTGTAAGTTAATATAAAAAAAAAGTACCCCTCATGTGCGCTTGCGCATAGGAGGGGCAGCCGATGCCGCGCATGCGGTATACGGCGGGGAGGTTATCTTTTGCAGAATGATGCAAGTTTGTTTTAGAGAGTAACCACCCCAGTCATCGCTCAGTCGCTCGACTTCCCCTCCTATGCGCAAGCGCACAGGAGGGGTGTTTATTGAAAAGTAAAAAGCCTCGTATTACTACAAGGCTTTTTACGCTTTAACTTTTTCTATTACTAGAATCCTTTAGTAGCAACTCCATCAGCAATTGCTTGTAAAGCTTTTGCTTCGCTCATAATAGCAGCCATTTTATTTCCTTTTCCATCATGACCACCGGCCATGTATCCACCTTTTGCAGTTTTAGTGATTTTTGCATCTTGCATTGGCACATTTTTTTCTTTTGTTTTAAGGCAATATGCTTTGATCATTTTTGAAGCGTCCATTTTCGTAGAATTTAATTGTTAGAGAATAATCTTATATGTATTTAAGCACAAGCTAAACATTTTTTTAAGATTTAGTGGTATAGGAGCCTTAGAACTAATCCACATTGCCAGACCTAATAAAAAAGCGACCCAAACACAGTTTTGGTCGCTTTTGCTATCTAGATACAGCACAAAGACTGCTAATTTGATTTATACGTCGATCTTTGCGTATTTGGCGTGTGTTTCAATGAATTCGCGGCGCGGAGCCACTTCATCACCCATCAACATGCTAAAAATACGGTCGGCTTCAAAGGCGCTATCGATGGTTACCTGCTTAAGCGTTCTACGAGCTGGATCCATAGTAGTTTCCCACAATTGTTCTGCGTTCATCTCTCCTAAACCCTTATATCGCTGCGTGTTTACCGTATCATCTTTACCGCCGCCTAGCTTTTCGATCCAAAATCTACGCTGTTCTTCGCTATAAGCATATTCTTGTTCCTTTCCTTTTTTTACTAAGTAAAGTGGTGGTTGTGCGATATAAACATATCCTTGTTCTACCAGCTCTTTCATGTAACGGAAAATGAAAGTTAGAATCAATGTAGCGATATGCGAACCATCCACATCGGCATCCGTCATGATAATCAACTTATGATAACGCAATTTCACGATGTTCAAAGCCTTCGGATCATCAGGTGTACCAACGGTTACGCCCAAAGCCGTGTACATATTTCTGATTTCCTCGTTTTCGTAAATCTTGTGTTCCATCGCTTTTTCTACGTTCAGGATCTTACCTCTTAATGGCAAGATAGCTTGATAGCTGCGATCTCTTCCTTGCTTAGCAGTTCCGCCAGCCGAGTCTCCTTCCACTAAGTATAGCTCACATTTTTCAGGATCACGTTCTGAGCAATCTGCCAACTTACCAGGTAAGCCACCACCACTCAACACCGTTTTACGCTGTACCATATCGCGCGCTTTTTTTGCAGCAACACGGGCTTGAGCAGCTAAAATGATTTTTGATATTACATTCTTTGCCTCACGAGGATTTTCTTCTAAGTAAGCTTCTAATGCACGCGCAACAGTAGTTTGAACGATACCGCTCACTTCACTATTACCCAATTTTGTTTTGGTCTGACCTTCAAATTGTGGTTCCGGAACTTTTACAGATATGATGGCGCTTAAACCTTCTCTAAAGTCGTCTCCCTCAATCATCACTTTCGCTCTTTCAAATAAACCTTGTTTATCACCATAGGTTTTAAACACGCGTGTCAATGCCTGGCGGAAACCAGTAACGTGCGTTCCACCTTCAATGGTGTTGATATTATTTACGTAAGAGAAGATATGTTCTTTGAAATCATCGTTATAAGTAAGTGCTACTTCTACAGCAACATTAGAAGCTTCATCATGTCCATCTACATATAATGGTGATGGAATCAACGGGGTTCTGTTACCGTTTTTGTCGAGCATTTCAACAAATTCTACAATGCCCCCTTCACTGTAGAAATTTTTAGTGTAAGCAACACCTGCTTCATCCAGTTCGCGTAAATCGGTGATGATAATATTAATGCGTCGGTTTAGAAAAGCCAATTCTCTCAAGCGTCCTTCTAAAATATCGCGGTGATAAACTGATTCCTGGAAGATGGTATAATCGGGCCAGAAGTGAACGTAGGTACCGGTCTTATCGCTTACCCCACTTTCACGTACTGCGTATTGAGGAATCCCTATTCTGTATTCCTGCTCAAATATTTTTCCTTCGCGATGTACATTCACAATTAACTTACTGCTCAATGCATTTACACAACTCACACCCACACCATGCAATCCACCAGATACTTTGTAAGTATTTTTATCAAACTTACCACCAGCATGTAGTACGGTCATCACCACTTCCAATGCAGAACGTTTTTCTTTCGTATGCATCGCAGTAGGGATACCTCGGCCATCATCCTGAACGCTGATTGAATTGTCTTCGTGAATAAAAACTTCAATGTTTTTACAGTAGCCAGCCAATGCTTCATCAATACTATTATCAACTACTTCATATACCAAGTGATGTAACCCTTTTACTCCAATATCACCAATGTACATGGCGGGTCTTTTTCTAACGGCTTCTAATCCTTCTAAAACCTGTATACTATCGGCGCCGTAATTTTTATTTTGCTCTTCGTTGCTATCTATTTGTTCCTGGGTCATAAATGCTTATCAGTCCTGTGTTTAATGATTTTATCAGTAGCTGTCAAAGGTAGTGAAAATTAGGGGTTAATGGGGCATAAAAAAGGGCTATTTATCCACTTTTAGACCCTCTAAATCGGCATAAAATGGATTAAACCTAGGGCGATGTCTAAAATGTTAAAAATCTGCCTGAATTTGAACATCTTAAACCTACCTGAACAAAAGTGATAGATTGTTTGTTTTAATAATATGTGAGCGGGTAAAGAGGCGTACTTTAACAGTTTAAAACTAAACTGTGACCCAAGTTTGACAGTTCAAGTTTTAAAATTAGATGTTTATACATTAAATTTGCACTACATGGTACAGGTTTTAGATATATTAAAATTGGCGCATAAAGGCGGAATTGAGCCGAGCATGGATCTATTGTATGAGAAAACTTCTCAGATACCTGGTTCATTTCAGTATCAAATCAATCGATATTATGCGCAAAATTCTTGGGTAGCTGAGGATACAGGAATGTTAGTGTACCATTATGATGCTAAACGTCCTGAAGAAAACTTTTTAGAACTTCGTTATTGCGTTACTGGAAATAGATATTGTGAAGACAGAACCTGCGGACAATGTAATCAGTTACCTACCAATAATTGTGTGGGTAAGCACTTAACAGTGGATGTTTTTAAATTTCATTTTACTTCCACTTTTTTACATCAGTTTGTTCATAATGTAAAACTGAGCAGTCAGAAAGACGAAGTGCTTGCTTTCAAATATCCGAATGCTTTTACCAAAGTCTTTCCAGTAGCCATCCGCAAAAGAAATGTACTAGACGATTTACTGAACCATAGTTATTCGGGTTCGATGGAAAACATTTTTGTGAATGCTAAAATTCACGAATTGTTGGTGTACAGTTTAGACAGTATGGATGATGATAAAGAAATTGGGTTCACCTGTAAATTCCTTGCGGATGAAAGCGGACGCGAGAGAATTTATCAAGCCAGAGAAATATTATTACAACATATTGGCGATCCAATTACTATTAAAGAGTTGAGCAGAAAAGTAGCGATGAACGAATGCTATGTGAAAAAGGGTTTCAAAGAAATTTTTGGAACAACTATTTTTGATTTCTATCAACAACAAAGAATGGAACACGCTAAATACCTTTTATATGAAAAGGGTTTAAGTGTTACAGATGTTTCTGCACTGTTAGGTTATTCTTCAATATCTCACTTCTCTGCTGCTTTCAAAAAGCATACAGGATTGAAGCCTTGTGAACTATTGAAATAATTAGTCCGATACTCCTACCTTTAGTTTCCAAAAATAACATATGAAGAAATTCTTACTGATAGCATCGCTATTTGCATTAGCATCTTGCGCTAACAATAAAGTGGATACTATTATCCATCATGCAGTGATTTATACAGTTGATTCCTCTTTTACAATGGCAGAAGCAATGGCCATTAAAGATGGAAAGATTGTGGCTACCGGTAAGAATGATGAGATCCTAAAAAAATATACAGCCATTGAAAGTATTGATGCCGGAGGTAAAGCGTTGTATCCCGGTTTTATTGATGCACATGCCCATTTTATTGGCTATGGCAGATCATTATTTCAAGTTGATTTATATGGTACTAGTACCTGGGAAGAAGCAGTGGAAAGAGTAAAGGCTTTCGCTGCCAAAAATCCAGATATTCCATGGATCCAGGGACGTGGCTGGGATCAAAATAAATGGCCGGGCAAAACCTATCCTACCAATGCTTTATTGAATACATTATTTCCAAATACTCCGGTGGTTTTACAAAGAATCGACGGACATGCGTCTATTGCAAATCAGAAAGCAATGGATCTTGCAGGAATCAAAGCTGGTCAGACTATTGTTGGTGGTTCCATTGAATTAAAAGATGGAAAATTAACAGGGGTACTGATAGATAATGCAGACGATAAAGTTTACCAACAAATTCCTGCTCCAACAAAAGAAACCTATCAGCAATGGTTAAGTGCTGCAGAGAAAAATTGTTTTGAACAAGGACTTACTACTATCACTGATTGCGGGGTCGGATATGAAGATGTAGAACGTATCGACACCTTACAACAAGAAGGAAAATTATCCATGCGCATCTTCGCCATGCTAAGTGATAACGATGCAAATCTTGAAAAATATTTGAAACGCGGACCTTATAAAACCGACAAACTTTTTGTAAATGGTTTTAAAGTGTATGCTGATGGAGCCCTTGGTAGCAGAGGCGCTTGCCTGATTCAACCTTACCAGGATAAAGCAGGTTGGTCTGGATTTTTATTACGAAACAAATCACATTACGATTCATTAGCGCAAGTGTTGGCAGGTACAAAATTTCAAATGTGTACTCATGCTATAGGTGATAGTGCTAACAGAGAAATCTTGCATGTATATAATAAATATTTAAAAGGAAAGAACGATCGCCGGTGGAGAATTGAACATGCCCAGATCATCAATGTAAACGACTTTAATTTATTCGGATCTGCAAGCATCGTTCCTTCGGTACAACCTACACATGCTACAAGCGATATGTATTGGGCAGCTGAAAGATTGGGTACTGAAAGATTGAAAGGTGGGTATGCCTACAAACAATTATTACAACAAAACGGATGGATCCCATTGGGTACTGATTTTCCAGTGGAAGACATTTCACCTTTCAAAACATTTTTAGCATCCGCTGTTCGTAAAGATGCCAAAGGATTTCCAGCAAATGGTTTTCAAATGGAAAATGCTTTGAGCAGAGAAGAAACGATCCGTGGCATGACGATCTGGGCTGCCAAAGCTAGTTTTTTGGAAAAAGAAGTGGGTAGTTTAGAAGTGGGAAAAAAGGCTGACTTCATTTTACTCGATAAAGACTTAATGAAAGTGCCAGATAATGAAATCTTGCAAACTAAAGTTTTGGCAACTTATCTGGGAGGAAAGAAAGTGCATTAGGAAAGAGTTATTGAATTAAACTGCATTGCTTATCTTTAAAAGGATAAATAGATTCGAATGCATTTGAAAAAAATACCGAAAACTTTCTGGGTAATATTTGTGTTGGCGTCATTTTTGTTTTTTGCCGCCTGTATGTTAACGAGTAAGAAGGTAGATTACAATACTGAAGTAAAACCCATTTTCAATAAAAGTTGCATTACTTGCCACGGTGGCGTAAAAAGACAAGGTGGATTTAGTCTATTATTTCGTACTGATGCATTAGCAAAAAACAAATCAGGAAAACCCGCAATTATTCCAGGAAATCCAGATAGTAGTGAACTCATTAAGCGACTCACTTTAAAAGACCCTGAAGAGAGGATGCCATACAAGCATCCGTCGCTCTCTCAAAAAGAAATTACGACACTCAAAAATTGGATCAAAGAAGGCGCTATATGGGGCGATCATTGGGCTTATGTTCCTGTAGCCGAAGTAAGTATACCTTCTAATGGTCGCGGACCTTTCTCACTTTTTGGAACTCCTTCCTGGATCAATAATGATATCGATCAATTTATCTTTCAAAAAATCAAAAAAGAAGGACTAACACCCTCTGATGAAGCAGATAAAGCAACCCTACTGAGAAGAGCTAGTTTAGATATTATTGGAATGCCGGCCTCTGAAAAATTGAACGAATGGTTCATGCATAACAATGAGAAAAATGCGTACGAAAAATTAGTAGATACTTTATTGACTTCGCCACACTATGGCGAAAAATGGGCCGGGATGTGGATGGACCTTGCCCGCTATTCTGATACGAAAGGGTATGAGCGTGATGATAGCAGAAATATTTGGCGCTATCGTGATTGGTTAATCAAAGCATTCAACGACAACAAACCTTATGATCAATTTTTGGTAGAACAAATAGCTGGCGATTTATTACCTAACCCAACAGATGCACAATACATCGCAACAGCTTTTCATCGTAATACCATGACGAATGATGAAGGAGGTACAGATAACGAAGAGTTTAGAACTGCAGCAGTATTAGATCGCGTAAATGCTACCTGGGAAGGATTGATGGGTACCAGTTTTGCATGTGTTCAATGCCATAGTCATCCTTACGATCCATTCAGGCATGATGAATATTATCAGTTCATGGCTTTCTTTAATAATACCAGAGATGAAGATACTTACGATGACTATCCTTTAATCAGAGAGTTTCATGAAACGGATAGTTCAAAATTTGTTGCGCTTAAAAATTGGGTACAACAAAATGAACCAGCAAGAGAAAAAGAAATTGTACAGTTTATAAAAATGCAGCAACCTGCTATCAATAGTATTGCAGCAGATGAATTGAAAAATGCTGCATTAATGGATACTAAATGGCTGGTGTTTAGAAATAAAGCAGTGGCCCGTTTAAAAGATATTGAACTAACCAATAAAACAGAATTATTGTATCGGTACGAAGCCTATCGCCCAGGAGGTGAATGGCAGATCCATCTCAATAATCCTGATGGTCCAATTCTTTGTAAGTCGCCTGTTATTGAAACCCATGGTAGATGGAAAGAAGCAAGAATGCATTTTGCGCCAACTACTGGCAGATACAATTTGTATTTAACGTATAGCAATTCAAAATTAAAACAACCAGAAGAAACAGGCATGCAGTTCGATTGGTTTTATTTTACAAATCCATTTCCAGGTAAACCATATAAGGGTACAGATACTTCGTACAAATTTTTTGATGAATTATTGGAGCCAAGTTTTGTAACTACTACACCAATAATGATGGACAATCCGAAAGAATTATTTCGAGCTACGCATGTTTTTGAAAGAGGTAATTGGTTGGTGAAAGGAAAAGAAGTAACTCCGAATGTTCCTGCATCTTTAGGAGGCTTACCTTCAAATGCTCCTAAGAATAGATTAGGTATGGCTATGTGGTTAACTGACAAAAAAAATCCTTTAGTATCTCGCACCATTGTGAATAGAATCTGGGAACAATTCTTTGGAATTGGAATTGCTGAAACACTTGAAGATATGGGTACACAAGGAATTCCACCCACCCATCGTGAATTGCTGGATTATATGTCCTGGAAACTGATGTATGTATATCATTGGGACCTGAAAAAATTGATCAAAGAAATTACGCTTAGTGCAGTGTATCGTCAAGATTCTAAACTCAATAAAGAAGCAAAAGAAAAAGATCCTACTAATAAATGGTTTGCGCGCGGGCCCAGAGTAAGATTAACTGCAGAAGAAATCAGAGATCAGGCATTGATGGTAAGCGGATTGATGAGTGAGAAAATGTATGGCCCTGGTGTGATGCCTTTTCAACCCGAAGGAATTTGGAACTCGCCATGGAATGGTTCTTACTGGAAAACGAGTGAAGATGGTAATCAATACCGAAGATCACTTTATACATATTGGAAACGTTCTGCACCTTATCCTTCGATGTTAAGTTTTGATGCAACAAGTAGAGAAGTTTGTACTGCAAGAAGAATCAGAACGAACACTCCTTTGCAAGCTTTAACAACATTAAACGATTCAGTATTTATTGAAATAGCCAAACATTTTGCTGATCGTATACAAACTATGGGAATCAAAGAAAAAAATGCGCAAATTTCAAAAGGATATGAATTAGCCATGCATCATGCTATCACTGATGATAAAAGAAAAGCCTTCGAAAAATTATATGATAAGGCGTATGCTCAATTTAAAGACGATAAAAAGAAAATGATTGCAACAACAGGATCAGAAAAACAAACAGCAGAAAATGCTGCTTTAATTATTGTGGCAGAAGCGATGTTGAATACGGATGAATTCATCACAAAAAATTAGTCATGAGTAGAGATAATCAACGCATCATTCAGGAAGCAAATGCACATACCATGCAACAGCTTACGCGTAGACATTTCTTTCAGGAATGTGTTACTGGAATGGGTGCTATGGCATTAGGATCTGTATTGGGTGGCTGTAACTGGTTGGGCTCAAAAGATCCAGGTTCCATCCTCCATTCAAATCCACTCATGGCACATGCTCCCCATTTTGCAGGTAAAGCGAAATCTGTTATTTATATACACATGGCCGGAGCACCATCTCAATTAGAATTGTTCGATTATAAACCCGACTTAATGAAACTCGACGGACAGGATTGTCCGCCTTCATTATTGGAAGGAAAAAAATTCGCTTTTATCAGGGGTGTACCTAAAATGATGGGCCCTCAGGCAAGCTTTAAACAATATGGACAAAGTGGTTCATGGATTTCTGAACATTTACCTCATTTGTCTACTGTTGCTGATGAAATTAGTTTTTTAAAAGCGGTACAAACAGATCAGTTCAATCATGGCCCAGCACAATTATTAATGCATACTGGTACCCCAAGATTGGGTAGACCTTCAATGGGTTCCTGGGTTACTTACGGATTAGGTTCTGAAAATAATAACCTTCCGGGTTTTGTAGTTTTAACCTCTGGTGGAAAAAATCCGGATGCCGGAAAAAGTGTTTGGGGAAACGGATTTTTGCCCTCTGTTTATCAAGGTGTGCAATGTAGAACGGAAGGCGACCCAGTATTGTTTTTAAAAGACCCCGCAGGAA
>Ga0194037_1001452_pt1 | contig 17079 bp, 5 predicted proteins | sample JunL306m_MetaG_FD_148653 | JGI IMG/M metagenome (GOLD analysis project Ga0194037, IMG submission 148653) | Anoxic zone freshwater microbial communities from boreal shield lake in IISD Experimental Lakes Area, Ontario, Canada - Jun2016-L304-6m | ecosystem: Environmental > Aquatic > Freshwater >...
GTATAAGCCAGTGGAGCATTTTTCCTGTATTCGCGCACCATTAATTTTTCGGCTTCATTGGTAACACCAATCGTTCTGTTCGTGATGGGTTCGGTGAGCCAGGTAGATTTCAAGGGAACCAATTTATGCAGGCCAAGTTTTCCAACCATTTTCATCCAACCGGGTAATTCATCTTTTGATTTGATGCTGGAAACAAGGATGACCATCGATACCGGTAATAGTTTGGAGATCTCGATCGCCATCATTCCGCCAAATGATAATCCGAGTAAAATGGGATTCGCATGTTTGATACCCTGGCTCATGCGGAGTGCATAAGCTTCGATGGTTTCATTTTTTTCGGGCAATAGCCAGGGCAGTACGATCAGTTCGGCATTGTTGATCGCTAACTTCGAAAATGCTCGTCCATCAGCCCCTAATCCGCTTATGCAATAGATGGTTTTCAATGGTTCGGTTTATTCAGATTAATACTGATCATATTTTAGGTAATACATAACTCTCTACATCTTCAAAGCTGATCGCTTTACCAGAAAGGATGATCAGTCTTTCCACCACATTTCTCAATTCACGGATATTACCCGTCCAGTTATACGCCTGCAAAGCATCTAGGGCTTTTTTCTCAATGGCTTTTTTGGGCTGACCGTATTCTGAAGCGATCATATCCAAAAAATAATCCACCAAGGCCGGCACATCCTCTCTTCTATCATTCAGTGAAGGCACATGAATAATGATGACACCCAGACGGTGATATAGATCGAGCCGGAAATTCTTTTCATCCACTTCTTTTAAAAGATCTTTGTTGGTTGCGGCAATTACGCGCACATCAACACTGATATCTTTCTCTGCACCCACCCGGGTGATCTTGCCTTCCTGCAAGGCACGCAATACCTTGGCTTGTGCACTCAAACTCATATCTCCTATCTCATCCAGGAACAAGGTTCCGCCATTGGCTGTTTCAAATTTACCGATCCGTTGTTTGATGGCTGAAGTGAATGATCCTTTTTCATGTCCGAATAATTCACTTTCTATCAGTTCTCCGGGGATGGCAGCACAATTTACCTCTACCATGGGGCCACTGCTACGATTGCTTTTCTCATGAATCCACCGTGCCACCAGTTCCTTCCCTACTCCATTTTCACCGGTGATGAGGATACGTGCGTCTGTGGGGGCTACTTTTTCAATGGTGTCCTTTATTTTTTTAATGGGGCCACTGTCTCCAACCATTTCCTTGGTCTTACCCACTTTTCTTTTCAGCACTTTTGTTTCAGTGACCAGACTTTGTTTATCCAGTGCATTGCGTAAGGTGATGAGCAGCCTGTTTAGATCCGGTGGTTTACTGATATAATCAAATGCTCCTTTTTTTACAGCTTCTACGGCAGTATCCACATTGCCATGTCCGCTGATCATGATCACCGGCACATCAGGATTTACATCCTTCGATTTTTCGAGGAACTCAATGCCATCCATTTTAGGCATTTTGATATCGCATAATACTACATCGTAAATCTTTTCAGAAAATTTCTTCAGTCCCTCTTCTCCATCACTGGCTTCATCGATCTTGTAGCCCTCATAACTGAGGATCTCGGTAAGGGTTTTCCGAATGGCACGTTCATCGTCAATGATTAATATACTCGGCATAGGTTTAACATAACTTTTATATGAACAAAATGCGAAACTGCATCTAAAAGCAGTTAAATCAAAAATACAATTTATGCCGTTAAGAATTTGTTTATTCCTTGCTTCCCTTACCCTGTTATCCTGCACAGAGGCATCTACCCATGCCGGACAACCATTGTCGGCAAAACAAGTGATACTGAACATCCCCAATGAAAATCCTTACCCTACCATCGCTGATATTCCGGTGCCGGAGGGTTTTGAGCGCGAGCAGGTGGACAATCATGGGTTTGCGGCATGGCTCAGGAAGGTACCATTGAAAAGATCTAAGACCGTACATCTTTATGATGGTTCGGAAAAAAGGAATCAACAGGCCCAGTTTGCCGTTTTGAATATTTCTGTTGGTCAACAGGATCTGCAGCAATGTGCCGATGCCGTGATGCGGTTGAGGGCGGAATATTTGTTCGCAGAAAATCAATTTAACCAGATCGATTTCACCGATAATGAAAGTAATCATTATCCATTTACTGCTCCCTACACAAGGGATCATTTTATGAGTTACCTGAATCGGGTATTTGGCATGTGCGGATCTGCATCGCTTTCCAAACAATTAAAATCAAAACAAGATATCAGAGCAATTATACCAGGGGATGTTTGGATACATGGCGGTTTTCCAGGGCATGCCGTTATGGTGATGGATCGGGCCGTGTCGATAGACGGAAGAATCATTTACCTGATTGCACAGGGATATATGCCTGCACAGGATATTCATTTGCTAAATAATCCGAGGGATGCTCAACTATCTCCCTGGTATCAGGTTACAGACGATAATGAAATAGTGACTCCGGAGTATTTGTTTTATAAGGATCAATTGAAGAGATGGTAGGAAAGTTGGCAGTTAGCAGTTTACAGTTGGCTGAGTGCACGATCTGAATAGTGATTATCTGTCTTAATCCGTTTTATCCGTGTATCCATTGTATTTCCCTTGATATCATGAGACAGGGAAAGACAGTTGGTCCCGTTAGCAAACGGGAGCAGTTTACAGTTTGCAGAGTGCACGACACCGATGGGAATCCTCAATAAAAATGAATTGCCAACAGCAAGTTATCTGTGTTAATCCGTTTAATTCTGTGTCATCCGTGTATCCATTGTATTTCCCTTGATATCATGAGACAGGGAAAGACAGTTGGTCCCGTTAGCAAACGGGAGCAGTTTACAGTTTGCAGAGTGCACGATCTGAATTGTGATTATTAATCTCATTATCTGTAAGAATCCGTATTAAACCGTTTTATCCGTGTATCCATTGCCTTTACCTTGGTATCATAAGGCAGGGAAAGACAGTTGGCAGTTAGCAGTTTACAGTTTGCAGAGTGCACGACACCGATGGAAATCCTCAATAAAAATGAATTGCCAACAGCAAGTTATCTGTGTTAATCCGTTTAATTCTGTGTCATCCGTGTATCCATTGTATTTGCCTTGACATCATTAGACAGGGAATAAAGTCTATTTAACCTTAAACGACTTAAACCATTAAACGGCTTAAACGTCTATCCTCCTCCTACTCTCCCTATATTTCTTCAACCCATAACCTATTCCTGCAGCCAATAAAATAGATACTCCCCCATCGATGGGAATATCATTAGGATCAGGAGGGGAACCAGCCGTTATGTCGGGATTATGGCGACGGGTATCCTGAAAAATGGGTGCTGAAAAAGTTCCGCCATTCCCATCTCCTGCAGACTCATCCTTTGTATCATTATTATCTTCTGCAGGAGTGTCCAGATTCTCTGTTGAACTGTTCGCTTCAGGAGCTTGCTCCTGTGCATGGGTCATATTGGGTATAGCCATGCAGCAGATCATGATCAACAGCCCGTATAAATTATTTAATTTCATATTTTGGAGCTTAGGATGAGTAAAATGTATTTTAGTTCTTTATTATTTTTATTGAAATAGACATCGCATTGTCTCCTTTCAGTAACAAGTAGTAAACTCCCTGACCAAGTGCATAATTCCAATCAATTTCTTTAACAACAGTACCTCCTTCGTGCACAATTTGTTTGGACATTACTGTTTGTCCAAGGTTATTGATCAAGGATAACTGATAGGTTCCTTTGGCCATATTGTTCAATGAAATATTGAATTTATTTCCCTCTACCGGATTAGGATAAATGCTGATACCTGGTGCCAGTTTGCTTGGGCTTATTTTTACAATCGCACTATATTTAAACATGCCAGCTTTGTCGAAGGCTTTAACTCGGTAATAATTATTGCCTTGTTGCGGACTGCTGTCAAACCAGCTATAGGTCACTGCTGTACGACTGTTACCAATAGCGGTTGTGGTATTTAGTTTAATAAAGTTTAAGCCATCGGCTGATCTTTCCAGTTCATACCGATCCATATCTGTTTCTGTTTTAGCGATCCAGTCTACCTGTATGCCTGTATTTTTCGTTTTCGCTTGTATGGTAATTTGGTCAATGGCCAATGGTGCTGTTGGTCCAAATACTACCATAAACCTATCAGAGGCACTTGAAGCAGGGTCTGCAGTAACTGTAAATGATACTACCGTTGTTGCTGTTACACTGATCAGGGATCTTGTGCCGGTAAAATTATCTACCAGTTCGGCTTTTAGTGCTGCATTGGTGAACAGGGATGGTGTAAACTCAAATTCGTAGGCCTGTTGTTTCATGTTGTTCATGAACAAGGGTATCGTATCAATAGCCGTAATAACCGGTCTGCTTTCGATGGCCAGATGTTTACCCTCACGGGCAATGGCTATATTTTCATCCCAGTTATTGATTTCACTGGCATCATAATCATCAATTGCGGTGCTATAACTATTATTGTATTTAACCAAAACACCATCGGCGATGCGGCGGAAGCTACTTGCTTCGGTAAAGTATAATTCCGTTTTAAAAGATTCCATCGGTAGTGTAGGGCCAAAAACTCCGCCATTGTTATTGTTCCCTGTTACTTTATGTACTTCCTGGATACTGATTGTTGGTGCAGATGCCCCACTGGCTTCTACAAAGAATGCTTGTCCGGATTGAATATACTTATTAGCGGAGCCAGAACTTGGCGTACCATCTGTGCCTACAGTTACAAAGGCGCCCCTGGTTCCTGAATTAGGATCCCAGAAAGTATAGTAATTGGTAATACCGGTACTAGATGCTTGTACCAATGACCAGTCGATCGCTGATGCATATGGATTGCTAACCAGATTAAGTGCGCCGGCACCTCCGATGAGTGCATTGGTAAAACTGGTTTGCGTTCCCTGAATCAGTGTTCCGGTGCTGCGTAATGTGGTACTGCTGGTAGGCATGCCCGATGCTTGAGCCAGTGTCATGTCCATACTGCGGTCGCCCCGCACAAACAGGAAGTATCCTGTTAAGGCATTTAATGTTCCTGCTGTACTGGTAATGGCGGTATAGGTTGGTGAAACCGCATTGGCGGTGCTGTATAATGAGGAAGCATTTGATTGTGTTACATCAAAACCATTGCCATTACCCCCTGATCCGGTGATATGCGTACCATAATTTGGAATGGTATTTACATTGGTACCCACAACGGTATTCATTTGTGCTTCCATCCAGTTGGTTTTGATGGAACCAGTGGTATTAACACTTGGAGCCAATAAACGGTAGGCCCTGCCGGTACCACCAGAGCGAAGTGGTATCCAGCGTTCAACGGTTATGTTTGTGGCATTGCTTAAGGTGCCCAATATTTGGCCGATTGATGCAGTGCCATCACTGGTGGATTTTAGTGTAACTGATTTGCCGCCAAAGTCTACCACACCGCCGGAAGCGATATCTAAAGTTTTGCCAGGGTTGATGGTGAGGGTACCGGTGCCATTGATGGTTAAGTTGAGCTGAGCAGAATAGTCAATATCTAATTGTGGTGTTCCGGTGCTGATTAATATGTTTGCAGCACTTGGAGGGATTGTTCCAGTTGACCAATTAGCACCATTGTTCCAACTATTTGAAACTGTTCCTGTCCAAGTATAAAGTTGACTATTCATTTCCCATGCGCCCATTCGTGGTGTTGTTACTGAACGAGAGCTTCCGGTATAATCATCTGTAGTACCCGTTCCAGTAACTCCATTCAGGGTTGACGAGATAAAAAAGTCAGTTGCAGCAGTTCCACTTGGATTTGAGAAGCCTGCATTCAAATTCAAACTATTGGCATCTTGTGCTGTAGCCGTCTTCCACAAAGCAAGTGTTGATTTGTCAGCAACTAGGTAGCCTAACACACCTCCGGAACCAGAAACGAAATAATCATTATAATTAATTGCTGTTACAGTACTTCCAAGTCTAATAGCATAATGACTTCCGGTTCCTCCACTATTGGTGCGTGCATTTGTGAAAATATTATTCTTAATATTATTTGTGTAACCTGTAGTGAGATGATAGAAAGCATAGCTATTATTAACACCGCTCGTACCGGTGCCCCCAACATAAACAGAATTAAAATAAGCGCTAGCTCCATAAACAATGTAAATGCCATATTTGTTATTATTTACTGATTCGCTTACCCCTAACCGCACAATGTTGTTTGAAATGTTTGAGCCGGTATTTGATGCATAAATTCCATATATCGAGGCCGTTAAACTTGTGCTTTGTAAATTACTTATGTAATTCTTGTTAGTTGTTATATTGTTCACATTAGTAATATTAATACCCGTTACACTTGAACTTGCAGAACTGAAATTTTTAATGGTATTTCCTGTATTAGTTTGCAATGCCATTGAATATATTCCACAAAGCAAACCTGTCCCTGCTCTGGTAAGGTTTTGGATTGTATTCCCACTTACTATTGTAGGGGTAACATTCGACGTTGTTTGAAAAAACACACCCCAAATTGTACCTGCTCCATCATTCGTAAATTTCAAACTGTTGCTCAGGGTCGATCCAAATGTATTATTGTAAACTGAGTCCACAATAAGTACATTCCCCACACTATTCAACTCCGCTTTTACAAAATAGCTACTATAAAATGAAGTTGTATTGCTGGTAATTCCTCCAATGTTATTATTATTGAATGATACTCTAGGGCCTGTATTATTGGAGACACCAGATGAAATTTGGCAAATAGCATAAGAATTTTGACTTGCAGTACTTCCGAAATCAACCACTATATTATCATTAGCCACCATAGATCCCACAGTATTATTTCTTATACTAAAGTAACCTCCATTAATAAAAAATGGTGTAAATCTGGAGTCCCAGATTGCGTTTGGTGCAGTAGCATTGTTAGACGTTACGTTGATATTAGAGATGGTATTATTAACAACACTCGTTACATTGGTATTTACTGCTGAACTTGAACTTGTTCCAATAAAGCGCATTTCATATAAACTGCCTGTAATAGTCATTGCGCTACCACCACATAAAGAAGTACTACCGCCAAAGTAATTTCCGCTAATTGTATTTCCTTTACTAAACACCAAGCTTATTCCATCCAAAGTAGCACCGGAAGCAGTAATTGATGTAGAGAAATAAATACTATTATTAGAGATCGTCCATCCATCACCATTTCCAAGATATATGGCTGTCATTAAATTTGTATTTACACCTGAATTGTAATAGTCAAAAAGATTGCAATGATCAATTGTATTTGTTGTATTGGTTGCAGTGTTTGTATAAACCAGTGCCCAGGGTTTATTTACTCCTGAGGGCCCTATATTACAATACGATACCGTGTTATTTGTATTTATACCTGTTGAAAAATTAACAACCGCACAAGTATTACTTGTAGTTGAACCTTTAATAATGCAGTTCGCAATAGAATTGTAGGTAGCACCATTCGAAATGTTTATTGTAGATGCCCCAGTTCCTACATATGAGTTCTCAATTATTAAACTACTACCTCCTGTATTTAATCCATCAAAAGTGATATAATCGGTACCATTTAGAAGAATAAGGTTACCATTATATGAACCACTAACCGTAACTCCTACACCTGCTGCAGGCTGAAACTTTATAAGATTACCACTGCTTGCACCAGTTATGGCATTAAACGTTAAGGGGAATGATTCATTAGGGTATGTGGCATCGCCTAAAACAAACGTAACACCTCCGGTTCCCACGCCACAATTATTTAGTGCCTTTGCAGCGGCACCAATTGTTGGGTAATCGCCACCTGAATTTTGTATATATTTTGTACCTGTAAGTGAAGTGCCAGCTACTGCTATATAATTGGCCGGGTTGCCTGTTGCGGTGGAAGTAAGGTAATTTTCAAAACCGGCTGTCCCATTATATTCAACCACCATGACCCTGTAAGTAGTGGATAATGTTAGGCCAGAAACAAATGCCACATTGCCTGTTCCATTGTAAACACAATACCAACCTGCTACTGAACCGCCAAGTGCATAGGTACTATTTGCTACATAAGTGGTACCATCAAGTGGTACTGCAGAGCCGGTACTTGCTGCTATTACAAACACAGCACAATTCGCCCCATCTCCTCTTGTGAAATTAAAGACGGTACCGCCGCATAAGTCACTTGTAAAACTAATATTGGTTGCCTGTAGCGTTGGTTCTGCCTGTACAGTATTGGCTGTTATAATATTTGAATTGACACTGGTGCCTGTGAGGTTGTAGGCTCTTATCCTGTAGTAATAATAAGTATTAATCGTCAACCCTGTTAAGGTTGCATTCAAAACATTAGCTACATCCAGGTTATTATATCCCGGCACAAAACTGGTGAATGCAATATCTGTGGCCACATCAAGATAATAGCCTGTTGCACCAACCGAGGCACTCCAGTTTGCCCGGAAACCTGATACGGTTTTTTGATCGGCAGCCGTTGCAACCGGTGCTTGTAATATGATATAGCTACTAGGTGTTGTTGGTGCCGTTGTCATTGAATTCACGCCAGTTCCCACACTACCGGCCAGTGGCCAGCACATGAAATTAGGTGTAGTGGCAAGATCCTGCGCAACAACAAAATAATTTATGGTTCCCGTTGCCGGGGTTCCTCCAAATAGTAAGGAATGGTCTATTGTAAAATCAAATGGCGAGGATGAATTGCTTGCTTCCACCCATTTCCATCCGTTGTTGGCACTTGTATTTCCTACAAATGCATTGGCATTGGTACTTAGCTTGTAATAAATTCTGGGTCTTGTACCTGATGTGGTATTTACACCCGAGATCTGGTCTGTAACGGTTGCAAATGCCGACAACGTAATGGTAGCCGTTGGCGCCGCAGCAACAAATGTAGTATACGAAATCACAGGTGTAAAAATATCATCGCTTACGGTTTCTGTATTAAAGTCGCCTGCATAAGCACCCATATCTGTGGGAGTTAATCCGGTCCTGATTTGCCCAGCATAGTCATCTGTAATATTTGCAAGTGCAAGCCCTGTTCCTTCAACAGGAGTAGTTCCTGATGCAATGGATACATTCATATCCAATGTTGCGGTTGAACCTGTAGGGTTAATTAATTTAGGATCACCTATTGCAGAATGCATTTCGCTTATTTTCCCTGCAGCTATCTGATAGGCCCTGAATGTTTGCATGGTGGAATACACCTGATCTAACTGCCCGTCTGTAGCCGAATAGTAGAATAGATTATAATCACTCACATAAGGTATATTAGGATTGGGATAATAGATTGCATAATGTTGCCTTGTTGCAACTGCATTTTGTCTTACGTTAACAAAAATGTTATTTCGGATTGTGTCATAAGAACTATTCGATTTATAGAATGCATAAGTTTTTACTGCACCGGCTACAACTCCTGTTCCCCCTATATAAACTGTATTAAATTGAAATGAACTAAGGTTTGTTGTTGCTGAAACATTTTGGATTCCATTGATCTGTGCACTACTAGTAATAGCAGCTCCATCTTTATCAATACCGAGTCTGATTAAATTGTTTCTAAAACTAGCGTAGCCACTTGAAACATATATCCCATATTGAACAGAAGTATTAGAAGCGGTGTACAAACTGTGAATGAGATTCTTAGACACTTGATTTGAATTGGCTGTAGCTGTTCCACTGTAATTAATGCCTACTAGTTTTGTAGCCTGGGTAGCTGATGTATTTCTTAAATCATAGATGGTGTTACTGCTAATTGTTGAACTTAAAGTTGTACCAACATAAGCTATACCATAGATACTGGCTGTTGTTGAATATTGAGGCTGGGCAGTAGAAATGCCATAAATGGTATTATTGCTGATATTTGCTGATGAGGGTGAGGATACATAAATTCCATAATTTACACCATACGCTGATGCTGTACTTACCAGCCAGCTATTATTAAGGTTAGCAATAGTGTTACCTGTAATTACGGCTGCACCTGTAGTTTGGCAATCAATACCATGTATAAACTGGGCATCACCTACCGCACCTGTACTTTGGCTGTTGGTGGCATTGATACTGTTTGCAGTTGTCGTGCTTCCTATTGTATTATTGGTAATAGTTATGGTACCGGCATAGGCAAGAATACCATAAAATTTATGGCCTGCCCCCGAAAGGATGCTTGTATTTCCTGCATTAATAGATCCAATAATATTGTTACTGATATTCTTTGTCCCGGTTGTTGAGGAAGGTATAAAAATACCAATAGAAATACCAGAGCCGCCAGCAAAATTTGAATTTACTATGATAGAACCTGTTCCTGTAGCACTGCCAATGGTATTGGCACCACTTGTTCCAATATTTACATCTCCATTATATGCATAAATTCCAGAGAATGCATATCCACTATTAACGGTTGTGATATTAATATTCTGAATGGTATTGTTATAAATACTTGTTGCGGGATTTGTAGCGCCATAAACTTCAATGCCATAAAAAGAAAATGCACCTGCACTATTTACTGTTAATGCTGTACCGCCGCAGTTTGCACTGCTGCCACCAATATAGTTGCCATAAATAGTATAACCATCACCCTGTACCCTGATCACTTCCATTGATGTTGTTGATGTACTCGTTGTAGTTTGATAGATACTGTTGCCATTGATTATCCAGTTTTTACTTCCGCCTGCAAGCCATATGGCCATGTCTCTGAAATCATAAAAATTATTATTTGCAATGCTGGCCACATTTTCTTTAGTAGCAGTACCATTGGAATACAATAAATATATTGGCGTACCGGCTGCATCTTTTGTGATATTACAATTGCTGACTGAATTACCTGTATTTCCGGTTGTGGTTCCTGAACTAAAAAATAGTACACCAGCGAGTGTATTGGTTGTAGCACCTTTGATGGTACAATTTGTAATGGTATTATTTGTTGCATCATTAATAAATTTTATTGTTGATGCTAAAGTACCTGTACTTGCATTTGTAATTACAAGGCTATTGCCACCCGTATTTAAGCCGTCAAATATGGCATTATCGGCCCCGTTTAAAGTAATTAAAGCGCCATTGTATGTACCCGAAACTGTTCTGGCTACCCCCCCGGTTGGTGAAATTGTTAAGGTATTTGAACCTGACCATTGGTTCAATAAAATTGATCCTGACTCTGAACTTAGATCAGATGTTATGAGAGCCGTTAGGTTTCCGGTTAAGCCATATGTGTTGATATAATCAAAGAGTCCATTGATATTAGTAAGCGAAGTATAGGTTTGACCGCTACCTACATTTATAGTACCAGTTAAACCAAATGGTATACCGCCAAATTCGTCAGCACCTAAATCGGGGGCTGCCGGTGGATAGCTTGCGTTGACAGGATAACTGGCATTTGGATAACGCGGATCATTATCATAATCTGTAGTAATGGCCGGAGTAGAGATCACTGAGCCTCTGCCCTCACAAACCGTTGAAACGGCTGTATTGATGTGAAGATCATAAGGCGAGGTAGTCACATTTACAAATGGTGAAAGTTCAGAAACTGAATTTGCATCACGGGGGGCAATCGTTCCTGCAGTAAATACACCCGATCTATAAGAAGTAAGATATTGTGCCGAACTGGTACCATCATAATAAATCAGGTTACTGGCTGAAGGCGTACCTGCATAAAAATTATTATAATTAGATGTGGTTGCATAGTTTGAAAGATAAAGACTTGTACCAACACTTCTCCTATACGCCACTGTAAGCCCTGTTCCGTTTGCTGTTGAATTATTTACTATTATATTATTGCGCAGGTCCAGTGCGGCCGTAGTTGAAGAATTAAAGGCCGCCGTATGATATATACCGCTGGACCCAAAATTTGTTCCTGTTGAAGTGGCATTCATGTATACCGTATTATTATACACATTATAAGCGGTTGAACCAGTTACCGCTGTTATACTAATACCTCTGATGGCATCGGCTAAATTGGCTGAAGGGGCTTTTAACTCACTGATAAAATTATTATACACATAAGTTGGGGTACCTCCGTTAAACCAAATACCTATCACAGCGGGTGAAGTGGTAGATATAGCTCCGCTCTCATACAAATTGTAAATCTTGTTTTTATACACATGAACAGTAGCACCACCTGTAACAGCAATACCGTTTACCGAAGGCGATGTTGTTCCCGATCCCGAAAGATCATAGATCGTATTTGAATAAATATTTATACCCGAACCTGCATTATAACTAATACCCATTACCTGGTCTGAAGCGCCTGTTGATGAAAAACTGTAAATACTATTTCCATATATATTTGTTGTAGTGGCATTTGCCTGCGATGTTATTCCCCCTATACCTGCTGTAGATATTAAGTTGTTAACTGTATTGGAATTTATATTAACGGGTGTCGAAGATGAACTATTAACAATTCCGTTAAGGCCGCCAGTACCCTGGTAAGTTAGGTTTAACACATTATTTGATGTTATGCTGACAGTACCTTGCAAATTGTATATACCATAAAAATTATTTAAAACCGTACCATACACAGTACAATTTTGAATGGTATTACCAGTTATAGAAATTGTTCCGGTTGCCATCTGATAAATGCCATAAAAAGAGCAAGCAACTGTGGTAGCTGCATCTGTACCTACGGTAATAGAATGGGCTGTAGTAGTGCTTCCGATGGTATTTCCCGAAATTGTAAAATTACCCGCTGCACCCGATGTGTATATCGGATACAGATAATATCCCATTCCTGTAGCGCCACCGGTACTGATAGCGCCAATATTATTATTCTGTATACTAACGGTTCCGGTTGACAATGCATGGATAGCGGTGATATATGGTGCAGACAGGGTAGTAGCAATGGTTATCGCCCCCGTGCCGGTTGTGGCACCAATGGTATTACCAGCGATTGTACCAATATTTACTGAGCCGGCCAATATACTTATACCCGAAAATATGCCCGGTAAAGTTGTTGAATTGCTGGCTGTAGACAAAGAAATAGCCGTAACGGTATTACCCTGGATACTTGAAACAGGGGATGCTGAAGCCGTTAACTGAATACCATAAAACCAATTCGCAACACTGCCGGTATAAGTGGTAGCACCGGTTCCTGCAGCTGAACTATAACCAATTATATTATTACTGATGGTATAGCCACCGCCACTGGCTGTAATAATATTTATAGCCCGGTGTGTAGCCGCTACAGTAGTTGTTCTGGTGGCAGACTGGAATAATTTATTTCCGGTAATGGTCCACGCAGCACTATTGCTGGCCACATAAATACCATTTGATGCCAGACTTGCTGAAAAATAATCCTGGATATTATTATTGGTTATTGACATGCCACTGTTATCAATTGCAGTGCTCGTGCCTGCTGAATAAATGGCATTGTAAGGCAGATTAGAACCAGCCGATGTGATCGTAGATTCGGTGATCGTGTTATTATCGTTTCCCGTAGTTGTACCTGTAATAAAATTGATTGTACCCAAGGAAACAGATGTTCCCGAACCGGAAACCGTACAATATTTAACTGTATTACTTGATGCATCGCCTATAAAACGAATGGTAGATGCCGTAGCTGAAGTATTTGTATTAGAAATTACAAGGTCTTTTGTTGATCCGGTTGCATTTAACCGGCCATCAATAGTAACATTATCTGCACCGCTTAAATCAATAAGGGGCGTTGCTAAATTACCAATTATACTAAGCCCTGTTACAACGGGATAGATATTTATAGCCGAATAACTGGCACTACCACTGCCGCTTGCATTCAAAACTGCTGCTGCTGTTTCGGTAGTATTTATATTTAATTCTATATTGATAGCACCGGTGTGTATGCCGGAATTTATGGCATCAAATGCATCTTTCATTTTATTATAATTCCCGGTTAATGTACCTGTTGTTGCAATCACATGTACATTATAGTTTACTGCGTAATCATAAGCCCCCATTGAATTATAAGATCGGTTTGCAGCCGTGTAGTCGGTTGTAATGCCTGTACCGCTGATACCGTTAAGTGTAACAGGCGATGGTAGATAATCTGTTGCAGTTGTTCCCCCGGCAACGGCAAAAAGAGGATCAATTGCAAAACTGTTTGCATCCTGTGTGGCAATCAGTGGCAACGCAATTACATCCAAACTATTATAAAAACCTAAAACACCTCCGGTTCCGGGAGCATAATAATTGTTATAATTAAGGGTAAGACTGGTAGCTGCTGCATACGCAAAATAGGCCGCATAATGTTTACCTGTTGCGCCGTTATTGGAACGGGCATTGCTAAAAATATTATTTCTGAAGTCCCTGGTATTAGTTGTTACAGCACTATACAACGCATAGCTATTTATTGCACCAGCCGTTGGTGCACCTCCAATATAAACCGTGTTAAAATACAAACTGTTATTTTGAGAAGACAATCCAGTTTCATAAATACCGTAAATAGTAGTACTGGTATTGCCGCCTAATGTGATGATATTATTAGAATAGGTTGTAGCACCAGAATTAATTTTTATGCCGTATAAATTGCCCGTAGTATTTGCAGCATCCACTGACAAACTATGAATAAAATTTCTATTAACTGTACTGGCTACTGTACTTCCTGTATAAAATATACCCATAATACTGACGGCAGCAGGCGATGCATACGTGTTTGATAAATTGTAAATAGTATTACCTGTGATGGTCTGCACCGTGGTTGCAGCAGCTATTATAATACCAATACATGATGCACCATTTGCCGCACCGATATTTGGAGCAACACTTATAAGATCCCTGATGGTATTGTTACTTATGGTATTTGTGCCACCACTTAAATACATACCGGCAACAGAAGATGATGTTTGAGTTGCCTGATTGCTAAGCTTTGAAATGGTATTACCTGAAATAATTAATGTTCCTGTATTTGATATGATTCCATACACCACTTGATAAGCACCTGTGCTAAGGGATGTTGCATTAATGCTGTTGGATGTTCCGGCATCTGTACTGCCTATAGTATTGCTCTGTATTGTAATGGTACCGGCACCTGTATTATTGAATCCATAAAAATGAGTGGTAAGCGATGCTGAATTTGCCACGGTGATGGCGCCGATGGTATTATTTCTAAAATCAATTGTACTGGTACTGGCCGTATTGATCCCATAGAAATTGGCTCCTGTTGCACCGGCTGTAAAAAGAATAGAACTGTTACCAGTTGCAGCACCAATCGTATTTCCCGTAACGGTTCCAATATTTACCTTGCCAGCAGCTATTTGTATTCCTGTCCAGTTGGCAGAGGATGAATTAGCATAAGTAAAATTTTTCAATGTGTTTCCTTGCACATTACTTGCTGTTGCCGTACCTACATTCAAATAAATGCCCGTAAATGTGTTGTTATTAGCATTTGTTTTTGTCCAGGCTGTTCCACCGCAGCTGGCAGCACTACCTCCAATATAATTATTTGAAATGGTAAAGTCTACTCCAGTGGAATTGTTGATATAAATAACATTATGCCCGACAGCTCCACCAGGAACAAAAGAAGCTGTTTCATAAAAACTGTTACCGGAAATCGTCCATGCAGTTGAATATTGTGAAATAATTATACAGTAAGATGCTGAAACCCTACTCAAAAAATTATAGATATTGTTATTACTGATGGTATTACTACTATTTTCTTTTGCACTTGTTCCCGAAGAAAGAATGGCATACACTGGCCTGTTTAAATCCGTTGAGTTAGTAATGTCATTATTATCAATGGTATTACCATCATTACCTGTAGTGCCGGTTGTTGTACTGAAATTTATTATGCCATCTGCTGTTGTAGATCCTTTAAGGGTACAATATTTTACGATATTGGTACAAGCATCATTAATAAATCGAACCGTGTTTGTGCCAGCCACTGCTGAAGTACTGGTATTGTTAATGATTAAGTCTATCGTTGACCCTGTTGCATTTACCCTGCCATCAATGGTAACATTATCGGCACCATTCAAATCTATCAACGGAGCTGCCAGGTTGCCACTTACAGACAATCCTGTAACAGTTGGATATATATTAATAGAGGTATAACTGGCACTACCACTGCCACTGGCATTTAGTACCGCCGATGCTGTTTCAGTTGTATTTGCATCTACTGTAATCACAATCACCCCCTGGTGTGTACCCAAATTAATAGCATCGAAAGAAGCCTTTAAAGTGGTATAACTTGTTGGGCCAGGTGTGCCTGCGGTTGCAGTGACAGAGATTTGCGCAGAAACTGTATTTTCTATACAGAGTATAGCAATAGCTAGCAGGATATGTTTCATGGAGAATTGGTTAAGATTTCATTAACAAAATTATTTTTGTATAAAGCAGCGCCTTGTAAGTATTTTATTAAATAAACAGTAGTTGCTTTACTACTTTTTACATAAAATTTGGGCAATTGAAAAATCTTAATCGATTTGAAATTATTGGTATAAACTGCAATATGTTCCTTAACGGTTTCTGTAAATACCATTAAGCAATTTTGCATGGAAAGCAATAGGATGGCCAATTTATTGACAAGATGGTTTAGCTTTTTCAAGATATAATGGATGAAATAATGAACAAAGTACCTTAGAAAAAAATCTGAGCAAATGACTATCCTCATGATAATTTCAAATTATTCTCATTTATACCATTGTATCATAATATCATAATCAATTACTGCATTTGAATCAGCGTTTATGAAGAAAGGAATTATACAATTTCATGTATACTAAAACTGTAAGAAATAGTTGGCAGTTGGTCCCGTTAGTAAACGGGACAGTTGGCTGAGAGCACGATATGGATTGAGATTATCAATCTAATTATCTGTGTTAATCCGTTTTATTCTGTGTCATCCGTGTATCCTTTATATTTGCCTTGGTATCATGAGACAGGAAAAGACAGTTGGCAGTTAGCAGTTTACAGTTTGCAGAGTGCACGATCTGAATTGTGTTTATCTGTCTTAATCCGTTTTATCCGTGTATCCATTGTATTTGCCTTGATATCATAGGCAGGGAAGTAAAGTTGGCAGTTGGTCCCGTTAGTAAACGGGACAGTTGGCTGAATGCACGACACCGATGGAAATCCTCAATAAAAATGAATTGCCAACAGCAAGTTATCTGTGTCATCCGTGTATCCATTGTATTTGCCTTGATATCATTAAATAGAAACGAATTAGTAAGCAAGATTACCTGCGGTGATCTTA
>Ga0194037_1001453_pt1 | contig 17077 bp, 21 predicted proteins | sample JunL306m_MetaG_FD_148653 | JGI IMG/M metagenome (GOLD analysis project Ga0194037, IMG submission 148653) | Anoxic zone freshwater microbial communities from boreal shield lake in IISD Experimental Lakes Area, Ontario, Canada - Jun2016-L304-6m | ecosystem: Environmental > Aquatic > Freshwater >...
TAATATTCTGAGAAGTTGAAATAAGTTTATATTTTGTTGTAACAAATGATGAATAACATGAACAGAGTACAAGTCATTTTAACGCTAGATATGGAAAACCTTCCAAGTAATTTTCCTGTGTTATTGATGGATATTTCACTCCAAAGTTTACCACTTATTTCACTCGATAGTTTACCAGCGTTTCACTCCAAAGTTTACCACTAGGAGTTATGGTTAAGTGAGTTATTTCAGTCCAAAGTTTACCACTTGTGGTTTCATATGTTCTGACATTCCGGCACAAAGTTTACCACTTGAAGGGATTTGTTGATAGCATTTTAAAACAACCTTGCTTTGTAACAAAAGCATGGCCAACCAAGTGATATCAATGCAACAGATTCGAGCACTCATTCAACTTTTAGAAAAAGGCTATTCTCTTCGGGCCATTGCTGTTCAATTAAGTATATCAAGGCAGTCGGCTACTTTATATGCTATTAGACTTAAAAAGTCTGGTCACCCCATGGAAGTACTTCGTCAGCTTAGTGATGCTGCATTAAGTGCTGTAGTATATGCACCTGCATTAGTGATTGATTATTCCGATGATCTAAGACGCTTAGATTTTAATGCACGGACGCCTTACTTCCTTACAGAACTTAAACGAACTGGCGTAACAAGGCTTTTGCTTTGGGAAGAATACCGCAAAGAATATGATAGCCCTTATCGCTACACTAGGTTTTGCGATTTACTCAAAGAAGCGATTCGACCAACAAAAGCTACCATGCACTTGGTTCATACACCTGCAGAGATGGTCATGGTCGATTTTGCTGGCGACAAAATGAGTTATGTTAACAAAACTACTGGCGAGGTAATTTCTTGCCCTGTTTTAGTTTGTGTTTTACCATTCAGTAAATACACTTTTGCAATGGCATTACCAGATGCAACTATCCCCCAAGTAATTAAAGGGCTTAACCGCTGCCTGCAATATTTTGAAGGTGTTCCCTTAAGTCTTAAGACCGACAATATGAAGCAGGTGGTTACAAAGTCATGCCGCTATGAACCATTATTTAGTGACGTGTTACAGCAATGGGCATTACATAATAACATCACACTGCTTGCCACACGCGTAGCTAAGCCAAAGGATAAAGGAGCTGTAGAGAATGAGGTTAAAATTGCCTACCAGCGTATCTATGCTCCTTTACGTGATGAGATATTCCACCACATTGATGAGCTAAACGAGGCTGCCCTAAAACTACTGGCATTGCATAATGAAAAATTATTTCAATTAAAAGACCACAGTCGACTGCAGCAATTTAAACAAGAGGAACAATCTCTTTTACAGCCACTGCCAAACGTAAGCTTTGTTATAAAGCACCAAGTATCTGCCAAGGTGCAAAAGAATTATCATATTACACTAGGAGAAAACTACCATCACTACAGTGTACCCTACCAATATATTGGCAAACAGGTGAGTGCTGTATACGACACAGATATTGTAGAAGTCTATTACAAACACAACCGTATTGCGCTTCATAGACGTGCTTATAAAAAACACGACTACACTACCACGGGTGAACATATGCCAGCAGGCCACCAACATTATCATGAACAATTAGGTCTAACGCCTACTTATTTTTTGGAACAAGCATCCCGCATTGGAGAACCCGTTTATCAATATATGGATAAGGTTTTAAAAGCCAGATTGTATACCGAACAAACTTATAATGCATGCAAAGGGATTCTTCGGCTACACAAACAATATGGTACTACAAGGCTAGAAGCTGCTTGCAAAAGGGGTTTGAGCAGTAACACTTTTAACTACAGAATACTACAAAATATACTCATCAACCATCTTGATCAAATAGATCAGTTACACCAAAACTATTTATTTAAAGTACCAGAACACGCTAATCTACGAGGACCAGATGCCTATCAATAAAACAGTATTTTTTCAATCATTAAAAATAAATACATGAACCAACAAAGTACATTGGAACAATTGCAGGAACTAAAATTAATTGGTATGGCCAAACGATATGAAGCCATTATCAAACAACCTGTTCACCAACAACCAGAACCACATAACGTAGTTGCATTACTTGCAGAAGCAGAAGCTGGTTACCGCGTACACCAGCGAACACAACTCTACTTGCGCCTATCCAAACTACGTTACAATGCTTCTCCAGAACAAATAAATTGTACGCCTGGCAGAGGTATCAGCAAAGAAACTTTAGCCACTTTATCGGATGGCACATTCATTGAAAAATCTGAAAACTTACTAATTACTGGAGCTACAGGTTGTGGTAAAAGTTATTTGGCTTGTGCTATGGGTAGAAACGCTTGTTTACTCGGATACAGAACATTATATTATTCCATGAACCGTCTTATTGAAGCATTGGTTGCAGCAAGATTAGATGGAACTTATATCCGATGGCTTAACATGATTGCAAAAACACCCTTACTTATTATTGATGACTTTGGATTACAACCATTAAGTCCAGATATGAGATTGTCTTTATTGCAAATACTAGAAGATCGCTTCGCGAAAGGCGCAACCATAATAACTTCACAATTACCCGTTAGTAAATGGTACGAATACATCAATGAACCAACGCTCGCTGATGCAATCTGCGACAGACTGACAGCTAATGCACATAAAATAGAATTAAAAGGAGACTCATTACGAACCAAAAAAATTAACTAGATTTATATCAGCTTCAACAACTCCATTCGGGTGGTAAACTATCGAGTGAAATGCTGGTAAACTTTGAGTGAAATATCCAATTGAAGGAGGAGCAAGTGGTTGTTGCTGGCTGGAAATCAGAAGGATTTCTTGAACATTTATTTTTAAGACAAGCAAAAAATGGGGCAGTCTTAATTTTTAAAGATTTGGAAGAAGATCAGGTTAAAGTATTAATGGAAACACTGCCCTTTTATAAAATCAAAAAAAGTGTTGAATATTTTAATTTGATACAACAGTTTTGATTCTTTTTACTGCCGTCTATTTAGAAAAATTATTTTCATTGTTCGCTTTGTCTAGCTCTTTTTCAGTTATCCATTAATTCAGGTTGATGAAGTGCTGTCCATTCAATTACGATACCTAAAACTCTAGGTGTCAGGGACCCTCCTATAATTTCATTTTTCTCAATATTAATGCGATAAATGAATATTTTTCTATTAGAAAATTAAAGGGTTAATCCATCTGTTCTTTATTTAGGTGTTTACTTTTCCCTACCCAACCCAAATGAGTATGGTCAAAACTATCGAAATATTTAAGTCCATAACCAGCCACTCTATCAAAAGTGGAATGGGCAAGAAATATTAAAGCAACTTTTATTAGTATGTTTTCATTTAGAAAATACCCAAATAGAAATACGATAGACAATACCCCTTGATGATGAAAAACATTATATGCAATTGCACCTAACTTTTTTGTAATTAAAAATAAAGCAAAAGATACATCAGGAATAAAAAACAAAGCAAGGTATAAACCCCAAGTACCTGAGTAAAAATGAAAATAAGCGCCAGTAAATAAAATAAACAAACCTGCTGACTCAAGTTTAAGTAAGTTTTTCATAAGTATAATTTGATAGACAAATTTATATTTTTAATACTAGCTTCTACTTGACAAAAATCAAGAAAGATACAATCACCCTAACTCACCGATATACAAAGAAAAAGCCATCATTGCTGATGGCTTGTCTGGTTGGGCTCCCCTTACAGACGAAAGATGCAACTATAATGCGATGATTGAACTTGGAATTATTAGGAAACTAAATGACTTTAAATCAGTTTTTTTTTCCGATAAATCGGATAACTGACCCCGTCCCATTATGATAGAGTCCTTCGTTTAATTGAATGTCTTTTTCAACTAATTCAACAAACGTATAATTCGTGAAATCTAATTTTATTTCCTCTATTGAAAATAAGCTATCGATGTCTTTAGGTCCTCCTACATTTTCATTTGCCGTGACGTAGGCCAAATGTTTTTTACTGAACGATTCAAAAATAATGGTTCCACCTTTTTTCAACAAGGCATCCAGTTTTTGATGATAGGCGGATTTAATTTTCGCAGGGAAATGAGCGTAGATTAGTGCAATGGCATCAAACTGTTCGGGCTCAAAATTCAGCACATCGAGTGCGCCAACCTGATATTCAATACTTACCTCTTTTTTTTTCGCCAGCTTTAGGGCCTTGTTTTTGCCTTCCATACTAATATCAAAAGCTACGACATCCCAACCCTTTTGAGCTGCATAAACTGCATTACGCCCTTCTCCCTCGGCAGGAAAAAGGATTGTCCCAACAGGCAATTTTTCTAATTGCGCTTTTAAATAATTATTCGGCTCCTCACCATAAGCAAACGCTTCTTGACCATATCTTTCATTCCATCTCGAAGTCCAAATATCATTTAATTTTTCGCTTTCATTCATCGATTGCTGTTGTCTGATTTTTAGATCTTAACTATACCAGGTAAATGTACCATTTTGAAAATGGAAAAGTTGCAACCACAAAAAATATATGTTTCAATTATATGGAAGTGGTTTTAAACAAAAAAAGAGGTCGAAATGACCTCTTTTTGATTTGGGCTCCCCTTACAGACGAAAGATGCAACTATAATGCGATGATTGAGTATGTGACAATTAGGAAATTGAAGGGTTAAACTTCATGCAAGATTAGATGAACTTTCAATCAATCTCAATACTACGCAAATAGGCTCCTTTTACTTCTGCAAGAAATTCTTGTTTATTCGTTCTAACATGATGGTAGTCTTCTTGAACCATGTCAGGATTTAGGTTTCGAACATTCTCATCGCTCCACAAGGTTATTTCTGCAATAACAGGTAATAATGCGAGGCCACTCTCTGTTAGGGAATATATATTTGACTTTAGATTACCTTCTTTTTTATTTTTCCTAATGATACCCACTTCTTCTAATAATTTCAGCCTTGATGATAGGATATTGGAAGCAATACTCTCCTTAGAAGTGGAAAAATCCTTGAATGTTTTTTTGTGAGAAAACAACATATCCCTAATTATCAGTAATGTCCATTTATCCCCTATGATGTCAAGGGCTGACGAAATGGGACATTGGCATCTAAAATCCATTTTCATTTCAAATTAAATAAAATTATTACTTGCAAAACAAAAGTAATTGTATATTTGCTTTCAAAACAAAAGTAATAATTAAATTTAAAAAAATGGAAAATAAAGAAACAAGTACAGAAAATGCCATTTCAGCAAAGCCTGCTTACATTATGGTACAAATGAAAGTTCAAAGCCTTGAAGAGCTAAATCAACGCTATGCACAATTTGCAATCCCAATTTTATTAAAACATGGTGGTCAAATGATTGCTGGCTCTCCGTCACCAAATATTAAGGAGGGAGATTGGAATGGAAATTGGGCTGCAGTGCTTCAATTTCCTAGTATGGAAGCTGCTGAAGGTTGGTATAATTCCGAAGAGTATAAACCATATAAGCAACTTCGTATAGATGAACTACAATCAGAGGAAGGTAGAGTAGTCATTATACCAGGAATGTAATTCTAAATTCTAACATGGTCTATTTCAAAAATTGCTTTATTCTTAAAAATTCTAGATAACAAAAAATATGAAAAAAGTATTAGTAACAGGAATTTCAGGTTTTGTTGGTCAGCATTGTGCTGCCGAATTATTAAAAAATGGGTATTCCGTTAGAGGGTCAGTACGAAATTTATCTAAGACTGACGAGGTAAAAAATGGAATCAAAAAAGAAGTAGACCCTAAAGGTAATTTAGAATTTTGCGAGCTCGACCTGATGAAAGATGAAGGTTGGGATGGAGCAATGGAAGGTTGTGATTTTGTTTTGCACGTTGCATCTCCGTTTATAGTGAAAGCACCTAAAGACGAAAACGATTTAATAAAACCTGCCGTTGAAGGTACATTAAGAGCTTTGAAAGCAGCTAAAAAGGCTGGTGTAAAAAGAGTAATACTTACCTCTTCAACTGCGTCTATGCAAGGGGGTCAATATGGTGTCGTAAAATTGAATCAAGATAGTTGGACGGATGTTAATGAAAAAAGTGTAACTGCCTACTTCAAAAGTAAAACACTAGCTGAAAAAGCTGCATGGGAATTTATCCAAAACCAAAATGGGGATTCAAAATTAGAGTTAGTGGTGATAAATCCAGGGCCAATTTATGGACCAACACTCACAGGAAATTTAGTGTCTGAATCAATGGATTTTTTCAAAAAATTAATCACTGGTAAAGTACCCATGTTGCCTAAAGCAGATTCTGTCATGTCAGATGTTAGGGATATTGCCCACATACATGTAAAGGCATTAGAAAATAAAAAAGCAAATGGAAATCGATTTATTGTGACAACGGAAGAGTCTCATAATTTTCAAGAAATTGCCAAAATTTTAAAAGCAAATGGGTATCAAAAAATTAGCACCACATTGGCTCCTACTTTTTTATTGAAATTTATGGCGAATTTTGATGATGAGGCGAAAGGAATGTTGCCTTTCATTGGAAACACAATAGAAGCAGATATTACTTTAACTAAAAATACATTTAATTGGAGCCCTATCTCTTTTGAAAAGACTGTATTAGACACAGCAAATTCTGTACAATCTGTATTAAATAAAAAAGTCTAATTAGATTTTTTTTAACAACAAAAAAGCCATCAACAATGATGGCTTTTTTGATTTGCTCCCCTTTTCTACGAAAGATGCAGCTATAATGCGATGATTGATTATGTGACTATTAGGAAATTGAAAGGTTGAACTTCGTGCAAATTTCCAGGAGGTTCAATCAAAATCTAAATTAGTGCCCCCTACTTCTTAGTTATTATTTATAAAGTCAATAAAGTCAGTATTAAATTTTTCAGGCGTTTCCAAATAAGGCGTATGCCCAATTGGATACTTTAATAAAGTATAATTGTGAAATTGTTTAATTGATTTTTTATTTCTGCCAAACTGAACAAACTTATCTTTCATTGCCCAAGTAAATAAAACCGGGCAAGTAATATTTTTAATAATTGGCCTTAAATCTTCGTCATCTAATTTAAAAGACGACCACCCTTGAACCAATAAAGGGGATAATTGATAGCCGTCATTAACAATTTCTGCCCTTCTACTCAATGAAGATTCAGTAATCAACACTTTTTTATAATAGTTCTCAAATTGACTTTGAAACGAAAGTTTTTTCTTGACTCCTTTTTGAAAAAAATGAATCATATAGTTCAAAAAAAATGGCGCAATAAATCCCCTCTTGTCTAAACCTGCTGGGTTGCTTAAGGAGAGTAATCTAACATTTGGATTGTTATTCGCAATTCTTATTGCTACAGCGCCACCAATAGAATTTCCAACCACAATGATATTTTTCAAATCCAACTGTAGAATAAACTTGTTTATTAAACCAAAGTAAAAGTTTGAAGATACAGGAACGGATGAAGGGGAAGAAAGACCTTGACCTGGAAAATCCAGTGCAATAATTCTAAATCTCTCCAAGGGCAACTTATAAAGAGAGGCAAAGTCTTTTGAGCTATGCCCTAAGGCGTGAAGACACAAAATAATTTGACCACTTCCCTCGTCTTTGTAGGCGATGTTTATTCCATCAATATTGATGGTCTTATCTGCTATGGAAGGGAATCCATTTGCGGAATTAATCATTGTTGAAATTATAAAAAATAAAAGAAAATACCTCATTTTATAAATAAAATTAATCAAAGAAAATAAAAAAGATGCAACTACCCTAACTCATTGATTGGCAAAGAAAAAGCCATCATTTCTGATGGCTTGTCCAGTGTGGCTCCCCAATCAGGACTTGAACCTGAGACCCTCTGATTAACAGTCAGATGCTCTAACCAACTGAGCTATTGAGGAATTTTCCGTTTTAGATTTCTCTTTAACGGGCAGCAAAAATAGGGAAAAATGTATTTCAAAGAAATATCAATTGAAAAAACTTACCAATTAAACAAACTATTTGGGGCTAATCCTAAAAAAATCCCATCTGCTCTGTGTTCTACAGGGTAAGTTTTTAAAAAATAGCCTTCGCCACTGGTATTTCTGCCATTTTGTAGCGAAAATCGATATCGGTGGAGTGGGCAAACAATTTGTCCGGTAGCATCTATGTATCCATCGGCCATCACAGCGCCTGCGTGCGGACATTTGTGTGCACAGGCAAAAACTTGTTCTTTGTGCTGGATTAAGGTAATTGTTTTGCCTGCAACTTCTACCAAGGCCAATTGGTTGGGTTGCCAATTGATTAGGTTGATATGCTCGGCTATTTTATGCCAAACAAGTGCATTTTGAGCCATCATCAAAGCATTAACAGTGTTTAGTAAGATTGAGACCTATAAGGATAACGAATATGGTACTGCGCCCTAATTTTATTTAGCATAATTTCTTTAAGGGCATCAATATTTTGTTTTTCCACTGCCGATACAAATACGCAATTGTTTTCGGTGGCCAAATCCCATTTATCTTTTAAATCTTGCAGTAATTCTTGTTTTACACTGTCTTCTAGCCAATTGTCGAAGGTTTTTTCTACATACATATCCATTTTATTAAAGATGGTTAAGATGGGCTTCTCAAAGGCTTTCAGTTCTTGTAAGGTTTTGTTTACCACGCCAATTTGCTCTTCGTATTGTGGGTGCGATATATCAACAACATGCAATAAAATATCGGCTTCCCTTACTTCATCGAGGGTGCTTTTAAAGCTTTCAATTAAATGATGGGGGAGTTTGCGAATGAATCCTACAGTATCGCTCAATAAAAAAGGCGTGTTTTCAAAAACTACTTTTCTAGTGGTGGTATCAAGGGTGGCAAATAATTTATTTTCTGCAAAAACATCGCTCTTACTTAGCAGTGTCATTAAAGTGCTTTTACCAACATTGGTATAACCCACAAGTGCCACTCTTATTAATTCTCCGCGTTCTTTGCGTTGGGTAAATGCTTGTTTGTCTATTTCGCCCAAACGCTTGCGGAGTAAAAATATTTTATCTTTTACAATACGTCTATCGGTTTCAATTTCTGTTTCTCCAGGTCCGCGAGATCCTATACCGCCTCCTTGGCGTTCTAAGTGCTTCCACATACCTTTTAACCTTGGTAATAAGTATTGATACTGCGCCAATTCTACTTGCACCTTACTCTGTGCTGTGCGCGCTCTGCTGGCAAAAATATCCAAGATCAAATCGCTTCGATCAATGGTTTTTACACCCAATTCTTTTTCGATATTTAAAATCTGTGAACCCGTTAACTCGTCATCAAAAATAACAAGGGTAACATGACGGCCATTGATATAGTCTTTAATTTCTTCGAGCTTTCCTTTACCCACAAATGTTCTACTATCAGGATGAGGAAGTCTTTGTGTGAATCTTTTAATGGCATTAGCGCCAGCGGTTTCGGCCAAAAAAGCCAATTCGTCGAGGTATTCGGTTACTTGTTCGTTGGTTTGGTCTTTTTGAATTAATCCTACTAATACAGCTGCTTGGTCTTTAGTAATGGCTTGTTTTTTCTCGATCAACGTTGTTCAATTTTTGTAAAGATAACTTTAGCTAGGGGATAAAAGAAGGCCCTCGTTATATTTTAACGAGGGCCTAAAAAATATTTTGAAGCTGATTATAAACCGCTGATAGTAAATCCGAATGAAAACTTATTCATTGCCGGACCCGATCCGTCTTTCAAAACACCAATTAAATTATACTGCGCATCCACCGAAAAAATACCATAACCGAATCGGCCAGTAAGCCCTAAAACAGTACCATTCATAAATCGTTTGTCGCTTTCTTTGCTAATATAAGTATTGCCATAAATAGAAGATCCTGCTTTGTTTTCAAGATTCTTTCCTTTGGTATAAGCTTTTAAAAGGGTTCCAACTTTTACACCAGCAGCCCATTTCCATGATCTTCCAGGATGTTCTGGATCTGAAAAATGTCTGATTTCAACAGGAATTTCAAGGGCAATGGTGGTCAATTTAAATTTCTTAAAATGATCTGCGCTATCTACTCTTGTAAAAGGAAGTTTAGCAGTATTAGCCTTTAGGTTTACATAAGTATTAGTAAAGAACATATTGCTACTACCAATTCCAGCACCAAGACCTAAGCTATAGTGAGGATCAGATTTAAAAGGTTTGTCGAGCATGAAGTACAAATTAAAATGACGGCTAAAACCACCAGTTCTAACGCTATCGGGTTTGCCTAACCACATATCAGATCCGTATTGAATCATAAAATGGTCGCCAGGACGGCTAGATAAATCTAATTTAGACCAATCAGCTTTGGCTTTGGTAGCAGTACCTGTGGTTGTGGTAGTGGCTGTAGTTTTGGTTTTGCTTTTTGTGGTTTTTTCTTTTGTAGTTTGTGCTTGTATAAAAAGCGCACCAGTTAATCCTACAAGTAATAATAGAGTTTGTTTCATTTTATTCAATTAATGACGCGTTGCCGCAGATCTAGTGCGCAAAAATAATAGAATTGTTATCAAGGGTTGGTTAAATATTAGTCAAAAGATGCAGATTTTGTCTTTTTAAACAATATAAAGCCACAAATGACGCTTATTTATTTACTTTACTACCCCTAACAGACTCAAAACCGTGGATAATCAAGATCATTTTTTACTCGGAAAAAGGATATTAATAGCAGAGGATGATTTCGTGTATCAAAAACTCATTACCCATGCCTTGCAAACTACGGGTGCCTATTTTGATATTGTATCAAACGGTTTAGAAGCCATTGAGGCAATTATGAAAGAGCAATACGATTTAGTTTTGATGGATATAGGGATGCCTATTTTAGATGGATACGAAGCAACCAAACGCATCAGAGCAAATATCAATAACAAGTTGCCAATTGTTGCAATGACTGGTTGGAATTCAAAAGAAGACAAATTGAAATTTGCCGAAGTTGGTATTAAAAGTGTTTTGTCAAAACCCTTTGGACTAACCGTTTTTTATCAGACATTAAAAGAAAATATTATATTGCAGGGGTCAGAAAATTTAAATGCTGACTCCCCTAAAGCGTTGAAAGAAATGGTAACTGTTGATTTGAGTTTGTTAAATGAGTTTTCGCAAACAGATAATGCCTATAAAAAAACCATCATTAATATGTTTTTGGATTCAATGCCAGAAACAATTGAGCAAATAGAAACTGCTTTTCAAGCACAAGATTGGGATCTGGTTGGCAAATCGGCCCATTATGCTAAATCGTCCTTATCTGTAATTAGTGTAGAAGAATTGCGAACCTTGGTAACAACAATTGAGTCCAATGCCAAAAAATTCGAAAACCTACATCAGATAGGAACCATGATTATTTTACTCAAACTAAAATACCAAGAGGTAGTTGCATTTTTACAAGAAGAATTAAAAAAGTATTAGGCTACTATTTTTTATCCTACCCCAATAACACCTAGCAAACAGTTGAAACTAAAGCATCTATTAAGTGATGCTTTTATCAACCTATCTTTACAACAATAGATTTATTGATTAAAACAAACGACTATTTTGAATTTTACAGATTTTGGACTCGATGATAGATTAATGGAAGGAATAGATGCAATGGGATATACCACTGCAACGCCCGTGCAAGAACAAGTAATGCAACCCATTTTAGAAGGAAAAGATTTAATTGTTTCTGCACAAACAGGAACCGGAAAAACGGCTGCCTTTTTGTTGCCATTAATGAATAAATTAATTACCAGTCCGCACGATGCGCATCAAATTAATGCCATGATTATTGTACCTACTAGAGAGCTAGCGGTACAAATTGCACAAACGATGGAAGGTATATCGTACTTCACTTCTGTGAGTTCAATAGCAGTGTATGGCGGTGGCGATGGCAACTCATTTGCTATTGAAAAGAAAGCATTATCGGCAGGAGTAGACGTTGTGATTTGTACACCCGGAAGAATGATTGCGCATTTAAACATGGGCTATGTAAAATTGCAAGGACTAAAGTATTTAATATTAGACGAAGCAGATAGAATGTTGGATATGGGTTTTAATGATGATATTATGAAAATCATTTCGTTCTTACCTAAAAAAAGACAGAACCTTTTATTCTCTGCCACCATGCCCATGAAAATGCGTGAGATGGCGCGCAAAATTTTATTCGATCCCTTAGAAATAAATATTTCGATTTCTAAGCCACCAGAAAAAATTGTACAAGAAGCGTTTATTGTATACGAAACACAAAAAATTCCATTGGTAAAATATGTGTTGCGATTAAAAGACTTTCAAAGTGTAATAGTGTTTTGCTCAAAAAAAGCCAACGTAAAACAATTGAGTAACGAATTAAAACGCGCCAAGTTTTCAATTGAAGAAATTCATTCAGACCTCGATCAAAACCAACGCGAACAGGTATTACTAGATTTTAGAAATAAGAAATTGAAGATTTTAGTAGCTACCGATATTTTAAGTAGAGGTATTGACATTGAAGACATCGATTTGGTCATTAATTACGATACGCCCAACGATGGCGAAGACTATATCCATCGAATTGGCCGTACAGCACGCGCAGCCAACGAAGGAACTGCTTATACTTTTGTGAGCGAAAAAGAGCAACAAAAATTTGCTCGAATAGAAGAGTTATTAGGCAAGCCAGTGCCTAAAGCACTAGTGCCAGAACAGTTTGGTGAAACGCCAGCATACAATCCTAGAACAGCCAGACCTAGCGGAAACAGGCGTTATGGTAGCCAAAATAGGCGCTAATAATAGCAAGTTCTAAAACATTTCAAATCAGTACTTGGAAAAACGGCTGAAATAACTATTTTTGCCGCCTTATAAGCCGAAAGGTTTAGGGCCTATAGCTCAGTTGGTTAGAGCACCTGACTCATAATCAGGGGGTCCCTGGATCATGCCCAGGTGGGCCCACTTGAAAATCAAGCAGTTATGAAGAAAAATTCATAGCTGCTTTTTTTTGTTGCATACAATTTGCATACATTTTCTGCAAAAACAGGAAACAACTGGATAATAAAACTTCATTCTCTATGTAAAATATTCTCTAAAGTATATAATGGCCAATTGGCCGTTGTGTCCAATTATTTGCTTGTACAAGAGAATTGTGTACAAACCCTATCTCCTTATTTCCAATTATTATTTATAAATTAATTGCTTTATTAATCAACATATTGATGGGAAGATTTTGTTTGTTTCTGTCTTCAATTAAATCTTTTAAAATAGCAATTCTTTGGTTTTCTGTGCCTTTAAAAACATATTTGGGATTAATGCAATAGAAACAGCTTCTGGGTGAACCGCACAAGATTATTAAGCCTAATTCAGACAGTTTGTTAATGTATGAAGCTATACTGCTTGTTGAAGGAGATTGGGTTCCATTGGTAATCTTTTCAATGTGCATTTTGAATTTTCCGCGTTCTTTAGCATCTATGTAAATATAATTGTTCGTTGAATTCATGCGCTCACAGAGATAATCAAAAAAAGCCCTAGCACTAGCAGACAGTTCCAGAAATAAATGTTGTGCATTGAAATAATATCTACAGGAAGATTTTACAAATTTGATGCACTCTACTTTTTTGTTTGCCAATTGGACATCCACCGTTGTATATCTTAACCTGCTATTATTGGACATAAGATGGTATTAATAGTACTATTAAATATCGCTGAAATGTAGTAAATTCGGGAAAAACAACCCTATCGCTAGCATACACTAGTATTGTACGTTTTAAATAAATATTTTTACAAATTCATGTTTGACATCAACATTTTTACAATACTTGCTTTTACAGATCATAGATAAATATAACCAATAGAACAATGGCAACAAAAATCAAGGGCACAAAACCCAAAAAAGTCTCTGTACACCAACAAAAACATGATGCTTTTACACGTGAATTTATTTTTAATCCATTAACCACTCATAAATATGCCATTAAAAAACATGCTAAGAAGACATCAACTGTTACAACGGCGGATATTAAAATGTATGAACAAGCTGAATTGCGTCATTCGTCTAATGGCATAATGTTGCATCCAGAGTTTCTTGTTTTTTATATAGGGCTAAAAGAAGGTTGTGCCAAAAAGCTCCTGCTTTATATATTGTTCCATGTAGCAGATTTGCACAGCAGCAAGTTTCCCTTCAATGAACACATTATAAAAGAATTCAACAATTATTGTAAACGCATTGATGGCAAAACAGCTTACAAGCCAGATGTAGTTAAACAGGCAATAAGGGATTTGGTAAATGCGAATTTGTGTATTTCTGTTCAGCGCCAAGAATACATGCTCAATCCATTAATTGTTTCTGCCAGCAGAAGGGAACAATGGAGTTTAATAAATGCATATACACTAGAGCTGATGAAAAAGAATAAAGATGTTGATGCTCATTTCTTTCCCAAATATGTAGTTTGATAGCACGTGTTAATTGCTTTTATTCAAAATTATTTTCAATAGAATAGAGAGTAGGTGTGCCCACCCTCTCCCCAAATTCCAGACATTATTTTGTGTTACAAGCTTTGTGTATTCAATACCTATTTATAGCATTAACTTATGCTTTTAGTGGAAATTGGCTAAGATTGGTTGATGTAAGAACAGACTAATTCTAATATATCGTGCTTTCTAGCATAGTTATAAGCAGAGCCAGTTGAAAAATTCAAATAGCGGTAAAGTATAGATGGAATTTGTAGCACTATTATCGTGACTTTTACCCTGAGTAGTGGTAATAAGATGGAATAAAAGTATTACAATCCAATTTTTCACTTACTTTAGGTAAGTAAATCACCCACTCTGTTGCAATTCTAACGCAACAGCTCTATTTACAATTCTTGTAATCACTATCATTCCACAAAAATTATTTATTCATTGAAATGGACTATACTCTATTTCTAAACCCACATCTTATGACAGAAATTGAAATTTTAAACAACAGCCAACTGGGGTTTATTCAAAACGCAATTTACACAGTTGCAGTAGTGATTAATACCTTTATCGCATTTAGACTTGCAAGAGTTGTAAATGAAAAAAACGGGAACATGCTAGCTAAATCTTTCGTGACCCTTTATGGAGCAATAGTAACTTTTCATTGGATACAAATTAGCTCCTATACTGCTTTGGGAATATCAGGATTAGCCTTTAGTTTAGCTGAACTTAAGGCTACGGGAGTTAAATTATCTTCAGCTTCAGAATTTTATATTACTAATAGCTCAGCTAAATTAAGTGACGGGTATCCTGCACTTGCTCCTAGTGTACCTAGTATCATCTTTGCTTCAGTTGTATTTTTAATTATTGTAGGTACTACCTGGTTAAAAAACACATCTCAAAAATCATAAAAAAAAAATCATAAAAAAAAATCATGAAAAAAATATTATTATGTTTTCTTGTAGCAGCATCATTAATTGCTTGTACAACTCCTGCTACTAAATCTGAAACTGCTACAACAACAAGCACAGTGAATAAAACAGATCTGGAATCAAGATTAAAAGAGATGGAAAGTTCTTGGAATTTATCAATCTTAGATAAAGACCGTGGCGTTAAATTTAATGATGATCTTCTTGCTAATGATTTCTCGGGTTTTAGTGATAAAGGTGTTAAACAAGGTAAAGCGGAAGTACTAAGCTCACTAAATGATACAAAAGGAACAATAATTAGTGTTGTTAATGGCAATATGAGCGTTACTTTTTATGGTGATAATGTAGCTTCGATAGTTGGATCTCATGTAACTAAGGGTAAGGATGAAGCGGGTAAAGATTATACAAAAACAACTAATTGGACAGATACTTTTATGGAAAGAAATGGTAAATGGCAATGTATTGCTTCAGGTAGTAGTAGCCATTTTTAATGACCCCATAAAAAACTTGATTTAGAAATGAAGTTTAATCCTACTCAATTTAACATTGAGTAGGATTTTTAAGTATTTAGATCTGTTAAATATGTTGTCTAGATAACATTGATTATTTATTGTATAATATATTAATTATTAAAACATTGAAATGGACTATAGTCTATTTCTAAAAATACATTTATGAAAAAAATATTAATCGTAGTATTTTGGTTTATCGCAATTGGTTCAATTGCGCAAAAACCTATAAAAAATGGCACTATTTACAAAGAGCATCCATACATTACTACCGTAAACAATAATGCTGAATTATTAAATAAACAAGATGTTACAAAATGGGAACAGAATTTTGCTGATACTGTTAAGTTTTATAACCCTATGAATTATGGGGTAAAGCCTATTAATATGGCAGAACTAAAACAGCATTTTGGTATTTTTTTAGCTGATTGGTCTAATATTTCTTTTACAAAACAAATAGGTAGTTACCCTGATGGTTTTGAATGGGCTAATGATGGCGGGTTCACAGTAGAATCATATTGGCTGCAGACTCAAACAAACAAGAAGACTGGCAAAATTGCTAAATTCTATTACATACAGTTTGATGAATTTAATAAAGACGGGAAAATAGTTGAAGAAAAGTTTTATTACGACCCAACACCACTTTTTGAAGCTTCTAAATAATTAAAAAAATAAAATATGAAAAGAATTCTTTTATCACTAATTGTTACTATAACAATTATGTCTTGTTCTAATACAACTGAAACAAAAACTATTGCTGATAAAGTAGATGCTAACTTATCTGGTTATAACTACCGAAGTTCTGCTAATATTGATGCCATTAAAGCAACCGCAAAAGATTGGGAAAACCTTGATTCAGCTAGTTACAAAACTAAGTATTCAGATACAGCTCTTTTTTATGACAATGGTAAAATCACTAATTTAACTGAAAATGTTAAATTTTTTGAAACTTGTATAACTAAGAAAATTCAACTTAAAGCAACTATTAAACCTATATGGGGAAGTAAATTTAATCACTTAGATGGCACTAGTGATGATTATGTCTATCAATCTGTAACAGTAAAATTTACAAAAGGTACTAAATCGGTAAAAGTGCTATATTTTCAAGCTGATCAATTTAAAGATGGTAAAATTGTTAGAGAGTATAGCTATTATGACCCAACTAATTTAAATCTATTTATGAAATAGTTTTTCATTTTTTAAGTATTGATTTTTGATTAGTGGCTCTTAGTAATAAGAGCCACTATTTTTTTGCTTAATACTAAGTGCGAAAAATATTTTTTAGATACCCCCCTACTTTTTTGAACCATCCCCCCTGTTCTAATC
>Ga0194037_1001456_pt1 | contig 17054 bp, 19 predicted proteins | sample JunL306m_MetaG_FD_148653 | JGI IMG/M metagenome (GOLD analysis project Ga0194037, IMG submission 148653) | Anoxic zone freshwater microbial communities from boreal shield lake in IISD Experimental Lakes Area, Ontario, Canada - Jun2016-L304-6m | ecosystem: Environmental > Aquatic > Freshwater >...
TCATATTCCTTACTGCGTACGACGCTGTGGTTACTGTGACTTCAATACCTATACGCCAGCAGAGCTCCAAGATGGCGCAACTTTAGAAATTGTCTCTGGCGATTACATCGACGCTGTTTTGAAAGAGCTCGATAGCGCACCGACAGATGTTGTGCCCACAATCTTCTTTGGCGGTGGAACTCCATCGCTACTGCCACCTAGAGATTTAGGTCGAGTTATTACCGCTATAAAAGCTCGCAATGGTGTGACCGAGGATTGCGAAATTACCTTGGAAGCCAATCCAGATTCAGTCACACAAGAGAAGCTCAATGAACTCATTGCAGTTGGTTTTAACCGCATCTCCTTCGGTATGCAATCAGCTAATCCAGATGTCTTGAAAGTTCTCGATCGCACACATAACCCAGAGAATGTCCGTAAAGCTGTCGATATGGCGCGTGCTGCAGGTTTTCAATCAGTCAGCGTCGATCTGATTTACGGCGCACCTGGTGAATCTTTAGGCGATTGGGCGGCAACGGTAAAAGAGGCGCTCTCGCTCAATATCGATCACATCAGTGCTTATGCGCTGATTGTTGAAGAGGGAACTAAGTTGGCGGCACAGATCAAACGCGGTGAATACACCATGCCTGACGATGATCTGATGGCAGATATGTATCTCTTGGTTGATCAACAATGTCTGCAACATGGTTTGAAATGGTATGAACTATCTAATTGGTCAAAGCCCGGCCACCAATGTCGCCACAACATCGCATACTGGAAATCAAATAATTGGTGGGGCCTTGGTCCTGGTGCACATTCACATATCGACCAGAAAAGATTCTGGAATGTGAAGCACCCCAATGCATATAAAGAGAAGGTATTTGCAGGGCTCTCTCCGATTAAAGATTCTGAATTACTGACAGATGAAGAGCGAAAGTCCGAATACATCATGCTGGCTATTCGCATGCCCGAAGGAGTAAAGAAGGCGGCGCTGACTGTTGCGCAATACGAACGCAGCATGGAGTACATCAAGAGCGGACATGTCGTTGAAAGAGAGAGCTCCCTTTCACTGACTCCCAAAGGTCGCTTAATTGCCGACAGACTCACGCACGAAATGCTTCGTTAGCACTCGCACTATAAGATTGGCAAACCATGACTACTGATCGCCGCCTCGAAATCTTGCGCGCAATCGTCGACGAATATGTCGAAACTCAAGAGCCAGTGGGCTCTAAGGCGATTGCCGGAAAGCGCGCACTCGGTATTAGCCCTGCCACGATTCGTAATGAGATGGCAGTTCTCGAAGAAGAAGGTTTTATCGCTCAACCTCACACCAGCGCAGGTCGTATTCCAACTGACCGCGGGTACCGACTCTTCGTCGACAAACTTTCAACTGTTAAACCGCTCTCAACTGCTGAACGTCGCGCGATTGAGACATTTCTTGCTGGTGCCCACGATCTCGATGATGTCGTTAAGCGCAGCGCAAAGTTACTTGCAGATATCACCAAGCAGGTAGCTGTCGTGAAATATCCAACAATTGGCGATTCCCACGGGCGCGAGATGATGGCAATCTCTGGCACGGCAAACCTGGCACGTTCTGGTGAAGATTTAGGTGCAACGTTATCTCCGATTCTTGAAGCGCTAGAAGAACAAGTTGTCTTGCTGCGCTTGCTCAGCGATGCTCACCCAACAGTGCATGTCACAATCGGCAGCGAACAAGAAGATACCAATTTGCAGACAACATCTCTTGTAACAGTTGGCTACGGAGCAGATCCAGCTATGGGTTCACTCGGCGTTCTCGGACCTACTCGTATGGATTACGCAGGTTCTATCTCAGCCGTCTCTGCCGTTGCTCGTTATGTCGGTCGATTTATTGCAGAGAGCACTATCTAATGGCTGATTATTACGACCTGCTTGGCCTCGATCGCGCAGCTTCGCAAGATGACATTAAGAAGGCTTATCGCAAGATTGCCCGCGAATTACACCCCGATGTAAATCCTGATCCGGAAGTACAGAATAAATTTAAAGAAGTTACAGCGGCTTACGACACCTTGTCAGATCCACAGAAGCGTCAGCAATATGACATGGGTGGACAAGGCGCTGGTGGTTTCGGAGGCGGCTTTGGTGGCGGTGGATTTAGCGACATCATGGATGCCTTCTTTGGTGGCGGTGGAAATCGCGGACCACGTCCACGTATGCGCCAAGGACAAGATGCACTCATTCGCATTGAGGTAGATCTCAATGAGGCGTGCTTTGGTACCGAGCGTGATATCACTTTGGAATCTGCAGTTATCTGTAAAAAGTGCGAGGGACAAGGAAGTGCAAATCAAGCCGCACCAACGATGTGTCCTGTCTGTAAGGGTCGCGGAGAAACACAATTTGTTCAGAAGTCGTTCCTCGGTCAAGTGATGACATCACGTCCATGTAATAACTGTTCTGGTTATGGCAGCGTTATTACAGATCCCTGTCGCGAATGTGGTGGCGACGGACGTGTCCGCGCGCGCCAAACCATCAACATCAAAGTTCCTGCAGGTGTAGAAACCGGCAACCGGATTCAGATGGCCGGTCGTGGCGAAGTTGGGCAAGGCGGGGGACCAGCAGGAGATCTTTATGTTGAAATCGTTGAATCTGAACACGAATTCTTACTTCGCGATGGCGACAACCTCCATATCGCAATTGAAATCTCCTTTGCAGCAGCTGCAATGGGCACCGCTGTTCAGGTAGAAACTCTCGACGGCCCTGTCACCGTAGAAATCAAAGCCGGAACACAGAGTGGTTCTACTATTCCGGTGAAAGGCAAAGGCATGACCCGTCTTCGCAGTACACATCGCGGAGATCTCATTGTGCATGTTGATGTGGCAACACCACACAAACTCAGTCGTGACCAAGAGAAGTTGCTCAAAGAATTTGCTACATCGCGTGGTGAGAAAGCTGGCGATGTAAAGATCAAGGGCCATAAAGAAGGACTCTTCTCTAAATTTAGAGATGCATTCGGCCGCTAATGCTGACCCTCTTCTTCGTCGATGACCTGCCAACAACAGTTGGCGCAACCTATGAGTTCAACAATGAAGATGCGCTCCATGCCATCCGTGTTTTACGGATGAAGAGCGGTGATCTTTTCAATCTCTCGGATGGAAAAGGTTCGTGGGCACATGTTGAGGCCGTTGAAGTTCATAAGAAACATATGACCGTTGAAGTTCTAAAAACTGGCCATGAAACTGCGCTCGAAACACATTTCACGGTGATTCAAGCAATTCCTAAGGGCGATCGGATCAAGGAAGCGATTGAATTGTGCACCGAAGGGGGTGCTGATCGTATTGTGATGTGGAAGGCAACACGCAGTATTGGAAAATCAGATGACAAGATTGAAAAGCTTCAGACCACCGCACGCGAAGCTAGTAAGCAATCTCGACGTTTTCGTATTCCTGAAGTTGTCGGCGTTGCGCATACCAACGCCATCGTCGATCACATCGCGCAAGCCGATTTAGCAATCGTCTTCCACGAATCTGCAACGATGAAAGTCTCTGAGCTGGTTCACCCAGGATGCAAGAAAGTCGCCATCATCATCGGACCTGAAGGTGGGTTAACGGAAGATGAAATCGATACCTTTGCCGCGAGCGGAGCGAAGGTTGCTTTGATGGGAAGACCGGTTTTGCGCTCAGCACATGCCGGACTTGCTGCACTATCGGCGGTCAACACCGCCCTTTCTGTGTGGTGATTTCACCTCAATACCGATAGATTTTCAGTTATATGGAACGCCTCTTGATCATCGTCCCACCTGCCATTCCGATGGTCTCTCTCGTCGGTAGCAATGATGCAAATATCTTGGCGATTGAAGCAGCATTTCCGTCAGTCAATGTCACTGTACGCGGCAATGAAATAACCTTGCGCGGTCCACATGTTGATTGTCTGGCGATGGAGAAGTTAATTACCGAGATGATGGTGGTTATTCGCTCCGGCCAAGCACTTACCGTAGATGCCGTACGCCGCAGTATTGCGATGCTCGAAGCAGAGCCAGCACAGAGCCCATCAGAAGTTCTCTCACTCAATATCGTCTCTAATCGCGGCAAGACAATTCGCCCGAAGACTGCAAACCAGAAGTTATATGTCGATGCCATTGAAGAGAACACGATTACCTTCGGAATCGGCCCAGCTGGTACTGGAAAAACTTACTTAGCGATGGCTAAAGCAGTTGCAGCGCTGCAAGCAAAGAAAGTTAATCGCATCATCTTGTCACGCCCTGCTGTAGAAGCCGGCGAAAAGTTGGGATTCTTACCCGGAACTCTCAACGAGAAGATTGATCCCTATCTTCGCCCGCTCTTTGATGCGCTGCACGACATGATTGATTCAGAGGCTATTCCTCGTTTAATGCAGACTGGGGTTATCGAAGTTGCGCCATTGGCATTTATGCGCGGTCGAACACTCAACGATGCATTTGTTATTCTCGATGAAGCACAGAACACCACACCTGAACAGATGAAGATGTTCCTTACGCGCCTGGGTTTCGGTTCAAAGATGGTTATCACTGGCGACATTACTCAGACAGATCTACCTAATGGTCAGCGCTCAGGGCTTGGCATCATCCGCGATATCTTGGATGGCGTCGATGACATCTCATTTATGGAGCTCACCGCAGATGACGTAGTGCGCCACAGACTTATTGGCGACATTGTGAAGGCTTATGACTCGTATGAAGAGACCAAATCGGCTCCTCGCTCAATTCGCAATCACTAAAAGACCTTTATGACCGTAGATATTATTAATCGCTCTGGCGCGCTTGTCCCCGAAAGCCAGATGCATACCTTGATCAATTTCGGTATCGAATATCTCGAGATCAATCCCGAATCTTCAATCTCGCTCACCTTTGTCGATGTGCAAGAAATGGAAGAGCTCCACATTAAATGGATGGATGAACCAGGTCCAACCGATGTTCTCTCTTTCCCGATGGATATGCCTGAACATAAAGGTGAGGTTGTAACGCTAGGGGATATCGTCATTGCTCCTGCAGTTGCAGCACAGCAAGCACAGCAAGCGGGCCATAGCGTCGAACATGAGATTTTTATTCTTGCGACACATGGGTTGCTCCATATTGTGGGTTACGACCATGCAGATCCTGATGAAGAGAAAGTGATGTTCGCGCTCCAAGAGAAGATTGTGAAGGAGTGGTCACAGCTGTGATCAACATCGGTAAGAAGATTTCTCTAGCTTTTCGCGGTTTTGCTCTCGGGCTCTTATCTGATGAAGATGAGCTTCGCGCACTGATGGATCATGCGCATAATCGCGGCATTGTTGAATCTGATGAGCACGAGATGATTCACAATGTATTTGAACTCGGCGATACCTTGGTTCGCGAACTCATGGTGCCACGCACCGAGATGGTCTGGTGCGAACGCGATAAGACTCTGCGCCAAGCGCTCTCGCTCGCTCTACGCTCTGGATATTCACGTATCCCGGTGATCGGTGATGGCATCGATAACATCATTGGAATCGCCTACGTTAAGGATTTAGCAAAACGCGCTCTCGACCACCATGAGGCCGAGACCACTGAAAAGGTAGAGCAACATGTGCGGCCCGCAGTCTTTGTTCCAGAAAATAAGGAAGCTGCCGAACTTTTAAAAGAGATGCAGCGCGATCAAATCCACTTAGCAATCGTGGTCGATGAATACGGTGGAACTGCGGGAATTATTACAATCGAAGATATTATTGAAGAGATTGTCGGCGAGATTGCTGATGAATACGATGATGGAGTCGAATCCTTCACCTGGATCTCTGAGAATAAGGCGCGTGCGAAGGCCTCGATACATATTGAAGATCTGGCCGAAGAGTTGAAAGTCGAAATAGATCGCGATGAGTTTGATGATGTCGACACCATCGGGGGATATATGGCCGAAAAACTTGGTCGAGTTCCGATTGCGGGATCGACCATCACTATCGCTGGTTGGTCGATTACCTCCGAACGGCCATTAGGAAGACGACGTCGTATCAGCTCAGTTATTATTGAACGCCTCGAAAGTGAAGAAAGTAGCGATGAATAACCCTGAAGATCTAAAACTCGTCACCCTAGCAACATCAACGCTTGCTCGTAGCGGTGCGCAGCAAGCAGCAGCGTTGCGCGATACAACGGGGCGTACTTATGTTGCAATCAATGTTTCATCGCCCTCACTCAATCTCGACGCTTTTGAGGCAGTTCTTACCGTGGCACTTGCATCAGGGATCACCGGTATCGAGAGCGTTGTCGCAACTGGAAGCCAACCTGCCAATTCCAAGGCGATTAAGGATTTTGCACCAACTGCAACACTCTTCTATGTAGATTCAACGGGAAACGAAACTGCGCTTTAGCCTTATCGCTTGTTAAAAGATAAGATTTCCCAATGCGCGTAGTTCGATTTACACCTCAACCAGATGCTGGTTTAGGTACCGACCCGCTCTTTGGAATCCTGGAAGACGATAATCAGATATCCATCATCTCTGGAGATCCGATCTATCACGGCATTCAGAAGACTGCGGCAAAGGTCGACCTCACCAAGGTTCGTCTACTAGCGCCCGTTATTCCTCGCTCCAAGATTGTCTGCGTTGGAAAAAATTATGCAGATCATGCAGCTGAAATGGGTGGCGTAGTTCCTGAAGAACCCATCATCTTCCTAAAGCCCAATACATCAGTGATTGGTCCAGGCGACACAATTGTCTGGCCGGCTATGGCGCCCACTATCGATTACGAAGCAGAGTTAGCAATTGTTATTGGCCGAGTCTGTAAAGAAGTTCCGAAAGAGCGCGTCAACGATGTGATTTTTGGTTACACCATGGCCAATGATGTGACATCTCGCGAACTCCAGAAGCGCGACGGCCAATGGATGCGCGCTAAATCATTCGATACTTTCTGCCCGATTGGCCCCTGGATTGAAACTGAATTTGTACCTGGCACCCAACGCATCACCACAACTCTTAACGGCGAAATCAAACAAGATGCACAGATTTCTGACATGATCTTTAAAGTCGAAGAGATTGTTCACTTCGTCACCCAAGTAATGACCCTGCTTCCAGGCGATGTCATTATCACGGGCACGCCAGCGGGAATCGGACCGATGCCAGAAAAATCAACCGTCGCTATCTCCATCGAAGGCCTTGGCCAATTAACAAATAAGGTGAGTGCGCGTCCATGACTAAGCAGGTAAAAGTTCGCTTCGCACCGTCTCCCACTGGCGATCTCCACGTCGGCAATATTCGTACCGCGCTCTTTGATTGGGCCTATGCCCGTCACACCGGTGGCACATTCTTATTCCGCATCGAAGATACTGATACAACTCGCGTCACTGATGAATACATCAACGCGGCAATCGACACACTGAAGTGGCTCGGTCTGCAATGGGATGAAGGTCCAGAAGTCGGCGGACCTAACGGCCCTTATCTGCAATCACAACGTCTTGGTATCTACGCCGAATGGGCACAGAAGTTTCTTGATCAAGGCGATGCCTATTACTGCTACTGCTCACCAGAAGAACTAGAAGCGGTACGTGAAGAACAACGTAAAGCAAATGTGGCACCTGGATATAACGGACACTGTCGCGAATTAACAGCTGAGCAAATTGCTGCATTTAAGGCGCAGGGCCGCGAAGGTGTTGTACGTATGCGCATGCCCGACGGCACCACAACCTTTAAAGATGAGATTCGCGGCGAAGTTACCTTCGATCATAAGTTCGTCCCAGACTTTGTACTAGTTCGTGCTGATGGTTCGCCTTTATACACGCTTGCTGTTGCAGTAGATGATGTCTTGATGGGCGTTACTCACGTACTTCGTGGAGAAGATCTGCTTTCTTCAACTCCGCGCCAGATCCGCGTCTATCAAGCCATGGGCGTCAAACTTGAGGATTACCCAGTCTTTGCGCACCTGCCATTTGTGATGGGCCAGGACAATGCCAAACTTTCCAAGCGCAATGGTGAAGTCTCCATCGCCTGGTATCGCGAGCAGGGTTACCTACCTGAAGCTATCTGTAATTATCTAGCACTACTTGGATGGTCACCTGGCGATGACCGCGAAAATATTACGATGCAAGAGCTCACCGAGCTCTTTACTGTCGAGAAAGTTCACTCTTCTCCAGCACGTTTTGATATGAAGAAGCTTGAGGCGATCAACGGCGACAAGATCCGCGCCCTCAGCCTAGAAGAGTTTGCAACATGGACTATTCCATTCCTAACTAAGGCAAAGGTCATTACCGGCACTGATGCAGAAATTGCCTTGGTCAAGCAAGCCCTTCCCATTATTCAAGAGCGCATCGTGAAGTTAGATGAGGCGCCACAACTGCTCAAATTCCTCTTTGTAAAGGAGTTTGCAGTAGATCCTGATGCGGTCTCTAAGATTAGCGACTCAGCTGCCAAAGATATTTTGAAGCGATCACTTGCTGATCTTGAGAAAGTTTCAACATGGAACCACGAAGCTATCGAAGCAGTGCTGCGCGCTTCTCTTATTGAAGAGCTCGGCCTTAAGCCACGTATTGCATTTACCGCACTTCGTATTGCAACAACGGGCAGTACTATCTCGCCACCGCTCTTCGAATCGATGGAACTCCTTGGAAAAGATGCCTGTCTCGCCCGTATTACTGCGGCACTGGCACTGTAATTTTCGCCCTTTTGTTAAGGTAAACTTCCCCCTGCGCCGCCAAGCGTGGGAATGCAACTCCCAGATATTTGAGATAGTCATCGAAAATATCTGAAAAGTAATGGGGTATGGGGTAATTGGCAGCCCTGCTGATTCTGGTTCAGTAAGTCTAGGTTCGAGTCCTGGTACCCCAGCGTAGTAAAGTTTTGGCGTTACACAACTGAATATGTTTGTCCTAGTTTTACAAATGCACGGCCCCGTCGTCTAGCGGCCTAGGACTCTGGCTTCTCAAGTCAGCTACGAGGGTTCGAATCCCTTCGGGGCTACCAAAATCTGTAACTTCAGAAATTAAATTACTGAAGTTCCCACGAATCGGTATTTGATGTACCGAGCGGCAAAGGTTTCTTATCCGCAGTCGTAACGGTGATGTGGTTGAGCACATTCTTCTTATTAACAACTGTTAGTGGAGTCGTGCCGGTAAGCGTGACTCTGACATCGGTTTTGTGGAGCTTGCCTGCTACACAGGTTGGCTTGCAATCATTAATTGCATAGACACCACGACCTGATGCGCCGACCTTGCTCCAGGAATCCCATTGAATCTGACCCACTGCAACTCCGCCATCGGCGCAGTATTTAAAGAAGACGCCAGGTTTATAGTCGACGATGCCACATGTAAGTGTGTAGACATGATTAGCACGAGCGCTACTAATAAAAGTAAAGGCGCCAATACCAACGCCTAAAACAGTCGCGACAAGAACAATCCAACCTTTAGTTCTACGTGCTTCAGATAATTTCATTTGCCCAGTATCGCACGGTAATTCTTAAACTTTCATGCGAGCTACTCGGGACAGGTAGCCTGCAGTTGCAAGTAAAGAAATTGGCAGAAGCATTCCAATGGTCAAGCTAGAGGCATCGGAGATCATCCCAATAAGTGCAGGGACTGCCGCGAAGCCAACCATTGCAATTACTAGCGCGCGCGAGAGTGCCACGCTCATATCGATTCCCTCAACTTTGCCGAGGATTGTGATGAGCCCTGGATATATAGGTCCAACTCCAATTCCTGCACCAAGATAACCAAGAAGCACAACAAAGTATGAGAGTGGTTTACTGGTATCGCGAAGTGCAACACCTGCCATCATTCCGGCCAGCCACATCGCAGATCCTGCAAATCCACAGAAGCGCACAACCTTTTCGGGACCATATTTGTGGATGAATTTATCTCCCATGATCCGGCTCAAAACCATTCCAATTTCAAAGAAGACGTAGGCGCCGACATAAAGTTGACCCGTGATACCCATGACATCTCGAAGATAAACCGCAGACCAATCGGTTGCCCCAAACTCTGAACTATTTGCGCAGAGCATTCCTATGCCGATCATTGCGACAACGAATCCCATTCTGCTCTGCCAGAGGAATTTAACTTTTCCGACCGTACTATCTTCAACTTTCTTATCTGCTAGACCACGGGTAGAAATAACGAGTACTAAGAACGAAATCACTGCAAGGCCTGTTAAATGATATGAATATCTAACATGACCAATCAAAAATGACCCAAAGAATGCCGCAATCAATGTACCCAGCGACCAGAAACCGTGGAAACCCGATAGGTATTTCCGGTCAGAGATTGCTTCAATCTCTTGAGTAATGATGGTGAGTGGGTTATCCATAAATAGGTATCCGACGCAGAAGAGAAAACACCCCAAAAATACAAAGAAGCCATTGGGTCCGTAGGCAATTGTGAGATAACCCAGAGGGAAGACAAAACTTCCTAAGTAGAAAGTTTTCTTCGTTCCAAGTTCCTTAATCAATCTGCCGATGATTCGAGAACCGAAGAAAGCGCCAGTTGCAGCCCCAATCAGACATCTACCTAGTTGCGCATCGGTGAGGTGCAAGGCAGTTTTGATTTCGGGGATTCTGGTTGACCAGCCTGCGACTAGAACTCCCATGAAGAAGAAGTTAAGGCGAAGTGCAGATATAGATCGCTTTGTTTGAGTATCCATGGATTTGCTTCTCTCCAAGCAGATGGTTATCTGAGGGCAAAGTTATCTGAAATCGCAGTAAAGTCGATAGAGCCAGGCAATACAATTTGCAGGTGAGATTGCAATTGAGCCTATTCCTTAGTCGATTGGCGGGCTTTCTCTCTCAGAAAATTTTGCGCAGGTCAGGGGAGACCATTCAGGGTAAGGTCTTGCTGACGCTATATCCCAATGCACTTACCACACTTTCAAAGAATCGCTCCATCGTTTTAGTATCAGGTACCAACGGCAAGACTTCGACAACCCGCGCCTTAGCGCAGCTGATCTCACAACTTGGAACAACCGTTACCAATAAGACTGGTTCGAATCTCGATCGTGGTAGCGCCACTATGTTGATGCAACCATCGCAGTATGCGGTACTAGAAGTAGATGAGTTATATCTACCACGACTTATTGCACAGACACACCCACGCGCAGTCTTACTACTCAACCTCTCGCGCGATCAATTACATCGGATGCACGAAGTTCAGAAAGTCGCAGACCGCTGGAAGAGAGCGGTAGATAGTGCTCCCGATACTCTCTTTATCGGCGATAGCGACGATCCATTTGTTGCCTATGCGCTGTCAGATGCACAGAAGAAGATTCGAGTCTCCTTTGGAGGGCGACGCCATAGCGACGGCGCAGTCTGTCCATCTTGCGGAATTTATCTACGCTGGAGCGGAAACAACTTTGCTTGCGTATGTGGGCTGACCAATGCGCACGCCGATGAAAATCGCGCACCAGGACCTGCCGCCTATCGCAATGCCGAACTTGCCAACATTGCAGGCAGTGCAGTGGGTGCGAAGTCGATGACATTTGATATCAAGAGCTTTGAACGCGCGGTAGAGAAAAATATCTCAGGTATTCCATCATCTATCCGCTTAGTAAAGAACCCTGCATCATGGAGCGAAGCTCTGGCAACGGTGAAGGGCAATAACATTATTCTTATTCTCAACGCCCGCGAAGTCGATGGCATTGATACATCATGGCTCTGGGATGTCTCCTTCGATGCACTGCGCGGTAAGAAGATCATCGTCTGCGGCGAACGCGCACATGACATCCACTATCGCCTCCATGTTGCTGGAATCGAAAACACTCAAGCCAAAAGCGTCAGCGCCGCATTTGCTCACTTTGCTGCGACCGATAACGTTGAAGTACTTGCCGCCTATACAGCTTTCACACAGTTGGTATCGCTATGAGCCAACTCCGCATTATTCGCATCCACAATGAATTACTTGGAACATATGGCGATCAAGGCAATGCCGAAGTCTTAGCCTTTAGAGCAAAGCATCTCGGCATTGATTCCATCATTATTGATATCTCTTACGACCAAGCCATTCCGCGTGATGGCAGCATCTATCTCTTAGGGGGAGCAGAGAATGCTGCGCAATTACTTTCGCTGGAAGCGATGAAGCGCGATAACGCGCTGAAAGATGCCATCGCTGATGGCGCAGTATTACTGGCAGTCTGCGCCGGTTTTCAAATCATCGGAAATACCTTCTGGGCCGGCGATAAGAAGGTCGACGGCCTAGGCCTGCTCGATATTGAAACCGATGCCGGCACAGATCAACGATGTGTGGGAGACGTTGTGGCCCACTCATCTATCTTCAATTTAGATTTAATCGGATTCGAAAATCACGCAGGTAGAACAGTGCTTGGTTCATCTACAAAACCATTTGCCACAGTCACTTCAGGTTTTGGAAATGGAGACGGTAAAACTGATGGCGCAGTACAAGGCAACGTCATCGGCACCTATATGCACGGTCCTGTCTTGGCGCGAACTCCAGCACTTGCCGACCTACTGATAGCGCGAGCCAGCACTCATTAGAACTTGGTAAAGCGCATCTACTGCAATTAAAGAGTATTCTCAAACTATGACCGAGAGACAAGAGTTCAAGGTAATTCGCACCTATAGCAATTTTGAAATCCGCGAATATCTACCCTGCGTAATCGCAGAGGTAAAGGTCTCAGCCCAGTATTCGACAGCTTCTAGCTCTGCATTTAGTTCACTCTTTAACTACATCTCTAAAGGAAATAAATCTTCAGAGAGAATTGCGATGACTGCTCCGGTTATTGCAGCCCAGAAAGACGCGACAATTTCTGATGAATGGTATGTCTCCTTTGTGATGCCCTCGGGCAGCACTATTGGTCGCTTACCTCATCCCTATGATCCGCAGGTAGTACTGCGAGAACTTGAGGCAGAAACGTGTGTTGCTACGGCATTCCGCGGCCGCGCCAGTGAAGCGAAATCTGATGAGATGGTGAGAGAACTCCGAGCAGCGGCCGCAAAAGAAAATATTGCGCTCTCTGATGAAACTCGTATCTGTCGCTTTGATCCGCCTTATAAGCCAGGTTTCATGCAATATAACGAGATCGTGATTCCAGCTTACTTATCCCAGCAGTGAGTTAAAAAAATACAGTCAAACCTCGAGTAATGCCATCGCGCTCTGCATCACTTCTTGCTCATAATTTACAAATAGCCCAATATGGCTCTCATCCTCAATCAGATGCAGGGTCGAATTCGCAATATTCGCAGCTAACCACTGACCATGCTGACGCGGAACATTCTTATCCTGCCCACCCTGCCAAATCACAACCGGAACCTTCACATCGCGCGGATCAAATCCCCACGGTTTCAAATATGAGCTGTAATCATCGGCGACCCAATCCCACCCTGCCTTCTGGGTTACTTCGATTGAATCAAAGAGAACTTTCCACGAAGGAGATTTCTGCGCCTTTAGATCATTTGCCGATGCTTCAGGATCGACAAAGTTCTCACTCATATCGCTACCAACCCAGCCTTGAAATCTCTTCACTAAATCGTTGATATCGCGCAACGCATCGGCATACTCATCGAGATCTTCCTGCTGCATGCCTGTATAAAAGTTCTCACCCATCTCTGCAAATGGCGCAAGCGAACCGAGCGTCACAACCCCAACTGTTCGCGGATCCAACCCTGTAGCAATCGCATGTTGGCCACCACCGGATAATCCAACATTAACCATCTTCATTAACCCTAAGAGATCAGCAAGCTCTGCCACATCGCGCGCAATATCAATTGTGATGCGCCCCGGCTTTGCCGAACTTCCGGCATAACCACTGCGCCCAATCGCAATCGCCGAATATCCGCGAGCTGCGAATCCATCGAGCCACACCTTCCACCCGCTGATATCTTGCGCCGTTCCCGCATGCAAAATAATCGCCGCATCTGATTCGATCCCATTGCGCATAAATTCAAAGTTGCGCCCATCAGCCAGTACTAAGGTTTCTCGTAACATCTTCGAAGCCTAGTGATAGCCCGTGAACTCCACAGAGGTTTCTAAAAGTTACCTTTTAGCACCTTTTATGATATCCTCAATCCACACAGAGGAGGCCCCATGGCACAGACCGTAAAACTCTCAGACGAACTCGTCGAAGATGCCAAACGCATCGCAGCTGTGGAGCATCGCTCCGTCCCACGCCAAATCGAGTTCTATTTCCGTATGGCTCTCATCGCCGAGGAAAACCCCGACCTCTCATTCTCGTTGATTCGCGAAATCATGAAAGCCGATGCTGAAGATGCGGTCGAGGAATACACCTTCGGTTAATGAAGATTACCCAATCTCCTACTTTTGGCAGAGCAGTAAAGAAACTCCATCCAAACCAGAAGAAATCCCTCGACAAGGCCATCACCGCAATTGCCAAAGACCCAACAGCGGGGGAGCGCAAGGTCGGCGATCTCGCAGGAATTGCTATCTACAAATTTAAAGTCGCGAATCTCGAGTGGTTGCTTGCCTATCGAATTATCTCTAAGAAAGAGATCAAACTTCTGGTCGTCGGGCCCCACGAAAATTTCTACCGCGACCTTAAGCGAGATTAGTCTGAAGCGCTAACCTGTTCCCATGAAGGCAAAGACTAAGAACGGCTTCGCACCAAAAGTTTGCCAACGTTGCAACCTCGAATTCGAATGGCGCAAGAAGTGGGCCCGCGATTGGGAGAATGTGAAATATTGCTCCGAAAAATGTAAAGCCGGTAAGTAGTGCCCGAACTTCCCGAAGTTGAAACAGTTCGCCGCGGTTTAGAAAAGTTGGCAACTGGCTACAAAATCACCGAAGCGATTCAGCTCCATCCTCGTGCACTCAAACCCGAATCAATCGCACCGCTTGCCTCTCTCAATGGCGCAAAGATAACCGGCACCAATCGCCGCGGTAAGTTCATGTGGCTCACACTCAATCGCCCTTATGTCTTAGTCGCACACCTGGGCATGAGCGGACAGTTTCTCTTCCACCAGAAGAACCGCCCCACTGCCACACATATTCGCGCACAGTTCACCCTGACCAAACCATTGCGCACCCAAGAGTTAGTCTTTAATGATCAGCGCACCTTCGGTTGGCTCTCAATCGAAGAGACCCGCAACAACGTGCCCACTTCTGCCCAACATATCGCCCCTGACCCATTCGATCCGGCCTTCGACAGAAGTGACGCGATAAACCGCTATCTCAAGCGCAATATCAAAATCAAAACCGCGCTACTGAATCAAGAGATTGTCTCTGGCATTGGCAATATCTATGCCGATGAAACTCTCTGGCGTGCGAAGATCCACCCGGAAATCAGCACTGCCGACTTAAGTAAGAAGAAGATAGAAAAGATTCTGGATTGCGCAACCGAAGTGATGCAAGAAGCCATCAATAAAGGTGGCACATCCTTTGATGATCTCTATATCAACGTCAACGGCGAGAGCGGATTCTTCGAACAATCACTCGCCGCCTATGGCCAAGAAGATGAACCTTGCCAACGCTGTGGCACACCCATCAAACGAATCGTCATTGCCGCTCGCTCATCGCATTACTGCCCGCGCTGCCAACGCCGCTGATTTTAAGCAACTAAATCCAACTTTCCCCTATAGGCTTCGGCAACATCACTTACGGAAAAGAGGCAGACCATGGGCGCTTGTACTTGCGGATACACCAGAGATGAAGAGAAGAACTGCGACGGCACCCACAAGGTCGTTAAGGCCGTAAAGGCAGATCTCGCTGAGAAGCTAGAAGCGAACGGCTTTCCTCATGCAGCAGAGTTCACAAGAAACAACTAATTTTTTTTATCAAACCTCAACCAACTTAAATCGCACCAACACAGGCTGAAGAAACTTCGGCCATTCGCCCCTGCGCAGATAGACCAACGCCAACCCAAAGAAGACGCACGGCACTATCTGCCACAACGGCTGCGTGATCCCGCCCCAAAAAGCGCTATGCGTTATATGCCCCGGCTTGGGATACGGAACATTGGCACCATCGAATCCGATATTCCAATCCCACACCCCATGCAAGAAAATCGCCGGCCAGATACTGCGACAAGCAATCATCAAGCAACATAAGAAAAATCCAAAGGCCGCCGCATTGGCCACATGCCAGTACGCCATCCACGGATCCCAATACGAACCCATATACCAACTCAGATGCAGCGCTCCAAATAAAAATGATGAGAAGAAGATCGCAAAGCCCTGACCAAATCGCTCAAAGATTCCATAGACAAATCCACGACTTACGATCTCTTCACCCAAACCAATCGAGAAGAGAAATACCGCCCCACCCACCAACGCCCACACACTCTTATGCGCCAACATCGCACGATCTACCCGCTGCCACCCAATACCCACCGCAAGTGCAATCGCCAACCCGCTCTTCCAATCCACCACCGGCAATCGCAGATACGGCCTCGATGGCACCTTCACAACCACCATCAACACCAGATACATCAGCGCCAATACCCAATACGCCAAACTGCCATTCCACGGATTGTCTTTACCCGGAAATACATTAGGAACGAAGTGCATTACCACCAGCCCCAAATTACTCAGCATAAAAGCCCCAACAAAATAGCGAAGCTTCTGCATAAAAGGCCAGTGCGGAGTAGGCGCAGTCATACGCGCGAAATATCTACGAAAGTAGTTCATAGCAATAACTTAATTGCCCCCACTGACATCTCGTCCACAGGGCCCCATCTTGAAGTCAAAAGCGAAGCCTCATGAACATAACCTCCCACCGCTGCGAATCACTTTTACCGCTCAAATGACACGAAGGGGAACGATTTCTCGAGTTCTTCCCCGCACTCGAGAAAAGCGGAAGGAGGTGATGCCATGGATCAGGAAGTCAACTGGACCAATATCGCGGTGACTTTCATTAAGTCTTTCTTTGGATTTTTGTCCAGAAAAAGCCGAAGTCGCCGCGATAACGGCGACTTCAGTTAGCTGAGGTCCAAAGCGGAAGAACCCCTCGGAGATTTATTTCCGAGGGGTTCTTTCTATCAGAAAGATTTCGCGCAAAACAAGCAAACCTCAGACACGAGTGGAGAAAAGTTTTCCAAAGTAACTCAGAGTAACCTCGCCCTATGCACCTGATCCGCAAACTCACACAGATCCTCTTAGGCGCCACCCTTATCTATACCGGCACACTGCACTTAACAACCAGCCGCATGGAGTTCCAAGCTCAAGTTCC
>Ga0194037_1001457_pt1 | contig 17054 bp, 12 predicted proteins | sample JunL306m_MetaG_FD_148653 | JGI IMG/M metagenome (GOLD analysis project Ga0194037, IMG submission 148653) | Anoxic zone freshwater microbial communities from boreal shield lake in IISD Experimental Lakes Area, Ontario, Canada - Jun2016-L304-6m | ecosystem: Environmental > Aquatic > Freshwater >...
CGCGAAGGAAATCAACGCGTGTCGATTGAAAGCAATTCACCCGCTATTCTGATGGAGTTTCAGAGTGGACCAGACGCACCATTGAAACCGATTGAGATACTCACGGAGGAAAAATCACCTATCGACACCTCATTAACCGTAAATATGGGTGGCGCAAAACAATATTTGTCGTCGTGGTCTATCGACATTCGCGACGAAATGGGAAAAGTGCAGCATTTTGGTTCATACACGACCGACCAAGTGAGCATTCCTGTGCAATCTATTTTGGGCATTCGTCCCGAAGCCGATTATAAAGTAACGATGATTGGACAAACCAAGGCTGGCAGAACGATTACGAAGACAGCACCCGTTCATTTGGTGCTATACATTAAACCTAAAATTGAAGAGTTGACGAGATTCAGCATCATTTTCGAATTCGACGATTCGAGAGCGATTTCTATCTACGAGAAATATCTAACTGACATTATCACGCCGAAGATTCCAAAGGGAGGGAAAGTTGTGATTCATGGTTATACCGATGTCATTGGGTTTGAAAATCATAATCTGAAGCTATCTCAAAATAGAGCCAATGATGCTCAACAAATCATCGAAGCCAGTTTGGCGAAAACAGGCAGAACCGATGTTACTTTTGAAGTAAAAGGCTTTGGCGAAGACGAAAATACTGCACCTTTTGAAAACAAATATCCTGAAGAACGATTCTACAACCGTACTGTGATTATCGAAATTATGTCGTCTAGTAAATGAGCCGTTTTACCAATGTGTGAATGTTGTAAGTTATAATCAAAATTGTGTAACTCTATAGGATATTGTCCAACTACCTTTGTTATGATGCGAAAACTCTTTTGCATCGTAAATAATTCAGGAAATGAAGACAAAACTACTCAGCGTATTAATAACGGCTTTGTTGTTATTAGTACCGAATGTAATGTTCGGTCAAGCGCCAACTCTGGGGGTCACCTCCAGTTTCGCACTGTTCACTGGAACAGGAGCATTTGACAATACAGGCGCATCGTATGTGACTGGCGATATTGGCAGCAATGTAAGTCCCATCACCGGTTTTCCAAATCCGGGAACTGTTGTTGGTCAAACACACCAGATTGATGCCGTTTCGGCTCAAGCCTCTATAGATGTAAATGTGGCTTATGGACAATTAAGCGGACTTTCTGTTTTTACGGTTTTAGGCACTACACTGGGTAATGGACAAACTCTTAATCCGGGTATTTATCATACCGGAGCCGCGACCACCATAAATGGAAATCTGACTTTAGATGGCGGTGGTGATCCCAACGCACTATTTATCATCAAGATTGGTGGAGCTTTGTCAACCAGTACTTTTTCGAATGTACTATTGACTGGTTCTGCCTCTCTTTGTAATGTCTATTGGCAAGTAGAAGGTCAATTTGAATTAGGAAACAATTCAGTTTTCAGAGGGACAATCATTGCCGATGGTGCAATTAATTTATTAGAAGGTTCATCGCTTTTGGGTAGAGGTCTTACCCGTGCGGGAGCTATTTCGTTGCATAACAATGTCGTTTCTGCCATCATGCAACCTACCGCATCAGTCATCACCGCCGGTGGAGCAATTGCTTTGTGTGCTGGTGGAAGTGTAGTTCTTTCGGGCAATGTAGGTGGAGTTTGGAGTAATGTAGCTGGTTCAACGACTGCTACTTTGACCGTCACCACAGCAGGTAATTATTATGTCACAAACACCAACGGATGTGGAAGTGTTACTTCAAATCACATCATCGTCACTATGACTCCTGCACCAACAGCATCAGTTATCACAGCAGGAGGTGCAACCACATTCTGTGCAGGTGGCACTGTCGTGCTTTCGGGTAATGTGGGCGGAACATGGAGCAATGGTGCAACCACTGCTACCATTACAGTTTCTGTAGCTGGTGATTATTATGTCACCAACACCAATACATGCGGAAGTGTTACCTCTAATCATATCGCTGTTACCGTCAATCCTGCTGCTACCGCATCAGTCATCACCGCAGGTGGAGCAATTGCTTTGTGTGCTGGTGGAAGTGTCGTGCTTTCGGGCAATGTCGGTGGAGTTTGGAGTAATGTAGCCGGTTCAACCACTGCTACTTTGACCGTCACCGCAGCAGGTAATTATTACGTCACCAACACCAACGGATGTGGAAGTGTTACTTCAAATCACATCGTCGTCACTATGAATCCTGCACCTACGGCATCAGTTATCACAGCAGGAGGTGCAACCACATTCTGTGCAGGCGGCAATGTCGTACTTTCGGGTAATGTGGGCGGAACATGGAGCAATGGTGCAACCACTGCTACAACTACAGTTTCTGTAGCTGGTGATTATTATGTCACCAACACCAATACATGCGGAAGTGTTACCTCTAATCATATCGCTGTCACTGTTAATCCTGCTGCTACCGCATCAGTCATCACCGCAGGGGGAGCAATCGCTTTGTGTGCTGGTGGCAGTGTGGTGCTTTCGGGCAATGTCGGTGGAGTTTGGAGTAATGTAGCTGGTTCTACCACTGCTACTTTGACCGTCACCGCAGCAGGCAATTATTACGTCACCAACACCAATGGATGCGGAAGTGTTACTTCAAATCACATCATCGTGACTATGAATCCTTCGCCTCTGGCAAATGCTGGAACCAATGCGACAATTTGTTCTGGTAATAGTGCAACGATCGGTGCAGCCTCAATTTCGGGACATACCTATTCGTGGACTCCAACCTCAGGATTGAATTCGGCAACAATTTCAAATCCTCTTGCAAGCCCATCTGTCACTACCACTTATACCCTTACCGAAACCATTACTGCAACGGGTTGTGTAGCTTCAAATTCTGTCGTAGTTACAGTTAATCCATTGCCAACCGTATCCACAGCAACGTGTGTGGGTGGTTCAGTGAGCTTCTCTGCAAATGTGTTAGGCGTAGGAATGACTTACCAATGGCGCAATGGAACCACCAATCTAGTGGATGGCGGTAATATTTTCGGCGCTACATCAGGCACATTAACCATTAGTCCAGTCACAATGGCCGATGCATCAGGCAACTACAATGTGGTTATCACAGGTGCTTGTTCACCAAACGTGGCTCCTCTTGTTGTTTCGCTGGTCGTGTTCGATGCTCCAGTGATTGTAGCCGGACCGATTGATCAAGCGCCTTGTGTAGGCACTTCGTCCAGTTTCTCAGTGAATGCTGCAGGCATTGGTCTTACTTACCAATGGCGCAATGGGAATGTGAATCTGACTAATGGAGGAACCATATCGGGTGCAAATTCTGCTACCTTAACGATTAATCCGGTGGCACTTTCTGACGTGGCTTCGAACTATAATGTAGTCGTATCGGGAGCTTGCTCTTTGCAAAAAGCGACATCACCAAACGCTTCGCTGACGTTGTGCAATCAAACAGCCATGCCCGTTGTTGCGGTGAATAAAGTAGTAAGCATCTACCCGAATCCATCTAAAAGCATTATCAATATTGAACTTACCGATCCCTCGCAAATCAACAATGCAGAATTGAAACTGTATGATACGCTGGGTGTGATGGTGATGAATTCTATATTGAATCAGAAAACAACTACGCTTAGAACGAATAATCTACCATCAGGCATTTATCTCTACAAAGTGATGGACGACACCAAAACCGTTCAATCTGGTAAGTTGATTTTTCAATAAGAATTAACCCCAACAAAATACGCCCTCTTACATCATTTTGTAAGGGGGCGTTTTTATCTGAAGTATAGTAAAATATCCATATTTAAAAATTCGGGAATAAAAAAACTTCGCACAACGACGGAGCTACAGTAATTGTAGACAACGCCGTGGTATAAGAGTGTGATGTGTCCAGTATTTTTGTTTTAGTCTAGCAAGTCACTCAATATCGTGTCTAAATGAGCGTCTAAGTCGCCTTGAAAGTCAGTGTGAGGAATTTCTAATTCTTCCAGAATTTTCGCAAAACGTTTGTACCCAACTTCATTTCTTAATTCAACCCACTTAACTTTCAATATGTCAGCTTGTTGTTTATTTAAGTCAGAAAGTTTGTCAGCAACAAAAACATCGCTTTCTCTTGCAAAAATAGCATCTGCACTTTCTGGATTTCCACGCCCCATCATTTTAACTTCACAACGGTGATATTTTTCGTCCTTAATTAAGTAAAAATCAACTTCCCGCATACTTGCTGGAATTTTACTTTGGTCAAAATGTTCAAATGGAACGTTATAAATTTTACAAAGCGTTGCCATTAAATATTTCTCAACACGTTTACCTGCTGTGCTCCAAAGACCGCCTCTCAAAGCTGCGCGCTTGACTGCAAGTGTATTGATTACGATTAAACTTTCGTTTATGTTCAGCTCAACACTAACACCTCTAAACTTGATTGTTAGACTTAAATCAATGTCAGGTTGATTTTCAATTAAAGTGCTAATTGATTGATATAATATGTCGTAATGTTTATTCGAAGCATCAATTACGATTTCTTTGGTTGCTGAATTATACATATTCGTAATTGTCTTTTTATTCAATCCCGAATTAATTGCAATATCTTCTGAACTAAGATTTTTATTTAGAAAAGTTGCTTTGTACCAATCAATTGTTACATCTTTGTTAGCAAGTTTTGCTTCAATAACCTTTTTGAAAAAATCTATTGCAAACTGTAAAAACTCTGCATTTATTAATGCTACTACTTCAATACGATAATCTTGTCCTTTAACTTTGAAATACTTTTGATTCTGAATTATTTATCAATTCTTCAAAAGTATTAGCATAATCATAAACATCAATGTTCTTGCCATTAAAAAATGTGTCATCTTCAAATCCAACAGCTATCCAACGCCATTGCTTATTTCCATTAATTTCAATTTGAACAGCTTGTAAATGTACACCCGTTGCAAAAATTTTATTTTGAGGCGTAATTTGAATTTTACTTTGGGTTTTCATAATAGATAGAATTAAATCGAAAAATTATCTTTCATTTCTTTGAATTTCTTTACGCTTTCAAAAAATGCCTCTAATTCGTCATAATTTTTAAAAATAAAATCATTTTTTATCTTTACAAATGGCATTTTCGACACTTCTGTTTGAAATTTACTTTTTTGATTGGAAATAATAAACATTTTTATTCGTAATTTATGAGATTGGTAAAGTCTTAATAGCCCTTTAGTTACATCTGTAGAATGTTCAACTTCAAAAGCATGAGTTGGATATCCTTCTTCATCAAACCAAATAACATCAATCATTTTGACTGTTTCAACACTTAAAGCGGGTATTGAGCCTTCAGGTATATTCTCTTCTGTACAAATATCTCCCAATGTATTTTTATAAATTGAACTAAATTTTGATTTATCAGGCGTATAAGTTCTATAATTCAAATAACTACCAATCAAAAGTAATTTTGCTTGTACATCTGTATGTGAAAGTTCAGCATTAACAGGAATATCAATATCTAATAAACTTGCATTATATCGGAATAAATTGACATTTCGTTTATGATTTGGGAAATAAATTGTATGAACTTTATTGCAATACAAATCAGGGATTTCTTCCAAATACAAACCATCTTCTGTCGTTACGCAATGGAATTGAAAGCCACCTTTTAAAGTTTTAATAAGTTTATGTTTGTTATTTAGGAAAACTGACAACGAGCCAACACAAATATCCATTTGAGTCCGATATTTTTTGGCAATCATAAAAATATTTTCTCCATTATATGCCTCTAAATTATCCAATTGATTCATTATGTTTTCATTGATTCCGTGCCAATCTTCCGTGCCTCCTGAAATTAAAAAATACAAACCATTAGAAGACTTAAATAACTTTCTTGAAGGCTTAATATTTTCAAGTTTTACTCCTTGAATTTTTTCTATTTCCTCAATCAGTATCTTTCTATCTGTATCAACAAATTTTGTTGTTGTTTTACCCATATTTTACTTTTATTAAGCACATTGATTATGCAAAAAAAACTACGTTCAGCTTTCCGATATTCTTAACAGCATTTAGTCGTACTTGAGCGTGTTGGTGATCAAGAAGTTCATAGAGGAAATCACTCTCAAAGTCAACTGGTAACTGACCTAAACTTTCAAGAATGTTGTTAATTGTTCCAACGTCGCGCTGACTCTTAATAAGTTTCGCAATGTCGCCATTTCCGCTGTGTTTAAGTTCTGTTATGTAAGCTTTAGTTATCATTTTTGTCTTTTTGTTTTGCTGCAAAAATAGTCAAAATTTATCTATTTTCATCTTCTTTCTCAATTCGTGAAATAGTCTTGTTTTTCTTTTTCTAAAATTGTAGACAAATGGGGTAAGGAGTGGTATAGTCACATAGCGACGACCGACATAAGAGCGTAAGATTTTCAACCCTATGCGATAACTGCTAGTTTCGAAATTAGTTTGCTTAGGGTCTCAAAAAAATGGAAAAGGACAACAAACTTAAGTAATAGCGCAACAAACCTAAGTAATAGCGCAAGAAACCTAAGTAATAGTGCAACAAACTTAAGTAATATGACAACAAACCTAAGTAATAGCGCAACAAACCTAAGTAATAGTGCAACAAACTTAAGTTATATGTCAAGAAACTTAAGTAATATGACAACAAACCTAAGTTATAGTGCAAGAAACTTAAGTTATAGTGCAACAAACCTAAGTTATATGACAAGAAACTTAAGTAATAGTGCAACAAACTTAAGTAACAGAACAAAAAGCAACAGTAACAGAACAAAAAGCAATTGAAACAGAACAAAAAGCAACAGTAACAGAACAAGAATCAACAGTAACAGGACAAGAATCAACAGTAACAGGACAAGAATCAACAGTAACAGAACAAAAAGCAATTGAAACAGGACAAGAATCAACAGTAACAGGACAAAAAGCAATTGAAACAGAACAAAAAGCAACAGTAACAGGACGAAAAGCAACAGTAACAGGACAAAAAGCAATTGAAACAGAACAAAAAGCAACAGTAACAGAACAAAAAGCAATTGAAACAGAACAAGAATCAACAGTAACAGGACAAAAAGCAATTGAAACAGAATCAAAAAGCAACAGTAACAGCAAGAATGGGTACTGTCCAAAAAACTGTGTAAATAGAAATAATTATTAATCATCAGGAATTTGGGCATACTAACTTTGGCTTTTGGGGCTACCTTGATGTTCTTGAACAATTTGATACAGAACAATATGTTTGTGTCAAATGTTTACTAATTTGCTTACCTTTGGCACACATATACACACAACAAACTCGCCCTATTGCGAGCAGCATTGAAGATCTAATACTTACCTGAAAGACAGTCGATGGATAATAAACTATTATCAATACCCCATCTTTTCGAGCAAGTCGTTTTGCAAAACACACACAAAACTGCCATAATTTGCAATGGCAAAACATTGTCATACAACGATGTGAACCAAAAAGCAAATCAACTGGCTCATTTGCTAATCGGTCGCTATGGCTTGAAGCGAGGCTCGGTAATTGCTGTTTTTGATGATTCATCCGAATGGACAATTATTTCGATGCTTGCGATATTGAAAATTGGCTGTATCTATTTACCTCTTGATTCGAAATATCCTGAAGAAAGAATAAAATTTAATATTAATGATGCGCAGATATTATTAATCATTGTTGGATCATCATATTTCAAAAGAATAGATTTTGTCTCCATTCCGAGGTTAATTATTGAAAATTTGGAAGATGCTATTTCTGAATTTTCAACGGATAACCCCCAAGTAGATTCAACCCCCGACGATGCAGCATATATTATGTATACGTCTGGAACAACCGGAAACCCAAATGGGGTGTTGATTCCACAAAAAGGAATTATCCGATTGGTTAATTCTGATTTTCTTCCATTCGATAGCAATCTTACTTTTTTGCAACTTGCGCCGTTGGGTTTTGATGCTTCCACATTTGAGATTTGGGGGGCGTTACTTCATGCGAATAAACTGGTCGTATATGCACATCATTCGACCGAATTTAGTGAGATAAGCCGGTTGATACACACTTATAAGATTAATTGCATATGGCTGACAGCTTCGTTTTTCAATAGATTGATCGATGAAGATGCGACGATTCTGAATGGTGTCACCTATATTCTCACCGGCGGTGAAGCATTGTCGGTATCGCATATAAAAAAAGCGCAAAATCTGCTAAAAGATTCTACGTTTATCAATGGCTATGGTCCTACTGAATGTACCACTTTCACATGCTGTTATACAATACCTGATTTGCAAAATGTGGAGTTAAATTCAATTCCTATCGGCAAACCTATTGCTAAAACTTCGGTTCATCTGCTCGACAAAAAAAATGGAACCCGTGAAAGAGGGTGAAATAGGTGAATTGTATGTTGGTGGCGAAGGATTAGCTATTGAATATCTGAACAATAAAACACTGACCGATCAACGGTTTATTACTTATCGTTTGCCCGATAACAAAGAGATTCGATTGTATAAAACAGGCGATCTATGTCGGAGGAATGAGGACGGGAATTATGATTTCGTTAGTCGGGTGGATCATCAGGTAAAAATAAACGGCTTTCGGATTGAAACAGCCGAGATTGAAATCTGTCTCAAAAAACATAATCTGATTGCCGATGCGGTGGTACTGATGAAACAAACTAATACAACGAAGAAGATTGTAGCTTATGTTGTTTCAAAAAATAGCACACAGAAAGCAACCCATGCTGAGATAAGCTGTACTATAGAGAATACCATTGATAAAAATGAATTGAACAAATTTATTGCGAAATGGCTACCCTCTTACATGATACCAAGCAAAACGGTTGAGGTCTCAAAAATTCCGATAAACGTGAATGGGAAAATAGATCGAGAGGCGTTGAATAAATTAGAAACTGCTGCCGATTTGAATAGAAAAGTGGAGCATTTGGTGGGTGTAGAGGAAGATATTCGTGTGTTGTGTGAGTCAATACTTTTGATTAAAATAGACCATGTAAATGATAATTTCATTCAGTTGGGAGGAGAATCGCTTTCGATAGCACAACTCTTATACCATCTGAGTCAAACTTATCAGGTGGATATTCCAATTAATTACTTTTACAATGAGCCCACGCTCAGCACGATTTTTAAATTTTTCGACCACCCCGATACCGATCAAATTAAATTAATCGAACAGCGAATCAATCTGGTGAACGAATCATTTAGCAATCTGCAAACCATTGATGTTACTGCTTCAGATAGCGTTGATGCGTTGATTAAGATAAGGAGTGGCAAAGGAAATCCACTTTTTATTGCTCCGGGAATGGGAGGGAACGCCTTTTCGTTTATCGATTTTGCCAATAAAATTTATACCGACCAACCCATTTACGTCTTCCAATATCCATTCAACAAAGAGGGACGGTTTTTGACAGAAAGCATCGCGGAGCTCGCTGTGTTGTTTACTCGAAATATAAGAAAGATTCAACCTCGGGGCGATTATCAGCTTCTTGGGTATTCTTTTGGCGGAAGATTGGTGTTCGAAATTGCGCATCTGTTGGAATTAGACCATGAAAATGTTTCGTTTCTAGGACTTATAGATTCGGAGCATATCGACAAAGAAAGATTGATGCACAAACACCGTCTTAGGTATGAAATGAAAATTTTTAAGATGCTCTCTTTTCGTCTGAAGATTAAGTATTTAAATAAAAGGATTTTGGCAACAGTCATAAACTTTATTAAAGCCAGGGTTACTCCCTCTTCAAGGGCAAAGCATATTCAATACATGGCTGACAACGAATTAAGGTTAGAATTTTTTAAAATTTGGAGGACCTTCGATCCAGATTACAATGTTAATTGCGATGTCTATCTTTTTAAGGCGATGAATGAAGACCCTTTAACCATTGTATATTATATTAAGCAATTATTCCCCGATTTATATATCAGCAATAATCTTAACGGAAAATTACATATAACTGAGATTATATGCAGCCATACTGATCTTTTCAATATGCCACGTCTAAATATACTTACTGCAAAAATTAATCAAATAATATCTCAGAAATCAAATATTTAGCAGGTTATTAGGCGTTTTTTTTCTCTAAGTAGTCTCCGATGTGTGGGTTTGTGGTTGATTTTTTTTATTAACATAACCTCAGTTATCGTTAATTTGCCATGGAAAATGCTGAGTTTTTTCATCATTTATTGTTTTTGTTTGTTCCAGTCTTTAGGGTCAATCCATCTTTTTTCGGTTTAGATGATAAAGAATATTTCATTAATGACGAATCGCATTTATTTTATAAATATTTCGTTTAATATTGTTAATTAATGATTTTTAAGCATTTAATGTGTGTTTTTGTTTCAAAATAAATGAAAAATGAACGATTTTGATATAAAACTTTAATATTCTTATCTTATTTTTGTGCTCAGAAATGGGAACTCTTATTTAGACAATTCATTTATATTAAACACAACTAACTAAACTTTACAATTATGAAACTAAAAAGCTTACTTCTCAGCCTCTTTTTTGTGTTGGCGACCACTTTGTCGTTTTCGCAAGTGCTCACTTTCAAAGTGCAAAGTGCTACTTATAATGGAACCTATGGTCCAGATCATGTATTAGCTATTTGGATAACAGATGGTACGGGTAAATTTGTAAAAACAATTGATATCCACGCCAAATCACGTATTCAGTATTTGTATAATTGGATTGCATCTTCAGCAAAAAATGTGGTTGGAACTACAACTGCCGATGGCACTTCTGGGGCTTCTCTTACTGCCCATGCAGCTGTCACAAAAACATGGAATTGTACCAATGTAAGTGGTGCTGTAGTACCTGATGGAAATTACAATATAAATATCGAATACACTGAAGATGATGCAACAAGCAAAACCGATTCGAGGCTGAAATACATGAGCTATCCGTTTACTATCGGTGCGGCAAGTTCTGTGACAGTGCCAAATGCTACATCTGGTGCAGGCTTATACTATAAAAGTGTAAGCTATTCTACAACAATTTCAGCTCAAACGCCTATCAACGAAGCAAAAGCAGGTCAAGTTTACAATATTTGCTACCAACCAAATGCCAAAGTTTTGCAAGTGAAATACGATGCTCAAATGCACCACGGTGTTGTTGCAAAGATTTTTGATGCAAAAGGAGCATTAGTTTCTCAACAAGATATGCCAGAAGGTTCTTCATCAATTGTTCTTAGCAACCTTTCTAAAGGAGTTTATTTGATTAAATTTGTTGATGCCAAAGGCACTATCGAAACTAAAAGATTTGTCGCTCAATAAGACTATTTAGCGAAGCAATATTATTAAAGATGCTATTTTGATTTGAATATTCAATTTAGCATCTTTTTTTGTGAAATAATAAACCTCCCCAACCCCTCCCTGTAGGGGCTTTAGGGATGAAGATGTATTAAAAGTTTGGTTTATAGTATTAGTTGAAAAACAGTTATATTGTTGTATTTCAATAACCCCTAAATCCCCTAAAGGGGACTTCTGCGGAGGTAATATTTTCAAAGCTTATTCTTATTGATTAACAGCACATCAACTGTAGAATCTCAAAGTCCCCTTTAGGGGATTTAGGGGTAAAATACATTGAATATTATTGTAACATTATTCTGTACTTGTGAATTGAACAGATGCGTTTTTTAACTAAATAGCTTTGTGCTGTTTATATTATATGCGCTACTTTTGCGTTTAAACAAAAATTCTACCTTGTTGAAGTTTTCTTCAAGGAATCGATTTTTGTATTAACCCAAATTTAAATTTTTAAAAATGAAGAGGCTATATAATTTCTTTTTTGCTATTCGCACGAGTGTCATTCTTTTGATCATTTTTGCGACTTCCATCGGCTATGCCACTTTTGTGGAAAATAGCAATGGTACTCCTGCTGCTAAAGCGTTGGTTTACAATGCCAATTGGTTTGTGGTCTTATTAATTCTGCTGATTGTGAATTTGATCGGTATGATCATTAAAACCAAACTAATCGAAAGGAAAAAGTGGAGTGTACTGCTTTTCCACAGTGCGTTTATCTGTATATTGATTGGTTCGGCGGTCACTCGTTATTTTGGGTTCGAAGGGATTATGCACATTCGACAAGGCGAAACCAGCAATAAGATTATGACCGAACAGACTGCTCTCACCATCACAACGGAATATAAAGGTCTGAAAGCAGAAAAATCAACCGAAGTTGGTTTTGCGGTGAATCGTGATAACTCATTTTCTCAAACTATTCAGGTAGGGGGTAAAAACATCACCATCGAGAATGAGCTATTTGTTCCTAATGCTCAGGAATCGATTGAGGCCGATGAACAAGGCGAACCGGCTGTAGCCATTTTTGTGATGAGTGGGGCAAATCAAAGTCAGGATTTGACTCTTTTTGGCAATGAAAAGGCTTTTGCCGGAGATCTTTCGTTTGGTTTTTCAGGAAAAAAAGATTCTGCAGACGTTCTGTTTTCTGTAGTTAACGGTGAGCTATACTTTAAATCAGGTCAGACGATCACTAAAACAGGGATGGTTGCTTCGGGTATGATCGATCGGGCCAATGCTGTGCCTATTACTCCAGGTGATTTGTGCAAAGCCACCGAAAATACCGTGTTTCGTGTAGATAAACTGGTCTTTATGATCAAAGGATTTATCCCGAAAGCTTCAAAAACACTGACACAAGTGACCCCTTCGGATAAAAAAGTAATGAGTGAGGAGATGGCACAAGGCAGCGATGCATTGGTGGTGCGTGTGAGTGATGGCAACGTGGACAAGAAAATCAACGTGTTGAAATCAGAAAGCGATGTACCACAACCTGCTACTTGCGAAGTGAATGGCGTGAAAGTATCTGTGTCGTATGGCAAATATCTTCATCAATTGCCATTTAGCATCACGTTGCGCAAATTCGAACTCGATCGCTACCAAGGCTCTATGAGTCCGTCGTCGTATGCGAGCGAAATCACACTCAAAGACACCGAAAAGAAGAGCGAACAACCGTATCGCATCTTTATGAACAATATTTTGAATTACCGCGGTTACCGCTTCTTCCAATCGTCGTACGACCAAGATGAGCAAGGCACTATTCTGTCTGTCAATCACGACTACTGGGGCACATTTATAACTTATATTGGTTATCTGTTGATGTTGATTGGAATGGTGTTGACTCTGTTCGACAAGAAAAGTCGCTTCCAAACGCTGATGACACTCACCACACAGTTGCAACAAAAGCGCAAAACAATGACCGTCATCGCACTGATGTTGACATCGTCGGCACTATTTGCTACAACCAATGGTGTTTCGAAAGAAGACCACCTCAAGGCGTTCAACAGTCTGTTGATACAAGATGCAGCGCAAGGCCGCATCGAACCCATCAACACATTTGCATCGGATATTCTGCGCAAAATATATAAGAAAACCACCTACGGCAAGAAATCGCCATCGGAAGTATTTCTGGGAATGATGTCGAACCCAACCGAGTGGAAGAAAGAGTTCATCATCAAAGTTTCGCACGATCAGTTAGCCAAAGAGTTGGGGGCTGTCAACGGATACATTTCGTACAATCAGATGCTCGATGCACATACAGGAATGTATAAACTGAGTGGAATTGTAGACAAAGCATACATCAAAGATCAATCGAAACGAAATACCTACGAGAAAGAGGTGGTGTATGTCGATGAACGATTCAATATTCTAAGTCAGATTTTCGATGGAACGTTGTTGGCACTTTTCCCTGTCAAAGAATCAACAGATGGCAAATGGGCATCTGCCAAGGCAGAGTTGATGATGACAAGTGTATCTGGTAAAGGATGTCCATATCACGGCGGAAGTGCTGATGCTATGACTTCCGAAAAGAGTGGACTCACTGGCGAAATGCCTCCCATGGACGATGCAGAAGATGCTTCAGTAGAAGCGCCTGCCGAGATGTCAAAAGCCAATCCACACGAAGGTATGGGCGGAATGCCGCCTGCAGATCCGTCGATGGGACCTTGCACCCGAGGTGCGAGCACAGGTGGTGATATGAGTGCAATGGGCGCTATGCCGATGTCTGCAATAACCATTTCATTAGCACCTGACTCACCAGAAATGCTCTTGAAAAACTACTACGATGCTGTGGCGCAATCTGCTAAATCAGGAAATTATGGCGCTGCCATTGAAAAACTGAATGTACTAAAAGATTTTCAGCTTAAAAATGGCGGAACTTCGTTGCCTTCACCTTCTCAAGTAAACCTCGAGATTGCTTACAACGAATGGAATCTGTTCGGTAATCTGTCGTTCATCTATTTCATCTTAGGCGCTATCTTGTTAGGTCTCCATTTGGTGAATATATTCAAATACTCCTCTCGCTTAGAGGTTGTATTGACCTATGCCGTATATCCATTGGCGCTGCTTTTTGCCGTGTTCACTTCAGGTTTAGCACTGCGTTGGTTCATTTCAGGACATGCACCTTGGAGCAATGGCTACGAGAGTATGGTGTTCGTTGGTTGGGCGTCGAGCCTATCAGGATTATTGTTTGCGCGTAAATCGCCGTTGGCATTTTCGATTACAGCTTTGCTCTCTGCTATTGCGCTGATGGTGGCTGGGATGAGTTGGATGAATCCCGAAATCACAAACCTAGTGCCTGTGCTCAAATCCTATTGGTTGGTGGTGCACGTAGCAGTCATCACTTCGAGCTATGGATTCTTTGCCATGGGTGCATTACTTGGTTTGCTCAACCTGATTCTGATGATTGTACGCAGTAAAAAGAAAGGCGACAGACTGAAAGATACCATCAAAGAGATAAGCTACATCATCGAAATGGCATTGATTGTGGGTCTGTTTATGCTCACTGTCGGCAACTTCCTTGGTGGTGTGTGGGCAAACGAGTCGTGGGGTCGCTATTGGGGATGGGATGCAAAGGAAACTTGGGCATTGGTCAGCATTCTCGTTTATGCCGTAATTCTGCATGTTCGAATGATCCCACGTGGCAACCATCCATATATTCTGAGTAGTTTGGCAGTTGTAGGCTTTGGTTCTGTGATTATGACATTCTTGGGTGTAAACTACTACTTGTCGGGTATGCACTCGTATGGAAAAGGCACACCTCCACCACTTCCCGATGCACTGTTTTTGGTGATAATTGCTGTTGTGGTTATAGTTGTGGCGGCATTCTTGGTAGAAAAGAAAAACGGAACGTTTAAGAAAATAGATAAGTGAAAATGTAGGGGAAAGAGTTCTCTTATGCGGTAAAACAGAATTAATTTACCGTAAAACGAAGAAAAGATAGATAGAGATTGTTACTTTTTGTAAAGAAAACTCTATATTTGTTCATTTCTTAGTTTTATTTTCTTGAAATAATTATCAATCTCGAAATTAAATTTGATTACAATATGACTCGTACGACTCATAGATTGCTTATATCGTTTTACACATTATTGTGTGTTTCGGCTTTATTCGGACTTGGATATTTAGGATACACTTATTTTAATCTGCCTTTAGATCAGCGATATAGACCCTATCCTGAATCAAATAGACTGTATGAATTGTGGAACCCTGCTGGGTTGATTGGGCATGGATTGGGCATTTTAGGATCGTTATTTATTGTAGTTGGTTTGGTTTCGTACATGGCTCGCAAATATTTGAAAATTTTGTCGAGAGTAGGAACACTCAAATACTGGCTCGATTTCCATATTTTTATGTGTACCTTAGGTCCGATTTTAGTGCTTTACCATACCACGTTTAAGTTTGGCGGCATAGTATCAGTCAGTTTTTGGAGCATGGTGGTCGTATGGGCTAGTGGTGTGGCCGGACGGTTTTTGTATGTACGCATTCCACACTCTATAGAAGGTAGAGAATTGAGTTTGCAGGAGGTTCAATCACTAAAAGATGAATTGGATGCTGAACTGGAAACAAAGTATAATATTGCTTCTACATCTGTAGTATCAGAAAAATATTCGGAAATAAAGACGGAGCTTAAAGCTAAGAATATTTCAGCAAGCGATATAAAAAAAATTATACAATTGATTAAGTCTGAAAGACAGTTAGGTAAACGTATTCAACGACTAACTCAGATGCAGAACTTATTCCGGTATTGGCACGTAGCTCATTTACCGTTTGCGGTTATTATGATGATTATAATGGTGATACACATAACGGTGACTCTCCTTTGTGGACAATTTTGGATATTTGGAACAAATGGATAGATTAGTTGAACAGATTATTATTTACGGGATTGCTGCACTGCTTATTCTTGTCGTTCTGTTTTATTATATCAGAAAACAAAAACGAGAGTCAGCAACGGTAGACAAAAAAATAAAGCAAGCCAAAGAGGATGGTGTACACGAACCTGTTTCGTTGTATCCGGTCATCGATCCAAACAGATGTATCAAGAGTGGTGCATGTGTAGAAGCTTGCCCTGAAAAAGATATTTTGGGAATCAGAAACGGAAGATCGACTATCATCAATGCGTCGCACTGTATTGGTCATGGTGCTTGTTTCCGTGCTTGTCCTCTAGAGGCCATATCTTTGTGGATTGGCACGGAAAAAAGAGGTGTTGACCTACCACATTTAAGTATCAATTTTGAAACTAATGTGAAAGGTATTTTCATTGCCGGAGAATTGGGTGGCATGGGTCTAATAAAAAATGCGGTTACACAAGGCTTTGAGGCGGTTGAATACATTGCCAAAACGATTGTAAAAGACCCGAAAGCAAGTTATGATTTGATTGTAGTCGGTTCAGGTCCGGCAGGAATTTCGGCAACATTAGCGGCCAAGAAATTCAATTTAAGTGTTCTTACATTGGAACAAGGAACACTGGGTGGTACCATTTCAACCTTTCCCCGTAGTAAGGTTATTATGACAACACCAATGGATTTGCCGTTGTATGGAAAAGTGAAATTAAGAGAGACATCGAAGAGCCAATTGCTTGATTTATGGCACACTGTGATGTCGAAACACAATATAGAAGTAAAAGAAAATTCAAAAGTTGAAGCCATAAAGAGTGAAGATAATGTATTTCATGTAACGACAGGTTTAGGTGAAACATTTACTTCAAAAACCGTTTTACTTGCCATCGGACGACGAGGAACTCCACGCAAATTGGATGTGCCGGGAGAAGAGTCTGAGAAAGTGGCGTATCGATTGCTTGAACCGGAAGAATTAAGTGACAAAAAAATATTAGTTG
>Ga0194037_1001458_pt1 | contig 17039 bp, 16 predicted proteins | sample JunL306m_MetaG_FD_148653 | JGI IMG/M metagenome (GOLD analysis project Ga0194037, IMG submission 148653) | Anoxic zone freshwater microbial communities from boreal shield lake in IISD Experimental Lakes Area, Ontario, Canada - Jun2016-L304-6m | ecosystem: Environmental > Aquatic > Freshwater >...
AGTGGCAGTATGATTACAATAATAACCGGCCGCATAGTGCATTGAGTGGGTTAACACCGGTAGAATTTGCGGCTCAATTTGAGGAGAATTTCCAACTCCAAGTATTACAGTAAATGGGGCAGGCTCCGAGGAGTTTTCTGAACGAGTCGACTGCAGATGACATCAAACTAGTTGTAACAGATTTTTTTATTAGAACTTAGGACAAGTGCAAACAGAATTTTAGATCCGCATTGTTTTTTTTTATATTTTTTTTTAACAATTGTTAATATTTGTACCACTTTTCATTGGATATACCGCATTTATGGTATAAATTAGCACTGTAAATGCGGCATTAACACTTAGTATCCGCATTATCGGCTACCTACTTAAAACTCCACAGATGGCAAATATTGCTAAAAGGCTTACCGATCTGATCGGGCATACCCCGTTACTTGAACTTGGCAATTTCAGTAAACAGCATCAAACCAAAGCCACTATTATTGCCAAGCTTGAATACTTCAACCCCGGCGGAAGTGTCAAGGACCGTATCGGCATTTCCATGATAGAAGATGCCGAGAAAAACGGACTCATCAATAAAGAGACAGTTATCATCGAGCCGACAAGCGGGAACACCGGTATTGCACTGGCATTTATTGCCGCAGCAAAAGGATACCGGTTGATACTTGCCATGCCTGAAACTATGAGCCTCGAACGGAGAAACATGCTTAGAGCACTTGGTGCTGAACTGGTTCTGACACCAGGGTCGGAAGGAATGCTTGGCGCTATCAGAACAGCTGATGAACTGAAATTGAAATATCCTAACTCATTTATCCCGCAGCAGTTTAAAAATCCTGCAAATCCTGAGATCCACCGCACAACAACTGCAGAGGAGATCTGGAAGGACACTGACGGAACAATTGATTTTTTTGTAAGCGGCGTAGGTACAGGCGGGACGATAACAGGTGTTGGCGAGGTACTGAAACAGCGAAACCCTGCGATAAAAATTGTTGCTGTTGAACCGTTTGATTCACCGGTTCTTTCTGGTGGCAAGCCTGGTCCTCATAAAATACAGGGTATCGGTGCCGGCTTTGTTCCTGAAATACTGAACACTGAAATTATTGATGAGATTATCAAGGTACGAAATGAAGATGCCATGAGTACTGGCCGCGAACTTGCCCGTTCCGAAGGACTCATTGTCGGCATCTCTTCGGGAGCAGTTGTGTTTGCCGCTTTAGAACTAGCACAGCGTGAAGAAAATGAGGGAAAACGGATTGTTGTTATCCTACCTGATACCGGTGAACGTTACCTGACTACACTGCTCTACCAGTTTGAGAACGAATCTGTCAATTATTAATACGATGATTTTTGGTGTTGCGAATCATCCTTATCTAATAAATATTGTTTTGCAGACAACTACTATTAAACCTTAGGAAGAGACCATGTCAAACACACCACAAGAACCTAACAGTCTGTTACAGCGCAGTGTAACAACTACCGTAGCAAGAAATCTGGCGAATACCACGAAGACTCCGCCACAAATGATGTCTATAACCCCGAGATGGCTGTTAAAGATTCTCCCGTGGGTTCATGTTTCATCTGGCACCTACCGTGTTAACCGAACAAAAATAGAACTGCAGAAACCCGAAAGAATTGATATAAATTTTCACAAAGGTACCCCATCTTTCAAACCTGAATCCCTGAAAAGTATCCCGCTATTCGCTTCTTTTGAGGATGATATTATTGCCGGCATCGCCAAAAAGTTTGTTCTTGAAGAGGCCGAACTTGGCAATACCCTGATCCTTGAAGGCGAAGACCGTCATAAGATTTTCATCATTGCTCACGGTCAGGTTGAGATTTTAAGCAAGGGATTGCATGGTGAAGATCTTCGTATCGCCCTGCTATCTGAAGGTGAATACTTTGGTGAGGAGGATCTGGTTTCAGAAAAACCTTCATCGGTCACCATCCGCACCATTACTCCTGGCTCGTACTTCTCTCTCTCGAACATCGATATTGAAAAGTTGTTCAAGGAATCACCTGCATTGAAAGAATCATTTGAAAAAGCAGTAGAAGAGTACCTGAAAATTCGTTCCACCGTCAATACTCACGGTGAAAAACACATCGATCTTGTCGCAGGATTTGCTGAAAATATTGAGATACCGGAAACCTATGTCGATTACTCGAACAAACCTCGCGAATACTCACTTCAGGCCATACAGACCGTTGTTCGTGTTCATACCCGTGTTTCCGACCTCTACAATGAGCCATACAACCAGATAGAGCAGCAGATGCGTCTGACGATCGAGGGCATCAAAGAGCGTCAAGAGTGGGAGTTTATCAATAACCGCGAGTTCGGCCTGCTTCATTCTGCTGATCCAGGACAGCGTATCAGCACCCGGTATGGCACTCCGACACCCGATGACCTTGATGATCTGCTCACTAAGGTATGGAAAAAGCCGGCATTCTTTATTGCCCATCCAAAAGCTATTGCAGCGTTCGAGCGTGAATGCACCTGGCGTGGCGTTCCTCCTGCGACCATCAACCTTTTCGGAACTCCTGTCCTGACCTGGCGCGGTGTACCACTTATTCCGAGCGACAAACTGGAGATCAATAAAAACAATAAGTCAGGACAAGGCACAACTAACATTATTCTGGTTCGTGTCGGTGAAAATGAGCAGGGTGTGGTCGGTCTGCATCAGGCGGGAATCCCCGGCGAAATCAGCCCAAGCCTTTCAGCAAGGCTGATGGGACTCGACAAGCTTGGTGTTGCATCCTACCTGCTTACCCTTTATTCATCACTCGCTGTTTTGACAGATGATGCTCTCGGTATCCTTGAGAATGTTGAAGTGGGCTACTATCATGATTACGAACATCGCTTGTTAGGCACAAAAACGAAATAATACTGCGATTAACTGCTATTAAGAGACAAGCATGGTTCAATTGGTGAAACACGCATGTCTCTCAATAGATTACCATTGTGACTTATGCTTAGAGAATATGAGCAACCAAATATTCCGGGAATGGAAAGTGAGGCGCTGAACCCGGTGCTCATTGCACAGATCGCAAGCCGCCTGTTCAATGAAGCGCCAGAAGCAGGCTCTCTGCCGAGATATGAAACCGATGCCGTTGGAGCACCTACTTCGGCTCTAGGTACCTTACATGATAAAACTGTTCTTGCCGGGAAACCGGATGCTTATGTATCCGATGGGCTTCCAGCAGAACCGGAGCATGATTTTTATTTTTTGCCGGGCATGCCTGAAAAAAAGCAAGAACCGCTGGGAGATCATGCCAACAAACTAACCGAACAACAGAACTATTCTGAAAACACAGACGGTTCTTACGGACTCGACCAGTTTATCCGCCGTAGTCTGCCTCCAAAGCCGGAGAGTGCAAAAGGTTTGTCAGAAGCTAATCCGGAAAGCATTACTCCGTTTTTTACTACGCTGAATGGAGGCATTCCTTCTGAAAATGATTTTTCTTTTAGAGTGCTACTTGCTGCAGCTCAAGATCCTTCAGAAGTAACGGGCACCTATCCTGAAATAAACTCACAGGAGCAGCTTCCATCGTATCCGGGCTTAAATGGCGAAACTGCTGACGAGCAATGCTATGCCGCTAAGCTCTACAAAACCTTTGAAATGGAACAGGGCGGTGCCGGTCTTGAAACAGTGTTTCAGGCGCTGCGCGGGGGAGAGTCGGCAGTGGGCAATGGGCAGAGAACAGGTTCAGGTGCACCGGAGCTTCCTGGGAAAGCTCCGGCTCCTGTTTGGCCGAACGGAAGTCCAGAAACACTCGGCAGCAGTTCTCTGCCGTTCAGTCTGCCTGACGCTCCCAAGGAGCCCTATTACTTTTTGCGTGAACCTAAAGCTCCAATTCACCAGCCTGAAGGCTTTGATGTTCTCACCATTCGCAAGGACTTTCCGGTTCTTCACCAGAAAATTCACGGCAAACAGCTCGTCTGGTTCGACAACGCAGCAACGACACAGAAGCCGCTCAGCGTTATCAATGCTGTTGCACAGTTTTACGCAAACGATAACTCGAACATTCATCGCGGAGCACACACTCTTGCTGCCCGTGCCACCGATGCATACGAAGGTGCCCGTGAGAAAATAAGGCAGTTTATCGGTGCCGGGTCAGCATCGGAAATCATCTATGTCCGGGGTACCACGGAAGGGGTCAATCTTGTTGCCCAGACTTGGGGACGGAAGTTTATCCAGCCGGGTGATGAGATTGTACTTTCCATCCTGGAACATCATGCCAATATTGTGCCCTGGCAGATGCTTGCACAGGAAAAAGGCGCACGCATTAAAGTTGTGCCGGTCAATGACCGGGGTGAAATCATCATGGAAGAGTACACCAAACTGCTTGGACCACACACAAAGTTTGTATCGCTGACCCAGGCTTCAAATGGCCTTGGAACCATTCTGCCGATTAGGGAGATGATTCAGCTGGCCAAGCGGTTTGATGCGAAGGTGCTGATTGACGGGGCACAGTCGGTTGCCCATATACCGGTTAATGTGCAGGATCTTGATGCTGATTTCTTTGTTTTTTCAGGGCACAAGATTTTTGCTCCCACCGGTATTGGTGTGGTCTACGGTAAACGGGAACTGCTTGAAATTATGCCGCCGTGGCAGGGCGGGGGGAACATGATCAAGGATGTGCGCTTTGAGGAGACTATCTATAACGAAGCACCGGCTAAGTTTGAAGCTGGTACGCCCTCAATCGGCGATGCTATAGGGCTTGGAGCAGCGCTCGATTATGTTCGCAAAATCGGGCTTGATAACATCGCTCGTTACGAACATGAGCTGACGGAGTACGCTACGGAGAAACTTGTCAGAATTCCCGGTCTCCGCATGATCGGTACCGCTCGCAACAAGGTGGGGGTAGTTTCGTTTGTGCTGAACAATCTGCCTAACGAAGAGGTCGGCAAACTGCTTGACCGCGAAGGCATTGCTGTCCGGACCGGTCATCACTGCACACAGCCATCGTTACGGAGGTTCGGCGTGGAAGGAACCATTCGGCCTTCTCTTGCCTTCTACAACACAACAGATGAAATCGACAGACTGGCAGAGGTGATTAATCACATCCAGCGACGATAATAAAGACAATTATTGCAGACCCAGGAACCAAAAGAGCCATCTTCATAACAAGGGATGGCTCTTTTGGTATAGACGAAAGCTTCCTGATTATAAACATGCAATATGCCGTTTATATGGGATTTTCAATTTCTTGTTAATTCGCGATTTTACTTGTGTTGTAAAAGCAGGTCTATCGAAAATATCTTATTCATAACTCTTAATATCTACAGCCATGTCAAAAAACAAAGAAGACTCAGCCGGAACACCGGAATTGCAAGAAGAACAGATCAAGCTTGCCGCATACTATCTGTGGGAAGAGAAAGGAAAACAACTCTGGGCAGATAAGGACGACTGGTTTGAAGCTGAGAAAATTATTAACAATTGAACTAATGTGTAGTTATCAACATTAAAAGAGCCATTCTTCAGGAATGGCTCTTTTGTTATATGCCTACCAGAGCATATCCTTATCCGTGCAATTTTATTACCTTTCCGATATATGAAAATGGATACAATTGTTACGATATGACACGGGAGCATTCGCAATCGTTTATTCAGAGAATGAAATCTGATATAGCGTTCAAGGTACACGTCGCATCAATCGAGGATCTCCATGAACGAATAGAAATCATCAATAGTGAGGGATATACTTGTACTGAAGAGGAGATCAAGTGGGCTGAGACTTATAGCTAATTCAGACGTTGGACAACGGCGAGGAGGATATTGGTTTGTGTTCTCTTATATTGCCCGACACCCCCTATGAATCAGGTTAATAAAACCAGTCACAGGAAATTGACATAGGGAACATTCAGTTTAGAATGTATTTATAATTATACCCAGAATCAGATACTTATGGCACATCGTATTACGGATACCTGTATTTTTTGCGGAGCCTGCGAACCAGAATGCCCCGTAAACGCTATTTCTCCAGGAGAGGATAGCTACATAATCAATGAAACTCTCTGTGTCGACTGTGTCGGCCATCATAGTGAGCCAGCATGTGTTGACGTATGCCCTGGAGAGAGCATTATAAAGGTGTAAATTCAGGTAAATAGACTCTCCCATCTATGCTAAATGTTTGCCGGGGGGAACATTCACTTTTTCAATGAATTGAACCCCGCAGCATAACATCACTTTCAAAAATATATTATTGGTGTCGGTTTATGACGCTTGGCGTACCCACTGACTCCTGATATTTACCCCGCTACGAGAAAACAACTGGTAAACCGGGCATCTCCTTTCTGTTTCAATTTTCAGTTTTTCAAAAAGATCATCTGAGGTATTGGTTTCAATTCTGGCATTTATGATGATATCTTGGAAGTTTGGATTACCTTCTGCTGCCCCATCGAAGAAAATAGCAGTATCAAGTTTTGCTTTAAGATTGAATTCGAAGCTGTGAAGCAGTATTCCCAAATCATCTGCCACTAGCTGAGCAGTGACTTGCGAGCATGATATCAGTGAACTGAGAACATAGGATATAGGACTGGGATATTCATCGTTTCCGCCAAACCTGCGTCTTGCATCGACATTAATGACGTGGGGTGAGCCTTCGGCTATTATCGTTTGAGTTGCTCCTGTACCGGAGGAATTAAGTTTGAAGGTTACTGATGTATTTTTAGGTCGAATTGCTGCTGCGATAGTCATTATTGACTCCTGATTAAAATGTTCGTTATTTCAATTGTTTGTGTTGTCATGTTATGGCGAATTCCGGTTAGTAATGTTTTGCTACACATGAGATCAAAAATTAAATAATTATAAAAAAGGATAAGATTTGTCTTTAATAAATTATCATTTCTTTCATTGTCTTACAACGAGAGTAATAACGCTAAATAATTAGAGTACTCCTACCTGTATACCGTAAATATACCGTACATATGGTACTATGGAAAGCATAGCTTTCTCGTATTGGTAAGTTTGTTTATGATACATGAAGCGCATACCGTTTTTAAGGTATATTTATGGTATATGCTTGCCCTTCTAAAGATAATGATCGTTATTAACAATCATTACTCATCAATAAGTCTCTACCATGAATACAGGAACTATTCTTCATACTTGTTGCAATGACCTGTATTGTTGTCATCCTCAAATATTGTTTTAAGTGAGAATAGTCGCTTTTTCTATGTAACAAATATTTCACAATAGACTTGTTCGTATAAAAGCTGATTATCACAACCTGATAACCAGCTTTTTTTGCTTTTGCTATGTTGGCTCATCTCAAACGAAATAAGCATCACCATTTTTTGGAACCCGAAATAAACGGAGAAGTATTGACAAAGGGAGGAGCTGCAGAGCATTTGAGGGATATCGTTGCTAAATATCCTGAGGTTCCCCGGTTGATCATCATGAAAACTGATGTCCAGCGCCGTGGAGTTTTTTATACTGACGCAGCACTTTCGGTGTTGGATGAGAAAAAACATTCGATTACAGGAACCCATATTTTCGGGACACGAGACGGTAAAATAACTCCTCGTCCAGAGTCGCTTCTTCTTCGAGATGGTACATCAATCATCACGACGCCTACTGCTATAGAGGAGAATCCTTATGTGGTGGATTTGCTGGACGGACAGCCTTTCCTGTTTGATGAAGGAGAGCCTATTGAAGAGGTGGATTACTGGCCAGCTCCAGCTTTTTATGGCAAGCTGACTCGCTCTGGTATACCGATGCAGAAAATTGTCAGTGCACGACCGCAACGGCTTGTTATCAACCCTCACCGCTATTGCACATTCTGGAAAAACGGCAATGGATGTACGTTCTGCGACATTGTTGAACAGATCAAAAAAGGAAAAAAAGATCTCCAGATTCAGGCACGGCCAAAAGCTGAGGAAATAGCGGAGATCGTAGCTGAAGCCTTGAAGGAACCTGGTCGCTACTCAGCGGTTTTTTTAACCTCGGGTTCCGTAATCAATGGAAGTGAACCGTTTGATGAGGAAATCGACATCTATATAAAAGTATTCAATGAACTTGGAAAGTTGTTCCGTACAAAAAAGTTTCCCAGCCAAATTATTGGTACGGCTTATTCTGAAGTGCAGTTGGAGCGCCTTTATCTGGAAACGGGGCTGATGAGCTACACTGCGGATATTGAAGTCCTGAACGAAGATCTTTTTAATAGACACTGCCCAGGGAAGGCTGAATGGATCGGATACAAAGAGTGGAAAAGACGATTGGTTAAAGCTGTAGATATTTTTGGACGAGGTTTTGTCAATACAGGACTTGTTGCCGGAATAGAGCTTACAACACCTCATGGGTTCAAAACTGAAGAAGAGGCCCTCCAGAGGACATTAGAGGAGGCGGATGATTTGGCTCGTCAAGGGGTCAGCACAGTTTTCATTGTCTGGTCACCAAGGCCCAATACAGTCATCGGCAATCAGAAAAACGCATCGCTTGACTACTATATCAAACTTGCAAAGGGACTGCATGAGTTAAGACTCACTTATAAACTTCCCATTATGTTTGATGACTACCGCCATTGCGGTAACCATCCAGACACTGATTTATCAAGGCTTTTACCGTTTTAAAACAGGATAAAGAAAATGCCACTGACACTCCAGCCTATCATTAGAGAGCTTCTGGAAGATACCGGAACCTCCAAAATAGTTGCAACAACCAATGAGGATGGCTCACCCTATGCTGTCGTCAGCCCGTTTCTCCATCTTAACCATGACGGTTTCTTGGTTCATCTGGAGCTACTGGAAACTTCAATCACTAATAGAAATCTTCTTAGAAATCTCTGGTTTGACAAGAAAGCAGCCATTAACCTGACCGGCAAAAACGGGCGGAGTTTATTGGTTAAAGGTGTTCCTGTTAAAGCCATCATCAGCGGCCAAATATTTAGCCAATACTATACTAAAGTTCGTCGGGATCTTGGCGACGTTGATCTTTCTGCCGTATGGCTCATCAAACCTGTTGAGATTATCAACGAAACCTATACTGAACGACAAATTGAGGAAGAGTCTCAATATCCCTTCTCAGTTCATCTTGATCGGTTGGTGAATGGAGAATAAATCAAAACCATAAAAAAAGATAGACCATGAAAAAAGTTAAACAAAGTTATCTGCTGTTGGCAATAGCCCTACCGATGCTGCTCTTAGGAGTGATGTGTACACCAGAACAAGCAACTGCAGAGGTTTCAGAAGTACGTATTGCCAAGCAGTATGGCCTTACCTACCTCCCCCTGATCATCATGGAAGAACAGAAATTGATCGAAAAGCATGCCAATAAGGCAGGGCTTGGTGATATTAAGGTTACCTGGCAGATATTGGGTGGCGGTTCCGCAACTAACGATGCACTTATTTCGAATGCTGTTGATTTTTCAGCAAGCGGGGTTGCTCCTCTTATTATTTTATGGGCAAAGTCTTCAGGTCAATTCAAAGGACTTGCAGCCATAAGCAGCTCGCCTATGTACCTTAATACGGTTAATCCCGAAGTAAAAAGCGTTAAGGATTTTACACAGAAAGATCGAATAGCGCTTCCTGCCGTCAAGGTCTCCATTCAGGCAATTGCGTTACAGATGGCGACAGCCAAGGCTTTTGGAGATAACAACTTTGCAAAGCTTGATCCCCTGACGGTTTCAATGAAACACCCTGATGCAATGGTTGCCTTACTGTCTGAAGGCTCAGAGGTTACTGCCCACCTCACCACCCCGCCCTACAGTTTCAGAGAGCTGAATAATCCCCGGGTTCGAAAGCTTTTCAGCTCATACGATCTCGTTGGCGGTCAGCATACACAGATCCTTATTGCTTCATCAAATACGTTCCGTCAGAAAAATCCTCGCATCGTCACCGCTGTACTGAGCGCCCTGGAAGAGGCTGACCTATTTATCAAAAAGAACAAAAAAATTGCTGCAGAGCTTTATTTGAAATCAACAAATTCAAAAGAGAAACTTGAAGATATTCTGGCGGAACTCAACTCTCCTGAGGTTGGTTATTCAACGACCCCTCAGAAAATCACAACGTTTTCCGATTTCATGTATAAAACAAAAACCATAGAGGTCAAACCAAAAAACTGGAAAGAACTTTTCTTTGACAATATTTATCAAAAACAAGGAAGTTGATGTCAATCGCTTCGATTGATGGTACTGGTGAACACAAAAAGGCAATACTTTCAGTAGAGGATGTGACACTGGAATACCGGACTCAGGCACATCTTGTCACTGCCATTTTCCGTGCCAGTTTTAACCTCTTTGCCGGGGACCGTCTTGTGCTTCTTGGACCTTCCGGATGCGGAAAGTCTTCTCTGCTTAAGGCTGTTGCCGGTCACTTAAAGCCATCTGCAGGCCGCATCCTGTTGAACGGGAAACACATCCGAAATGCCGGCCCAGAAAGGGTTATGGTTTTTCAGGAATTTGATCAGTTACTGCCATGGAAAACCGTTCTTGGCAATGTTATTTTTGCACTGACTGCAAGCGGAAATATGAAGCGAAAAGAAGCGATACCGGTGGCTTGTCACTCACTTCATAAGGTTGGTCTTGATGGATTTCTTCATGCTTATCCACACACCCTTTCAGGTGGTATGAAGCAGCGTGTAGCCATTGCCCGCTGCCTGGCTATGAAACCGGACATCATCCTTATGGATGAACCTTTTGCCGCCCTGGATGCTTTAACCCGTCAAAAAATGCAGGATGAACTTCTGGAATTATGGAGAGATATTGGCTTTACAATGTTGTTTGTTACCCACTCAATTTCTGAGGCTCTTTTGCTTGGAAGCCGAATATTGCTTGTTTCTCCTCATCCGGGTCAGATAAAAGCTGAAGTTGCTGTCGATCAGAACGTTCTGGGACGTGAAGGTGATGCTTGTTTTCGTGAAATTTCAGAGAGAATTCATAACTCCCTGTTTAGAGATATTGCAGATTACAGCATATAAAAAAAGTTATAAGCCGATGAGCAGAAAAGAATTATTGACAGAGAGTGATCTTATTCGGGAATTCAAGATTGATAACTTTGATCAAGTTGCCACTATAGAAGCAGCAAGACCTTTATCGTTATGGCGAAGAATATGGGAAATCGGAGCTGTTCGCAAGCTGGTACTTCTTTCTGTTATGGCTTTCATATGGCAACTTTATGCAATGAAGCTTGGTAATTCTCTGGTGCTCCCAAGTTTTACAGTCACCGTTCATGCTTTTATCAATGGTATAAAAAGTGGAGAACTCATTTCACGAAGCGCTGTGACACTGAAAATTCTGTCGATGGGATACATTGGTGGTGTCGCAGCAGCAACTTTGCTTTCGATATTAGCTATCGGTTCGCGACTCGGAGCCGACCTGCTGGATACACTAACCTCCATGTTCAACGTCCTGCCTGCTATTGCCCTGCTGCCACTGGCTCTGCTCTGGTTTGGACTGGGAACACCGAGTATTCTCTTTGTTCTTGTCTACGCAGTTCTTTGGCCTATGGCACTGAACACTCTCTCCGGGTTTTCATCTATCAGCCCAACCTTAAAACTGGTGGGAAGAAACTACGGATTAAGTGGCCTGCGCTATGTTTTTCTGATTCTTATTCCTGCGGCATTTCCCAGTATTGTAACAGGACTCAAAGTCAGCTGGGCTTTTGCCTGGCGAACCCTTATAGCTGCTGAACTGGTTTTTGGGGTAAGTTCAGGATCAGGTGGCTTAGGATGGTTCATTTACGAAAGGAAAAATCAACTTGAAACAGCAGATGTTTTTGCAGGTCTCTTTACTGTTATTTTGATAGGAATTCTTTTCGAAAACATTGTTTTTCACCCCCTTGAACGCAAAACAGTTTATCGCTGGGGAATGCGTTCATAATCTGCTTAACCAATGCTCAACTGTGGATTAACCAGAAATGCAGTTGTAGTATCAACAGTGTCCTGGTTACGCAGAAGCAAGTTGTCTCCCAAGGTGCAATGGTGTCTGATTTGCAAGATTATCTCTTACAGGGCATCTATCCTCTACGGTTTCAAGCCACTTTTTAAGCGCAACAGGTGTAGCATCAGTATCGGGAATCAAGTGCACCCGCAGACTCTGAAAACCTGCACGGTCGGCAGTTGACAGTCCGAGAAGTCTTGCAGGATTTATATCGCCATCAACACTGATCTTCAGTGATTTCAGATTAATACCCTGTTCTTTGGCTACTAAATGTGCTACAACATTTAAGCACCCTGCAAACCCAGCCAACAAATACTCTACAGGATTCGCTCCGTGATCCGTACCACCAAGTGCCGGTGGTTCATCAACTATAAAATTGAATGTTCGTGAATTTGCCACAAACTTGGTCGCGCTTTCGCTTGCTCCGTTTGTCGAGAACGTCAGGTAATTACTCATGTATGATTTTCCTTTTTTTAGTTAAAGAAAATATCCTACAGGTTCCGCTAAAAGTCAATCCCTTGTATTAGGTAATAATTATACCGCAAAAAGAGTAGTCGCTGCGCGCCTAGAACACGATACTGAATATTTCGGGGAAAGTGTACAGCTATTTCGGACTATAGTTTACAGGCAGAATGGTGAAAGAAAAGCGATAGAAATATAGGTTATTTTTTCTTTCTCAAAGACTCTCCCTGCAGCTCAATTCTGTGTGACAATTCTGTCAATCTGTCCATGATCGGATCGGCGATTGTGGACTCGCCGATGTATTCATACCATTTTCCGACGGGTAGCTGTGACGTGATCATGGTCGACTTTTTTCCATACCTATCCTCAAGTATTTGCAACAGAGCCAACCTGGTTACACCGTCGAGAGGGTGGAGGCCAAAATCATCCAGAATAATGAGTGGTGCTTTTTCAATCTGGTTGAGTAGATTGATATAGGTGCCGTCAAGCTTTGAGCTTGCTATTTTTTCAAGGAACCGGTGCATGCCGAAGTAGAGGGTCCGGTACCCTAGGGAACAGGCTTGACGACCGATGGCGCAAGCCAAAAAGCTTTTACCGCAACCAGTTGCCCCGGTCAGTAGTGTCCGGTTAAAATAAATGCAGTTGAAGTACAGGTTCCCTCACCTTTTTGAGAGATTGTTTTTTAAGAGATAAAATATCGATCAACAGTCGCTGTTCCATGATAACTGAGGCAATCATTCTGGTTAATTCCTGTAATGAATGGCGATATTTTGTTTGGAACTTGATGTATGATACTAGCAAATAATAGCACATGGCCACCCAAATCTGCGTCAATACAGCGTTCTGACTGGTACCAAGGAATGACTTGATTTTCAGGTTCTGCTTGATCCACTTGAAAAAGAGTTCAATCTGCCAGCGAGACTTATAAATGCCCGCTATTGTTGAGGCTGCAAGCTTCATGTTATTGGTGATGAACTCATAATTCTTTCCGGTATCAGGGTCAGTATAACAGACCAGACGAAAGGCTTTCGGGTATTTTGCTCTTGTGCTATCAATGATCAGTTCGATTTTTTCATCTCGAGTTACCTGTTTATTCGTTATCGGTTGATGCTGTCCGATGATTCGGTATTGTATGGTTGATTTTGATCGTGTTACAAACCAGACTTTGCGCTGATCCAGTGTTTACAACCATTTGAAGTCGATATAGGCCCCGTCGAAGGAGATTATGCTGTCCGGCAACAGGTGAAAATCAAGTTTCTCTTCGCTTCTTGCCACCCGAACATCATGGGATTTACCATCACTCATTACCATAAATGCAGGTAAAGAGCCGCGATGATCATAGAGGTAGTGCAATTTGATGGCCCCTTTGCGTTGGCGGTATGCTGCCCAGGGAAACACGCTCAAGCAGAGATCGATGACCGTAGCATCCATCGAAAAAAGCGGGTTTTTAAATCGGAATTTATGGTCAGGAGTAACTGACCGACATTTGTCGAGCAACTTGTAGAACAGTCCTTCATAAATTTGATGCGGACGGCTTTTCATGGCGTCAGACAAGGTACTTCGTTTTATGTTTGTAAGTCCAAGGTGGTACCATTTCTGAGCATGGACGCCGAGACTTGTTTGAATGCCACGCAGACTGTCATGACCACCAATCTGCGCATATAACAAGGTTATCAGCTGTTGCCAGCCTGTGTAATACTTTGTGTAGTGGTTGCTTAGGTGTTGCTTTTCGAGTTTCTCAAATTCGTATCTCGGAAAAATCTTTACCAACTCACCTAGCATCGTTGTAACTTGCTTCATGGTCTGGAACTCCTTGTGTATTGCGCTGATATAAAATGCTTGGTCGCTTTTAATATCACCGTTTCTCAAGGGTTTTTCAGACCTTCTTATTTTTTTAACCGGACACTACTGCATGGATTTTATTCCATTTGGAGGAATTACTGAAGATATCATAGTAGTTCTTGGATGGTATCTCTTTGTCGGATTCGGTTCAATTATCATCTGGGCGAAGCGTCGCGATTAATTTATTCTGTCTTACGACCATAATCACCCGCATCATTTCCCGTCTTTCAGTTATTGCGCACGTTAGTCCAGTTCCGCTAGCTTATGCAAAAAAACAACTGCGGCAAGACCGAATGCAACCCCAGTGCTAATGAAAGATCGCTAAAGAGCCCACTTATAGCATCAGGCTCTATGCCTTATTGAGGTAGCGTATAACCTTTTTCACGAAACATGCGAAGCACAACATCAACCACTTCCGGGTCATAGTGCTGCCCCCGATGGCTCTCGATTTCCTTAAGGGCGGCTTCGAGGCCTAATGCGGGTCGGTAAGGACGATGTGAGGCCATGGCTTCAAGCACATCGGCTACCGCAAGAATACGCGCTTCTGGGAGTATCTCCTCTCCTTTCAAGCCCTGTGGATAGCCACTGCCGTCCATACGCTCATGGTGCTCCCGAATGATACTCGCAATCGGCAGAGGAAAATCAACAATCTTGAGAATTTGATAGCCTTGTTCAGCGTGAGTCTTGACGAGTTCAAACTCAATTGTTGACAATTTCCCCGGTTTGGCCAGTATCTCGGCAGGTATGCTCATTTTGCCAATATCATGCACCAATCCGATGAGCTGGAGCGAGAGGCATTTCTCATCGCTCCACCCCATTTCCCTCGCTATATCCGCCGATATGACACCAACCCTCCGCTCATGACCAGCGGTGTAGGGATCATGAGCTTCCACGACATTTGCCACGGCCTGGAGCGTCGTTTGCATTGCGGTTTCCAACTGTTTTACATAACTCTTGATCTTTTCTTCCGCAACTTTCTGCTCAGTGATGTCTTGAATGATTGCATAAACAAGCTCTTTTCCTCCGATCTTAATGGCATTGTTACACGCCTCAACATCACGAAGAGAGCCATCCGCCCTTCGGTGTTGAGTTATAAACTTTGATTTCCTTCTCGATATGATTTGCTGAATACGATCGCCAAACGTTTCTGCCGGAAGAGTACTGATTTCCTGCATATGCATTTTGCAAAGTTTTTCAATCGGCCACCCATAGAAATCAGCGGCAGCATTGTTTGCATTAATAATAGTACCAGTATCCGGATCAATAACCAATTGTATGGCGGAATGCCCCTCAAACATCTTCCTGAAGCGCTCTTCACTCGCTTTCAGTTCATCTTCAGAGCGTTGTTGAGCTTCACGGGTTCGCAACATCGTGATTCCATACCCCAAATTATCAGCAAGTGCTGTGAGAAGGTTTGTCTCCTCGGCAATAAAAGCAGAAGGATGAGAAGAATAGATCGTTAATGCACCAAATATTTCATTACCGGCTTTCAGGGGCAAGCATAGAGAAGAAGCAAATCCGTGTTTTATCGCTTCGCTTCGCCATGGTTTCATATTAGGGTCATTGATAATATCAATCGAGGATATTGGCTTACCAGTCCGGATTGCGGTTCCTGTGGGGCCACGTCCATAAGGAGTATCGTCCCATACTATTGTAATAGTATTAAGGTAACCGTCTTCAAAGCCCGATTGAGCTATCGGACGAACATGTTTTTCCTCGTCATGTTCCGCATACCCAATCCATGCCATACGATAGCCACCAATATCGACCACAATATTGCAAATCTTTTGAACCATTTCCATTTCATCAGTGCAGTGAATCAGCACCTGATTGCAATGTGTGGTAGCCCGGAGTATTCTGGACATCCGGTTCAGTTCTTGATCAGCTTTTTTTTGCTCAGTAATATCGGTGAGAATAACCCTGCATCCATAATCAGTATTCCCCATTACAGTATCAATGCGAACTATACGACCAAAGTGAGTCTGTGAAATTGTCGATAGTTTGTCAACATCAGATAAAAGCGTTACCTCGCAGATTTCAAATACCTTTTTTTCGAACACGTTCGCAAGCAATGCATCAAGTACTTGATGGTCTTCAGGAACAACAAGTTCATTGAACCGAATGCCTTGTAATCGGGAGCGATCAACTCCAAGCATGATTGTGGCGGTCAGATTCGCTTTATAGATCATGCTGTCACGTCCTAAAGTCAAATACCCTGCTGGTGCAAAGTCATAAAGCTCAGTATATTTGTCGAGACTTTCATCCTGCACGGTCCTTGATTTCACCAGCTCATCCTGCTGCATTTCAAGCTCAATCTGGTGAACCTCCAGTTCATGGATAAGCCTGAGCAATTCTTCAGGTGAAGTCTTAGTGAGGGTATTGTCTGTGGTAAGCTGTTTTTTCTTCAGGCACTCTTCAGCAAGAGAGCGTAGCTCCGAAGGATCAATAAGATTAATGCTCTGCTGTTTTTTTTCCATAGAGCGCATTGTAATGGCATGAAAAAAAAGAGGTGAAAAGTAAGTGTAGTGTAAAATTTTAAATAAAAAAAGCACAAGCCGCAAAAGTTTTTTTCATGCAGTTCGCGTCCAACTGAGCTATGTCTCGTGCGCCTTGTGGTTTGCTGCTGTGCAAAACGACAAGCTGTACTGGTAGCGCGCATTGCTCCGCCAGAAGCATCTTTGTGGCGGGCTCGCTTTTTTTCGTTTGGGCGTCTACTGAATATTTCGGGGAAAGTGTACAGCTATTTCGGACTATAGTGTACAGGCAGAATGGTGAAAGAAAAGCGATAGAAATATAGGTTATTTTTTCTTTCTCAAAGACTCTCCCTGCAGCTCAATTCTGTGTGACAATTCTGTCAATCTGTC
>Ga0194037_1001460_pt1 | contig 17029 bp, 13 predicted proteins | sample JunL306m_MetaG_FD_148653 | JGI IMG/M metagenome (GOLD analysis project Ga0194037, IMG submission 148653) | Anoxic zone freshwater microbial communities from boreal shield lake in IISD Experimental Lakes Area, Ontario, Canada - Jun2016-L304-6m | ecosystem: Environmental > Aquatic > Freshwater >...
TTTCCCCTCCATCGCACGCGATGGAGGGGTGCGAGCGCAGCGATGCGGGGTGGTGCGGGGCTGTTCATTCTGGATATAATTCTCTATCCCCTATTTTCTCCTTCCATTCTTCACTTTTATCTTTTATCTCTTCACTAATTTTCTTACATTTATTCTTCTAACAATTCTAAAAATTCAAATAAGCTATATGGGAGATCTTCAGATCAAAAAACAGCCAAAAAAATACGACGCTGTGATTGTTGGTTCTGGTGCAGGTGGCGGAATGGCCGCATACACTTTATCGAAAGCCGGATTAAAAGTTTGTTTGATTGAAGCAGGCCCTAGTTATGATCCAGCTATCAATTCTTCACAATTAAAAAATCCATGGGAGTCGCCTAGAAGGGGTGCTAGTACTAAGTTTCGCCCATTTGGAGATTTCGACGGATGTTATTGGGGTTGGGAAATTGATGGTGAGCCTTATACCATGAAAGAAGGCTCGGATAAATGGGATTGGTGGCGTGCACGTATGATTGGTGGAAGAACGAATCATTGGGGCAGAATCTCTCTTCGCTTCGGACCAAAAGATTTCAAAAGAAAAAGTATTGATGGCCTGGGAGATGATTGGCCTATCAGTTACGATGATGTAAAACCTTATTACGATAAGATCGATAAATTAATTGGAGTGTTTGGTTCTGTGGAAGGATTGCCAAATGATCCAGATGGCATTTTCTTGCCAGCACCTAAACCTCGCTTGCATGAATTAATGATCAAAAAATCTGCAACCGGAATTAATATTCCAGTTATTCCTTCCCGCTTATCTATCCTCACAAAAAAAATTAATGAAGAAAGAGGAGCTTGCTTTTTCTGCGCGCAATGCGGTAGAAGTTGTAAAGTGTATGGCGATTTTTCTTCCTCTTCCGTTTTGATTAAACCCGCTATTATGACGGGGAATATAGATGTCATTACAAATGCAATGGCTCGGGAAGTATTGACCAATGCAGAAGGCCTGGCAACAGGTGTTTCTTTTATCGACAAGACTGATAACCAGGAATACCAGGTATTCGGAAAAGTAGTGATCCTTGCAGCAAGCACTTGTGAAACAGCTCGTTTATTGCTCAATTCAAAATCACAACGTCATCCAAATGGATTAGCAAATGATAGCAATGTAGTAGGTAAATATTTACACGATTCTACTGGTGCTGCAATGGGAGGTGTTCTTCCGGAACTCTTTGGGCGTAAGCGTTACAACGAAGATGGGGTAGGTGGTATGCACGTATATACACCATGGTGGTTGGATAATAAAAAATTAGATTTCCCTCGTGGCTATCACATTGAATATTGGGGTGGAATGGGTCAGCCAGCTTATGGTTTTGGTATGGGCATTGAATCTCAAAATGGAAAATTTCAGGTGAATGGAAAAACCAAAGAAGCCGGTGGATATGGAGAATCATTAAAAGAAGACCAACGCTTTTTCTATGGAGCAGGCGTAGGAATGGCTGGCCGGGGTGAGGCCGTTCCAAACATCAATAACTACTGTGAAATAGATCCAAAAGTGGTTGATAAATATGGTATCCCTGTTTTGCGTTTTCATACAAATCATTCTGATTATGAAATCAAGCAAGCAAAACATATGAAAGAAACTTTCAAGGAAATCATGCACAATATGGGCGCGATTATTACTTGGGGGGCAGAAGATAATGAGAAGAATAAATGGGGACTAAGTAATCCAGGTAATATCATTCATGAAGCAGGTACTGTTAGGATGGGAGATGATCGTAAAACATCAGCATTGAATAAATGGAGCCAAGCACACGATTGCAAAACATTATTCTGTGTAGATGGAAGTCAGTTTACTTCTCAAGCCGATAAAAACATTACATGGACTATTCTTGCCTTATCTATGCGCGCTTCTGAATACATCATCGATGAACTGAAAAAACAAAATTTATAATATCCATTAAGGATGTAAAAATAAAATTATGGACAGAAGAAAATCGATCAAAGCACTCCTGATAGGTTCCATGGCTACAGGCGTATTGGTAGAGGCTTGTAAGCCCAGCGAGAAGAAAGCAATTGCTGAATCAGCAACTGCAACCTTAGATGCCGACCGTATGCAGGAAGAAAAAGATGCATTGAAAAAATTGAATGCACTCGATAAATTTTTCACCCCAGCTGAAATGGCAACCATCACATTATTAGGTGATATCATCATACCAAAAGACGCAGTAAGTGGCAGTGCATCAGATGCAAAAGTGCCAGACTTTATAGAATTTATTGTAAAAGATATGCCGGAGCACCAAACACCATTACGCGGTGGACTTCGTTGGTTAGACTTGCAGTGTTTACAAAGATTTGAAAAAACTTTTACGGGAGCTACGCCTAAACAACAGATTGAAATGGTTGATATGATTGCTTATCCTAAAAAAGCAAAACCAGAAATGGCACAAGGTGTAAGTTTCTTTAACCTAATGCGCGATTTGGTTTCAACAGGTTTCTATACCTCTGAAATGGGCGTAAAAGATATCGGCTATCAGGGTAATGTTCCCAACCAATGGAACGGCGTGCCAGACGATGTTTTGAAACAATATAAAATGGCTTATTCCGAAAGAGAACTTAAAGAGTGTGTGAAGTTTGATTAATCCTTAATAGCCTTTAATAAAAAGAGACTATCTGAAAAGATGGTCTCTTTTTTTATGGGAATAATTTATAAATTTCTTTGCGATGCAAAACTCTAATTAACTCAATATGGGTGGAAGTTTTATTTAATCCAATTCTATAATCACCAAATCTAATCTTATAAAAGTCTTCATAACCAGTCATTTTCTCAGCTATACCTAATGTTTCTAATGTTGGAGATAAGGCATTTTTTCAAAAACAAATTCCTCAATTTGTTTTCTTCTTTTGATGGGCTGCACTTTTGCTAAATCCTTCAAGAAGGTTTTTGTAAAGTACAATTTCAAAGCTAACTCTTTTTGATTTTTTTATAAACAGATTTAGCTTCTTCCAAAGTCATTTTATCTTCCTGCATAGAAGCCTCAATATATTGGCCAAGTGCATAATCCTCCAATACATCTTCAATTTTCTTGAATGTCTTTAAATCAAGCTGAACAGCAACTTTCTTTTGCTGTTTATTTAGGATATATTTTTCATTCAAATTTAGCATACTTAAAATTATATTATTTTTTGAAATATGGATAAAACGCACTAGAAATTAGAAATAAAATTATTTCATTTATCATTTTTCTCCACAATTCATTCTTCACTAATTCACTGTCGACCCTTCACCAATAGCATCTTCCGGATTCACAAAATGTAATTTTCCGCTTGCATCTTCGGCCATTAGAATCATGCCATTGCTTTCTATTCCACGCATTTTTCTTGGAGCTAAATTCACAACTACAGTAACTTGTTTGCCAACAATTTCTTCAGGTTTAAAATGTAATGCAATTCCTGAAACAATAGTTCTTGTTTCGAAGCCTAACAAAACTTCCAGCTTTAAAAGCTTATCTGCTTTCTCAACTTTCTCAGCACTCAAAATTTTTCCAACACGTAAATCAATCTTTGCAAAATCATCGAATACAATTTCTGATTTTACTGGAACGAATGCTGGTGCAGATTTTTCTTCTTCGCTATTTAATTTTGTTGCTTCCAATGCTGTATGTAATTTTTCTATTTGATAAGTTACTTCGGTGTCTTCGATTTTTCTGAATAATAATTCTGGAGGACGCAAACTATATCCAACGCTCAATAATTTTAATTTTCCTGCATTCTCCCACTCCAACATTTTATCAACTACTTTTAATAAGTGACAGATCTTTTTAGCAGTAAACGGTAAGAAAGGATTGATCAATACTGCCAGATTAGCTGTGATTTGTAAACAGATATGCAAACAGTTGTCGATTAATCTTTGAGCTTCCACTTTTATCTTTCCATTCTCATCAACCTGCTTGGCCAAGATCCATGGCTCTTTCTTTTGCATATACTGATTGCCTGTACGCGCCAGATCAATCACTTCAAATAATGCATCTCTGAATTTATATTGCTCAATTAAGTTTTCTACTTTTTCCTTACTATTTGTAATTGCTTTAATAGCTTCATTATCTAACTCATCGAATAATTCAGGATAAAGCGGGGGCACTTTTCCGTTACACAATTTGTGCATCAACACTAAGGCGCGATTCACAAAGTTCCCGAAAATATTTACCAGCTCACTATTATTCGCATCCTGAAATCCTTTCCAGGTAAATTCACTATCCTTAGTTTCCGGTGCAATCTGAGTGAGATAATAACGAAGTGCATCCGCAAGTTGCGGACCACCGTTTTCTTTATTGATAAAGTCATCTATATAATCCTGCATCTCGAGTTTCCAGTTTCTGCTGGTACTCATTTTATCTCCTTCCAAATTCATGAACTCATTGGCAGGAACATTATCAGGTAAAATATCTCCGTGTAATTTCAACATTACAGGGAAAATAATACAATGGAATACTATATTGTCTTTGCCAATAAAGTGTACCAATTTTGTTTCTTTATCCTGCCAATAAGGTTTCCAATCTTTACCATTATCTAATGCCCATTGTTTGGTGGCACTGATATAACCAATCGGTGCATCAAACCATACATATAATACTTTTCCTTCAGCACCTGCAACTGGCACTTTAATGCCCCAATCCAAATCACGTGTAACGGCCCTTGCTAATAATCCGCCATCAATCCAACTTTTACACTGACCCACCACAGTATTTCTCCAATCAGTTGCATGATCTTTCAAAATCCAGTCACTCAAAAACTTTTCATGACGATCAAGCGGCAGGTACCAATGCTGTGTGGCCTTTTTAATGGGCTTGTTTCCGCTCAATGTGCTTACCGGGTTAATGAGTTCGTCCGGACTTAAAGTCTTTCCACAACGCTCACACTGATCGCCATAAGCATTTTCATAAGCACAGTTTGGACAGGTTCCCTTTATGTATCTGTCTGCTAAAAAACTATTAGCAGCTTCATCAAAATATTGTTCACTTGCTTTAATTTCCAGGTCACCATTATCATTCAATACTTTAAAAAATTCCTGAGCCGTTTCATGGTGTAAAGGGGAACTCGTTCTGTGATAGATATCAAATTCAATTCCCAGGTCTTTAAAATTCTGAGCAATGATGGGATGGTATTTATCAATGATTGCTTGTGCAGTAGTGCCTTCTTTTGTAGCTTGAATTGGAATGGCTGTGCCATGCTCATCACTTCCGCATACAAAAACTACATCGCGTTTTTGTGCTTTCAGGTAACGTACATAAGTATCTGCTGGTAGATAAGCGCCTGCTAAGTGTCCAATATGTTTCAATCCGTTTGCATAAGGCAAAGCGGCTGTAATTAAATATCTCTTCGGGTTCTTCATGTTTAGTTTATAAAGACTGCAAAAGTAAGCAATCTCTGTTTAAGCTGTAGGATTGAAGTCGGTTGGATGTATTTATGGGACACGGATGACGCGGATAAAACGGATTTTCGCTGATTTAATCTGTGTTAATCTGTAAAATCTGCGTCATCTGCGTGCCATTATCTTTATTTTCGCCTATGATCAAATTACCACCCTATTTAAAAAAAGGAGATACAATTGGTATCGTATGTCCCGCTGGATTTATGTCATTGGAAAAAGCCGCAACTTGTATCGAAACCCTACAAGCCTGGGGATACAAAGTAAAACTCGGTAAAACTTTAGGGTCGCAGTTTCATTACTTCTCAGGTACTGACGAAGAGAGAGCTTCAGATTTGCAGGAAATGTTGGATGATAAAACGGTCCATGCGATTCTTTGTGGGAGAGGAGGATATGGCGTTAGTAGAATCATTGACCGGCTGGATTTTAAATCTTTCAAAAAAAATCCAAAATGGGTGATTGGATTTAGTGATATCACCGTTTTACACGCAGCCCTTTATCAGCAGGTGAAATTTGCCTCTATACATTCATCGATGGCCAGTGCATTTAATGATGGCGGTTTTGAGAATGATTATGTACAATCCATTAGAAAAATAATTAAAGGACAGCTAGCTAACTATAATTGTGCGCCTCATGCGTTTAATCATTTGGGTAAATCAAGCGGGGAACTGATTGGTGGAAACCTTTCTTTGATAGTGCATATGATTGGAACCAAAACAGCATATCAAACAAAAAATAAAATTCTATTTATTGAAGATGTAGGAGAATATATTTATCATATCGATCGTATGTTTCTGCAATTGAAGAGAGCCGGATGTTTAGAAGAATTGGCTGGTTTAGTAATTGGTGGATTTACTGACATGAAAGATACAACAGTAGAATTTGGGATGACGGTTTATGAAACCTTGCATGAACATTTGAAAGAATATGATTTTCCGATTTGTTTTGATTTTCCTGTAAGTCATGAAACGCCTAACTATGCTTTGAAAGTTGGTGTCAAGCATGAACTATCAGTAACAAAAACAAAAACAGTCTTGAAAGAGTTACGTTAATTGCTTTCCTCTGGCAAGGCCCGTCTCATCACTCTAAGCCAATTGCCGTGCATTACCTTTTCAATCTCAATTTGGGTGTAACCTCTTTTTGATAATAGGGATGGAACGATTAGTAGATCTGCAATCGTTTCTATATCATAAGGGCATTGCTCTTTGCCGTAAGCACCATCCAGATCTGTACCAATGCCAATGTGATTGGCATTACCCGCAATCTGACAAATATGATCCATGTGATCGAGCATTATTTCTAAACTGCAATTCATTGCTTTAGGATCTGAAATACCCTTTTGCCAATTTGGAACCATCATCCATGCATCCAGAGCGCCTCCAATTACCGCATCTTTTTGTATCAATGCTTTGATCATATCATCGCTGAATTGTCGGTTATGATTTACGAGCGCCCTGCAATTATTATGACTCGCCCAAACAACTCCGTTATAAATTTCCATGGCATCCCAAAAAGCTTCATCGCATAAATGAGTAGCATCTAAAATCATATTTAATGATTCCATTTCCTTTATTAAGTTTCTACCCATTTCATTTAATGAACCAGTGGAATCTGTTCCATTGGCATAACGTCCAGGTCCATAATGACCCGGACCAACTGCCCGTAAGCCGTATCCATATGCTCGATGTAAATAATCAATATTTACTAAAGAGTCAGCACCTTCTAAACTTAAAATAAAACCAATGGGTTTTTTAGAATTCCAGGTTTGTAAATGATCTGTCAATCCTTTTTGGTCAGATATCTGTATTAGTTCACCCGCTTCTTCCATACTTCTATACCAGCTAAGCTGGGCCTGTGTTTGCGCCCATGCCTGTTCTGGAGAATTCCATCCTTTTAGTTTTGATTCGGCTGATACATACCGTGCAATTTGAGTGGCAACTACCAATCCAATATTTCCGTTTCGCAATTCTGGAAAAGCAACTGTTCCTTTTGCTCTGTCTGGTTTATCATTCATACCTTTTTCACGATCACGTATCGTTAAAACAGGCAGGCGTAAATCGCGATTCCATTCCATCGCGTTCATACTCAAATCAAGGTGGGCATCAACAATCAGCATGTTGCTTTTTTAAATAGTAATTTTTCTATCACGTGCAATCACTTTCCATTGCTGATGCACTTCCTGATTTTCTACAATATTGGCTTCAGCATACAATGCTACCGTTGGGCAAATATGTACAGGTACTCCATATAACACATCTCCTACTTTGTATATGCTGGTATCTTCCACTGTAACACTTAAATGCTCCTCACTCTGTGCTTTCGGAACTGCATTCGGGGCATTTAAAAAGTGAACACGGGGCAATGGATTTTCTGCCGCAACTGCTTTATGGCCAAGGTCGCAACAAAATGTTTTTTCATCAATAATCGAATTGATTCTCGTGATAACCAAAGCCGCATAATCAAAAGGTTCATCAGGCACAATATGTTTGTAGGTCCAGTCCCAAAAAATAAATGTGCCCGGACTATATTCAACGCCTTTTCTATCGGTATGAGTCGGAAAACTTGGAGAGCCACCTACTACCACTTTCATTATTTTTCCATCGAAGGATAAAATGTCTTTTTGTAATTGTTCCACTTTCGCAAATCCTTCATCTGATTTTCTTTTTCTTTCTGTAAAATCGGTATCACGAATATGTCCATCATATCCATGTAAACCTATGATACTGATCCCTTGTAAGGGAGAACATGCTTTATATAAATCAAATGCATTCTCTGCTTTTATCCCAGAACGATTCATGCCAATATTTAAATCGATATATACATCTAAATGTAAGCCCGATGCTAAGAATGCTTCCGATAGTTTTGTTGCAGTGCCTACATTATCAATAAGTGTACAATAATGCGTGGTGGGGAATTTTTTTGTTAAAGAAATTAAACGATGAATTTTAGGACCTGTTGGTTGGTGTGCAAGAATCACATCTGGTGCTTTTATCATTCCCAACATTTCGGCTTCAGCGATGGTAGCACATTTAAATTTGTAAATACCTGCATCCAATAAAAGCTGACATGCTTCACTCATCTTATTAGTCTTAACATGCGGACGCAAAGCTTCTGTGCTTCCAGCCATTTCAATCAATAGTCGAATATTCTCTTTTGCACGATCGGGATATACTAATAATGCAGGACTATCGACAGTCTCAATATTTTTAATTTCGTACCATTCCATTTTTAATTTATTTAGAGTTAAGCTTCATCTTGTAATTCAAAAAGGGCTTCAATTTCAACGGGAATATTGCCGGGTAAGGAACCCATGCCTACTGCACTTCTTACACCAATTCCATTGTCCTCACCCCAGATTTTTGCAAAGAGTTCACTACATCCATTTATAACAAACGGATGTTTCTCAAATTCGGGAACACAGTTTACCATGCCCAATACTTTAATAACACGTTTGATTTTATTCAGAGAACCAAGGTTAGTTTTAAGTGTTGAAAGAATAGCCAAACCAACCTGCTGTGCGGCAAGCTTTGCTTCTTCCTGTGTTAAATTGTCTCCAACTCTTCCTACTATTAAACTGCCATCATCTTGTACCGTGCCATGCCCAGATACATAACAATGTTTACCATCGATCAATAATGGTTTATAAACACCAAGTGGTTTAGGCGCAGGTGGTAGGTTCAAACCTAGTGCTTCAAAATTCTCATCAGCAGACATAAAAATATTTTTTGATTATAAAAAACTATTAATAATAAACACACCTATAAGTCCAACTACAGAAACAATCGTTTCCATCACACTCCAGGTTTTGATTGTTTCTTTTACTGTTAAATTAAAATATTCTTTGAACATCCAAAATCCAGGATCGTTTACATGCGAAAACATTAAACTTCCTGCTCCGGTTGCTAATACCATTAAACTTGGATTTACTCCAGTACTAACAATGAGTGGTGCAACAATACCAGCAGTTGTTAAACCAGCTACAGTTGCCGAACCTACACTTACCCGTATCACCGCACTAATACTCCATGCTAAAAGTAAGGGATGAATGGATAATCCACTTAAAGGTTGAATTAATTCATTACTGATACCAGAGTCGGTTAAAATTTGTTTCAATGCCCCAGCACCTGCAATAATAAGTAAGATGCCAGAAATGTCTTTAATGGCTTCTCCCATTGGCTTCATGATTTTATCAATCTTTTTTCCCTGTCTAATTCCTAAAGTATATAATGCAATTAATAAACTAATCAGCATTGCTATGGAGGGATCACCAAATATGTGCACTATTTGAGTAAACAAATTTTTATCATGAAAATAAATATTGACAAGTGTATCCAAAGCTATCAACAAAACCGGTAGAAACGCGGCTAGCATGCTGAAGAATAAACTAGGCAATTTTTTCTCATCTATATCCTGGTTCGTAAAAACAGACAAAGGTTTTGAATTATATTTTTTTAAAGTCACTGAAAACATGGGTCCTGCAATGATAATAGCAGGTATCGCTATCATAAATCCATATAATAATGTTTTACCCAGATCTGCATGAAATTGTTGAGCCAGTGCAACTGGCGAAGGGTGTGGTGGCAGATATCCATGAGTTACAGAAAGTGCTGCCAAAGTAGGCAAACCAAGATAAACAGCTGGTATCTTATACTTTTGGGCAATAGTGATAACCAATGGTACTAATAAAACAAATCCTACTCCATAAAATAAAGGGATGCCTACAATGAATGCTGTTACAACTAATGCCCATTGAATTTTTTTGCTACCAAATGCTTGAATTAAACTATCCGCAATTTTATTGGCAGCCCCACTGTCGGCCACTAATTTTCCTAGCATGGCGCCTACAATTAAAATTACTAAAAGAGAACCCATGATATCTCCAATGCCTTTTTGAATTGCCCCCATAATTTTGCCAACTTCCATATGGGTTGCTAGACCCACTGAAATTGAAACCAATAAAAAGGATAGAAATGGATGAAGCTTTACCACTGTTATCAGTAGCACCAAAACAAGTACAGCAGAAATAAGCAGGAGGATGGGCATGCAGTCTCTTTGCTTTAAAGATAAAAGAAAAATGGAGACAGAAAGAAATGATAAAGTAGTCGAATCAAATGGAACAGATTAACCCTAGGCTTCAGCATAGGAGAATAATAAGAAAAATATATTAACCCTAGGCTTCAGCCTAGGGATTAGTCTAAGCTATGTTAAACGGGCTTTAGCCCATACGCTGTGTTAGTTCTAGGAATTTATTTACTCGAATTTCAGTATTTCTCAGCGTATGGGCTAAAGCCCGTCTTTGGGCATATCCCAATCCCCAGCCTAAAGGCCGGGGTTAACCCAATTTTCAACAAGTATAAAAGGCCGGGGTTAACCCAATTTTCTACAAGTATAAAAGGCCGGGGTTAACCCAATTTTCTACAAGTATAAAAGGCTGGGATTAACCAATCTATCGAAAGGTATAAAAGGCTGGGGTTAACCAATCTATCGAAAGGTATAAAAGACTGGGGTTAACCTATATTTTATTGATTCAAAAGTGTCTTTAGTTTTTCCTGCATGAGCGGGAAGTCATTTAGGTTGTGATGTGTACCTCCCTCGATGGTAATGAATTGGTCGGTTGCTTTAAATGAAGCAGTTAATTCTTTCGCATTGCTTAGTGGAATTAATCCATCCCTAGTTCCATGAAAAATAGTAATAGGTGCAGTTACTTTTGTAAGGTACTGATCGGTAGGTAATTTAAAATGCAATAATGTTTCTACTGGAAGGATCCATGTATAGTGACGAACCAATGAAACCATACTTTTATAAGGTGTTTCTAAAATCAATTCTTTACAATCACGAATACTGGCCAACTGAGCTGCAATGCCTGTTCCAATTGATTTTCCATAAATGATAATTTGTCTGGGCTGGTAATTAACCCTTGCTAATTTATATACCTGAATTGCTTCTTCGTATAAATTTGATTCAGTAAGATCTCCTGTGGACTTTCCAAACTTCGGATAATCAACCATCCATACTTCCCAACCATTATTAGTAAAATTTTTCGCAAACTTTGCATAGTGATTTACATTTTCACGATTGCCATGAAAATATAAAACAATGCCTTTTCTAACAGAATCAGGTACAGTAAAGGAAATTATATTAAAATGAGTAGCCTCATCAATATCCAAATTGATTTCTTTGAATGGCTGATCAAAACGATAGGGTATGCCATCCGTTATTGAAACAGGGTGAAAAATTATTTTTTCCTGTAGGTAGAAAAAACTAATTCCAAGTACAGAATAAATCAGTACAATAATTTTACCCCAGCGAAAAAAAGGATTTGATTTTTTCATTATTACCTATATCTGCGAAACTAAAGTATTAAATCTGATATCTAGTAGGATCAATATTTAAGTATGTCTCGAATAAAATTATGATACTCATTATAGGTGGGAAGATTATTATGGCCGCCGCCATGAATACGTATCAATGTAATTTTATGCGGACTTATCGCTTGCAATTTTTCGCTTTGAGATATTGGAATTAGCCAATCTTTTGTACCATGTATGATATAGGTATGGCAATTTACTTTTCGTATCCATTGGTCTGTTCTTAACTTATAACGAAGCCACCAGCGATGAGGTAAAATGGGCAAAAACCTTTCTGCAACTTTTATAAAACTATAATAGGGAGCATCCAAAATCAGATAACGAGGCGAATTGTCTGCCGCAATTTTGGTTGCAAAACCACTGCCCATACTTCTACCGTAAACTAGCATATGGTGTTCTGGACATTTTTTTAATAATTGCTCATACACGAATTGCATATCATTCAACATTTCTTTCTCACTTCTTTTACCAGTACTTTTGCCAAAGCCACGATAATCTACCAACACAACATCATATTGAAACCGATAAAAGTCACGGGCATATTTCGCCCAACCTTTTATACTTCTGGAATTGCCATGGAAATAAAGAATTAACCCTTTTGGCTCTTTACAAAAAAAATGCAGCCCATTGATACGAACACCCGGAGAAACATCGAAAAACAATTCTTCAAATGGGGCATCGTATTTATATTGAAAATCTTGAGGAAGTTTTTCAGGCTTAAAAATAAACTTCTCTTGTACCAAATAGGCAAACAAAAGAATTACAACATACACCAAAATGATATAAAAAAAAGTTACTGGCAATTGTCTTAAACAGTTTTTTCAAAAATTCACTGTTTAAGAAAGATACAATTTTCCTTTTGTAAAGCAATAGCTCTAAAAACGACTACTATTCGTATTCACTTGAATCGTGGAATACTCTTTTTAGGTTCAATTTTGAAATCGGGGCAACTATTAATGGAAATTTCTCAACCGATACATTACTAGGATCTAAGCCAAATCCACGTTCTTCGCCCAGACTAATTTCTTTTAACCAGAAATATAGTTTCATCACAATCCGTTCAAAAATTGGTAGTTCATTATCCTGACTTAAGTATTTTTCCAAAACGATGAATTGGAAATCACCCACCACATTATTTCGTTCTAAACTTTCGTAGCGGCTGGTAATATTCACTTCTCTATTAGTCACCAATTCTTCCACTACTTTTCTGAACATCAAGTTGATCTTTTGTTCTACGCGGAATCCAAGTCTAAATTCCACACGGATAATATCATTTGGAATTATATGCTCTACTGAATATTCACAGGTATAGGGATCGTCCAATACATCCACATGCACAAACCAATAGATATCGGCCCTTTTCGGTTTTTTATTCATGATAGAATAAATGATTTTGTGCTCAATCTCTTTTGGATTATTAGCACTTGTCATATAAATCAAATGGGTCGAATATTTCGTAATTGATTTATCATTGCTCAACTCCTGAATCATTGGAATGTAATGTTCCATACGTACAAATTCCACGTATCGGTTTTTGATTTTGCGACTTCTATACCAAACGTACATCACAGCGAATAAACCACCACCTACAATTAAGGTAACATATCCACCATGCATGAATTTTTCAAGGTTGGCAATCAGGAACGAAGTTTCAATTGCAAAATAAGTGCCCAAATAAATATAAATCCAAAGAGGGAAAACCCTTTTGCTCACTAAGAAATTTGCAAATAAAATGGAAGTACTAATCATACAGAGTGTAATAGCTAATCCATATGCTGCACCCATATTTGATGACTTCTGAAAAAATAAAACCACCCCAACACATCCTACAAATAAAAGAAGACTAATGCCTGGTATATACAGTTGTCCCTTTTCTTCTGTTGGATATTGAATTTTCATTTTAGGCCATAAGTTCAAACGCATGGCTTCACTAATAAGTGTAAATGAACCTGAGATCAAAGCCTGACTGGCAATAATAGCGGCAATAGTGGAAATGGTAATACCTGCCAATTTAAACCACTGTGGCATGATACTGATAAAGGGATTAAATCCATTTGCAATTTCATTTAATGGAATAATCTGATTTCTATGATTAGCAAGTAACCAGGCACCTTGACCAAGATAATTTAAAATAAGACTGATTTTTACAAAGACCCAGGAGTAACGAATATTCCCTCTGCCGCAATGTCCAAGATCACTATATAAAGCTTCTGCCCCCGTTGTACAAAGGAATACCGCACCCAGTAACCAAAATCCTTTAGGGTATTTGGTTAAAAGCTCTATAGCATAATGGGGACTTAAACATTTTAAAATATAAATATCATCTACTAAATGGATAGATCCTAATACAGCAAGCATCGAGAACCAGATGAACATTATTGGACCAAATAGTTTGCCAATAGAGGCAGTTCCAAACTGCTGAACAAAAAACAATCCTGATATAATTGTAATTACAATTGCTACAATTGTATTTTGAGTGATCTCGTGGAAGGCAGGTATTTGTCTTAAGCCTTCAATGGCTGATGTTACGGTAATGGGAGGCGTAATAATTCCATCAGCTAAAAGAGCCGCACCCCCAATCATGGCTGGTAATACTAACCATCTTTTTCTTCTCCTTACTAAAGCATATAAACTAAAAATGCCACCCTCACCCCTGTTATCCGCTTTAAGCGTTAAGATCACATATTTTACGGTAGTTTGTAGCGTCAGTGTCCAAATAATACACGACAATGAGCCCAAAATCAACTCCTCAGAAATAACTCTGCCGGTTATAATTTCGTTTAATACGTAAAGGGGAGACGTACCGATATCTCCGTAAATGATGCCCAACGCGATGATCAGACCGGCGGTGGTTACCTTGTTAAATTGCTTGCTCACAATTGGTGGGTTAGGATAAAAATGGTTTTATTGTCCAAATGTAGCCGTAAAAACAATGTCACCATGTATTTATTGACATTATCTTAAACTAATCTTTTACCTTTTATTTACATATACATAAAAGCTACTTACCGTACATTTGAAATACAAATAAGTTTCCTGATGCAAAAAAACTTTTTCCTTTTGGTTGTTGGCGTTTTATTAGTATGCTCCGGGTTGCAATCCCAACGGATCATATATTCTGAGCCGGATAAGGACGACTCAAGAACACTCAATTTTGAAGTGGTCGGAAAAATGAATGGAAATATTCTTGTTTATAAGAGTTACCAAAATATGCATTTCATTTCAGTATTAGATGCTGATATGAAGCAAATAGAGAAAAATAAATTGGATTTTATTAATGAGAAAGTACAGGATGTAGATCTAATTCAGTACCCGGATTTCATCTATCTTTTTTATCAATTTCAAAAGAAAGGTGTTTATTATGCAATGGCTGCTAAACTTGATCAAAAAGGTAAAATAATTGATAAGCCTATTTTGTTAGACACTACCGGTGATGTAAGTTTTACGAATAATACTAAAATTTATACCGTTTTAAATAGTGATAACAAACAACAGATTATGCTTTTAAAAGTGAGTACTAAAAACGACAGGTCTCATATTCTCACAACGCTTCTATTTACAAAAGACCTGGCCCTCCAAAAACGTTCAAGAATTGTTGTGAAAATGCCTGAAAGAAATGATTTTCTAACAGAATTCGCACTCGATAATGAAGGTGATTTAGTATGTATAAAAGGGTCGGGAACTGCTCAGAACGACAATATTAATAAGATTTCTATTTTGTCAAAAACTGCCAACGCAGATTCTGTACTGATTCGAGATTTAAAGATCACAGGAATTTATTTAGATGATATCCGATTAAAGGTGGATAACATAAATAAGCACTATGTAGTATGTTCTTTCTACAGTAAGCAACGGCGAGGAAATATTGATGGGCTCTATTATGCCGTATGGGATAAATTTCAAGACAAATCACTCAATACACTCAATGCAATTTTTACAGATGAATTCAGATCAGATGCAAAGAACGACGGCAACCTGAAATCTGCATTCAATGATTTCTTTTTGAAGAATATCATCTTAAAAAAAGATGGTGGATTTTTCATCGCTGCAGAATCTGCATATAGCAGTACAAAAGGAAACACGATGACGAGATGGGATTACCTTAATGGCTCTCCTTATTATTCTCCGATGTCGATGGATTATTATTCCTATTATTCGCCCTTAGGTTATTATCCCTGGGGTAGGTACAATTCTTTTTCTAACAACACCGTAACCAGATATTATGCCGACAATGTTGTATTAATGTCTTTTAATGCTGTGGGTAAAGTTGAATGGAGTAATGTGATCAGGAAATCACAGTACGATGATAATACGGATAATTTCATAGGATATGGTGTTTTGAACACTGGCGATAAAGCTCATTTTCTGTTTAATATTCAAGAGAAGCGAAACATGATGTTAACCGATCAGAGCTTATCACCAGATGGTCAGATCGATCGAAACCCAACTTTTAAGAATATTGAAAATGGATATGAGTTTATGCCCCGTCATGCTAAACAAGTAGGAGCAAGGCAATTAATTATTCCATGCCAATTACGAGGCGCTACCTGTTTTGCAAAAGTTGAATTTTAATTAATAAGCTGTGGTATTTATATTTCGCGACAAATCGATTATCAACATTTTTTTTCTTGCAATACTTAGTATCGCAATACATGCTCAGCTTTTTATTACTGCCCCGGTTTTAATAGCGAATAATAATGATGGATTTATTTCTATTTTAATTTCTAATTATTTAAAGGAACTTTCTCCAACTCTTTTATTTATTATTTATCAACTGATCATTCTTTTACAGGCCATTCGATTGAATATGGTTCTCACAGATTTCAGAATGTTTCAATCAACAAATTATATTACCGGGATGACCTATATTTTATTAACTGGTATTATCAATCAGTGGAGTTCCATATCGGCGGCCCTCATCAGTAATTCATTAGTACTCTGGATCTTTATTCTTTTAAGCCGACTTTACAATAATCAAGAACCCAGAACACTGTTATTCAATATAGGGATGCTTGTGTCAATTACTATATTGGCGTATCATCCCACTGCGATTCTAATAATGGTTGTTTTATTTGCACTCGCAGTGGTGCGGCCTTTCCGGATAGTTGAATGGATATTGTTATTAATGGGGGTACTCTTGCCTTATTATTTTTTGACAGCCTATTTATTTCTAGTTGATCAATTAAAAACAATCATTAATTATTCACCCATTATTCGGTTACATTATCCGGTAACCCATCCCGGTATGTGGCTATGG
>Ga0194037_1001461_pt1 | contig 17026 bp, 14 predicted proteins | sample JunL306m_MetaG_FD_148653 | JGI IMG/M metagenome (GOLD analysis project Ga0194037, IMG submission 148653) | Anoxic zone freshwater microbial communities from boreal shield lake in IISD Experimental Lakes Area, Ontario, Canada - Jun2016-L304-6m | ecosystem: Environmental > Aquatic > Freshwater >...
ACACACAACCTCTGATGGGTGGTTTGTGGAACGATGGCCAGGCGATGATAAGTGTGTTGACTGTGTATGAGTTAACATCTGGTATGCGTGCCGCGGAGAAGGTTGTGACACATAATTTTATTGAGGCCTGCGGTGTTGAGTCAATTACTCCGGAGATTGCATTTAAGGGTGGGGAATTGTATCGAAAGTATCGCGCTAAAGGAGTTACGCTTACTTCGCTGGACTGCCTGATCGCAGGAACGGCGCTTGTTAAGGGATATAAGTTAGCTACCAGAAACGTGAAACATTATCCGGAAAAGGAATTATTGTTTCCCATCTGATCTTAGCCCTCTGTAAAATTCGGGACACTTCCCTATTTTTATTCTGGCCGGGGGTACAGGCATTGGGGAGAGTAGGGAGCAGGTGTTACCCTGCCCACCGGGTCGCCGGGGACAGTCACCCGTCCCCGGCTCCCACAGAACGCAACGTGCGGATTTAGCGCATTGCGCTCTTCAGAAGTTGATTCACAGCACTGCAAGCGCTTGCAGCTTCGCATAAGGAAGCAGCAGCTTGGGACGCAGCAGCGGTAGCCGTTCCCGTATCTTATGAAACACTGGCCACGGGATGTATCCTGCTCGGCTCCGACTACACAGCATCTTGTGCCAGTAGCCTTCCGTTCGCTGGTACACCTTGGAGGTACCAACGAATTACCAACCAGCTTTGAGCAGTTCCCGGCTTTCTAGTCCCCGGCTTTGCCAGGGGTACCTGACTTCAGCATCATGAATGCAAGACGACTCGTTTACATTTTTCTACATGCATCCTAGTTTTTGTAATCCATGCTTTCAGGTTGGCCTTTTGCAACTCGTCATTTTTTGAAAAATGGAACAATATCGATTGGTTTTCTGGATCAGGTTTACAAATATGCTCCGGGTGCGCCTGATATGCGGAAATTCTGGGAAAAATGGTGTCAGGGGAAAAATGGTGTCAGGATTGACTTTCCGCTATTCACTTGACCCCAGGATTCCCGTGGAGCCGATGCCGAATTACAATCCGTCGGAAAAGTTGAATAAGGAATTGACTACTAATTACATCTGATGTAAGTTGCATCATAGGAGGTTCCGCCATGGAAACCGTTAAACATCGCACCCAGATATCGCTCGACGACTGGCAGTACCAGGTCTTACAAGATGAATCACGCAAGACGAGAAAGAGTCTTTCCGCACTCATCCGTGAGATGATCACTGAGAAGTTCACTGTCAGGACGGGAGCAAACGGCAGAGATCCGATCTTCGACATTGTCGGTATCGGCGCCGGCGGCCATGCGACAACGGCTCGCGATCATGATGCCGTACTGTACGGGAAAAAACAGTGAACGGCGTATTTGTCGACACCGGCGCCTGGTATGCCTTGGTGGACAAGGATGACGCCGACCACGGGGCGGCAACGGCATTCCTCGCCTCTGCAACGAGCCCCTTGATTACAACCAACACCGTTTTCTCGGAAACAGTGACCCTCATCCGTTATCGCTTGGGACACGACGCCGCATGTAGCTTTGGTCAGAAGTTGAAGGAGAGTACGTTTGTCCGAATTGTTGCCGCCACACCGACTGATGAGGACCGAGCATGGGAAATTTTTATCCGGTATCGGGACCAAGATTTCACTTTTGCTGATTGCACCAGTTTTGCCGTGATGCAAAGGCTAAAGCTCGATACAGCGTTTGCTTTTGACAGGCATTTCGCGATAATGAAGTTTGTGGTGGTTCCGTGATGAGCTGATGCTCAGGGTGGTAAGCTCCTCCGACAGAACCATGCCCAACTCCTTCTTTTCAAGCAGGTTCCACCAGAAATCACACCCATGACATGAACTTTTCTCGTGCCTAATTGCTGAAAACCATCAAGGGGGCGGCATATCTCTATTCCTATGGATCGGCCGTTGGCCGTCCCAGTATAGTGCCTGCCATTAGGCATTCTTTGTTTGGTCGGATGGAAAAAGTTGAATCCGAAGAAAAAAAGTGGTAATATAGTACGAGAATGATAAATTAACGAAAATAACCCTGTCTACTCTGTCAACCCGCGCATCCGGATTGGACATTACCACGCGCATCCGGATTGGACATTGCTATGAATGAAGCTGTATTAACCCGTATTGCCACTCTCTCGGACCTTGGCGTCATCATCGCCCTGGACGAATTGAGGCCAAGCGATGAAAAATCGGCTTATTGGCAAGGAATTTTTGACCGCTATGTCATGAGTGGCCGCAAGGACCGGATCTTTCTGGTGGCCGAGGTTGACGCCGTTGTCATCGGTTTTATTGTCGGAGAAGTCCGTGCCTGGGAATTCGGATCTTCTCCGTGCGGCTGGGTTTTTGCCCTGGCGGTATCCCCGGAGATGCGCGAGATGCGTGTCGGAAAGAAACTGTTTGATGAAATATGCGCTCGATGGCGGAAAATCGGCATCACAACGGTGCGTACTATGGCGGACCGTGACAACAAACTGACCTTGTCGTTCTTTCGCGGAATGGGGCTGCGCTCAGGCCGCTATATCGAACTCGAAAAGCAGATTGATTGAACGGCAACCGGACGTCTCGCGACACTACCTTAGAGGTTTTCATGAAGCTTAACAAGGCAAGTATGTTTGCCCTGATGGCCGTGCTTGAACTGGCCAGCGACCCCGAACGGCAACTCTCAACCGGAGAAATTGCCGCCAAGTATGGCATTTCCACACACCACTTGGCCAAGATCATGCGTGATCTGGTGCATAACGGAGTAGTGTCGGCGGTGCGTGGCGTCGGCGGGGGGTATCGCTTTTCGGGTAACGCGCAGCGTGCGACACTCCTGGACATCATAAAGCTCTTCGAGACACTGGATGCGGAAAACATTGTACCGTTATCGTGCCGGAGCGACGAACCGGTCATCCGGGAGTTACAGCGCATTGCCAATGAAATTGACGACCTGACCAAGGCTGTGCTGGATACCATCACCCTGGAAACGGCCCTGAAAAGCGCCCTGACCGTCGAGCGGAGAGAGTGATATCCTGAGCCGTGCCTCTTTCCAATAAATTTTATGTTCGTTGCGCCCTCTTCCGAAAAGGGAATATGCGTGATAGCGAGAGAAACCATGCCCACGAGTGAAGCGGAACGATTGCACCCATCATATATCATCGGCATCGGCGCCTCCGCGGGCGGACTGAGCGCCCTGGAACAGTTTTTCGACAACATGCCGATCGACAGTGGCATGGCTTTTGTCGTAATTCAGCACCTTTCCCCTGATTTCAAAAGCCTGATGGATGATCTGCTTTCCCGTCGTACCGTCATGCCGATCCACCTGGTCTCAAACGGAATGGAACCGCTGGCCAACAGCATCTACCTGATTCCTCCGAAAACCCAGATGACCATTAAGGAGCAGCGGCTCTATCTGACAGAGAAAGTGGTGAGCCCGCATCTGGAACTCCCTATCGATGTTTTTTTTCATTCCCTGGCCGATGACGTCGGCGAGCGGGCCGTGGGGGTTATCCTGTCAGGCACCGGCTCGGATGGGTCACGGGGGGTGACTTCCATTCACAAACGGGGCGGACTGGTGATTGCGCAATCACCTGAATCTGCGCAGTTTGACGGCATGCCGCGTCTCGCCATTGCAACCGGAGTTTGCGACTTCATCCTGGCCCCGGACCGCATGCCCGGTATACTCACGGAATACAGTCTCAATCCGTCGGAGATGCGGACCAGAATAAATCAAGACCTTGAAGTCGCTACGGATACAGGAGAGTTTGCTCGAATCTTCGCCTTGCTGAGACGTAGCTACCAACTGGATTTTTCCAAATACAAATACGCCACCGTGGGACGTCGTATTAGACGGCGGATGGAGCTACGCCGGATATTCGAGGTCTCCGACTATGCCGCCATCATTTCCGGCGACCAGGATGAACTGGAGGCGCTCTACAAAGACCTGCTGATAGGGGTAACCGAATTTTTCCGGGATCCACAGGCATTCAATTTTCTCGAACAGAAAGTCATGCCCATCCTGTTTCACAATGTGGGCCAAGGTCAAGAGCTGCGCGTCTGGTCCGCGGCCTGCGCCACCGGAGAAGAGGCATATTCGCTGGCGATCCTGCTGGCCGAACAGGCGGAGCAGTGCCGTTTCTCCGGCAAGGTCACCGTTTTTGCCACCGACATGCACAAGGTCTCCCTGGATACCGCTTCCCTGGGGCTCTACGACCGCGAGCGCCTGAGCAACGTGAGTCCGGAGCGATTGCAGCGCTTTTTTAAGAAGGAGGGGTATGAGCAGTACCGGGTCACTAACGAATTACGCAAGATGGTGGTCTTTGCTCCCCATAATCTCCTTACCGACCCTCCATTTACCCGTCTGGATCTGACCTGTTGCCGCAACCTCCTGATCTATCTACTGCCGGAAGTTCAGGAAAAGGTGATCTCCTTGTTCCATCTGGCGTTGAAAAAAGAGGGGGTACTCTTCCTGGGTAATAGCGAGGGTCTTGGAGCCTTGAGCGGTGAGTTCTCGGTTATTACCAATCAGCACAAGCTCTTTCGCAAAATTCGCGACCGCAAGCAGGTTATCGATCCGGAGTTTCTGCGTCCCGCCATCAATCGGCGCGCGCCTGTTTCCCTGTTTCAGCCCGCGGTCTCCCGCATGGTCAGCCTGGATCGCCAAATCCTGGCCGACTATGACGCCTTGCTGCTCCGGCATCTCCCACCCGGAGTCCTGGTGAACGAGCAGCGGACAATCCTCCACTACTTCGGTAACGTCTCGGATTACCTGAAACTTCCCGAGGGGCGCGCTGAAAGCGATATCCTCCGCCTGGTTGAGGATAATCTGCACATTGCTCTCACCACGGCGCTCCAGAGAGTTGTATCGACCAAGCAATCCTTCACCACCCAAAATGTTCGGGTCACCCGAGGGGGCGAAGAGTTTTTCATCGACCTGATCGTGGACCCGCTGCCTGACGAGAAGAGTCGCACTGTCCATTACCACATATATTTCGAGCAGGTCCGGGCCGCGGAACCTGCGCCGCCGCCGGCGTCACGGGAGGCGCCGGAAACGGCCGGTTTCGATGTCGGCGTTCATTATCGACAGCATATCAACGATTTGGAGGTGGAACTTCACTCCAACCGGGTGAATCTTCAGGCCACCATCGAAGAGCTCCAGGCCAGCAACGAAGAGCTACAGGCTACCAACGAGGAGCTGTTGGCCTCCAACGAAGAGTTACAGAGCACCAACGAAGAGCTGCACTCGGTCAACGAAGAGCTCTATTCCGTTAATTCCGAATTCGAGCGCAAGAACCTTGAGCTGTTCCAGCTTAATACCGATCATGACAATCTCCTGGCCAGCACCGATATCGGGACCATCTTCCTTGACCGGAACTTGCGCATTCGTAAATTCAACCCCGCTATTGCCTCCTTTTTCAGGCTTCATCCCCAGGACATCGGCCGCCCCATCGACCATATTGCCTACCACCTCTCCAGTCAAGACGAGTTGCTGGCCGACATTCAGTCTGTGCTGACCGACGGGAAGCCGCTTGCCAAGGAAGAGAGCGCCCATGACGGCAGATTTTTGCTGATCCGCGTCTTGCCGTTCAAAACCGAGACCAACCAGGTGGAAGGGGTGGTCATCACCTTTAACGATATTTCACAGATCAAGGAAGCTGAACGGCAAGTCATGCGGCTCAACGAAGAGCTGGAACAGAAGGTTGAGGAGCGCACCCGGGAGTTGCGGGAAGAAATAGAGGTGCGCCGCTCGACAGAAGAGGAATTGAAGCAAAGCGAAGCACGGGTCAGGACAAAGCTTGCGGCCCTGCTTTCGCCCGAAGGTGACATCGGTGCATTGGAACTGATTGATATTATTGATATACAATCCATTCAATTGCTTATGGACGACTTTTATTCTCTGATCAATGTCGGTGTCGGGTTGGTCGACCTGAGCGGTAAGGTGCTGGTTGCCACCGGTTGGGAGGACATCTGCACGAAGTTTCATCGTGTTCACCCCGAAGCATGCCGGCATTGCATGAAAAGCAATCCCATTCTTTCGTTGGGGGGCGTCCCCGAGGAATTCAAGGTATATAAATGCAAGAACAATTTGTGGGATATTGCCACACCTATTGTGGTGGGGGGGAAACATGTGGGCGCTATGTTTCTCGGGCAGTTTTTTTATCAGGACGAGCAGCTTGATTACGAACTATTCCGCGAACAGGCGCGCCGGTACGGGTTCAACGAAGCCGAATACTTTGACGCACTACGACGCGTGCCGCGCTGGAGTCACGAAACCATCAAACATGTCATGAGTTTTTACTCCAAGCTTGCCATGATGATTTCGACGTTGAGCTACGGCAACCTGAAGCTGGCCCGAACCCTGGACCAGCGCAAGCGGGCGAAAGAGGCGTTGCGAGAAAGCGAAAGTCGCTATCGACTGGTAGCGGAAAACGCTAACGATGTCATCTGGACGCTGAGTCTGGACCGAACCTTCAGCTATGTCAGCCCCTCCGTTTTGCAGTTGCGCGGTTTTACCCCCGAGGAAGTGATGCGGCAATCCCTGGAAGAAGCAATTTGCCCCGGCTCACGCGAAGCTTTTATCGAAGGAATATCCGGCGCTGCTTTCATCGAAATCGCAACCGGCGAACGACTGCCGGCGCGCTATTATGAAATTGAACAACCATGCAAGGACGGTTCGACAGTCTGGACTGAAGCCACCGCGCGCGTGATGTTCAACGAGGCCCGGCAGCCGATCGGCATCGTGGGATCATCGCGCGACATAACTGATCGCAAACGGGCGGAGGCAGCCTTGATGGTAGCCAAGGAACAGGCGGAAGCCGCCAGTCAGGCCAAGGGGGAGTTCCTCGCCAACATGAGCCACGAAATCCGGACCCCCATGAACGCGGTGCTCGGGTTCACTCATCTTGCCCTCAAGACCGACCTTTCCCGCAAACAGCACGACTATCTGGAAAAAATTCAGTCAGCGGCACACTCGTTGCTCGGCATCATCAACGATATCCTTGACTTCTCCAGGATCGAGGCGGGCATGCTGGAGCTGGAACAGGTTCCCTTTCCCCTCGACCGGGTGCTCGCCACGATCAGCGCCATGATGACCTTGACAGCCGAGGAGAAAGGGCTGAGTCTCCATTTTCGTCTCGCCCCCGAGGTCCCCTGTCATCTGGTGGGTGACTCCCTCCGTTTGGAGCAGGTACTGCTCAATCTGATCAACAATGCCATCAAGTTCACGGAAATGGGAGAGGTGAGCGTGACTGTCGAGGTAGTCGACCGTTCCGGCGACCTGGTTTGGCTCCGCTTTGCGGTGCGCGACACCGGCATCGGTATTTCACCGGAGCAGCAGTCCCGGCTTTTCGAAGCATTCACCCAGGCCGACAGTTCCATCACCCGCCGCTATGGCGGCACCGGGCTGGGGCTGGCCATCTGTCGGCGCCTGGTGGCGCTTATGGGGGGCAGGCTTGGCCTCGAAAGCATCCACGGCGTCGGGAGTACCTTTGCGTTTATCGTCTCGTTCCCCATTGCGGAGGCTGCTTTCGACTCACACTCCGCGGAAGTTCCGGCTTTGATGGAACCCGCCGCATCAGCTCCGCTGCCGCTCCCTTTTACCGGAATCCGTGTACTGGTGGCTGAAGATAACGAAATCAACCAGCAGGTGGCCCGGGAGCTTCTGGAGGGGCTTGGGTTGACAGTGGATATCGCCGCTAACGGCATCAATGCCATCAAACTACTCATCGAACATGACCACGACTACGCCGCTGTGCTCATGGACCTTCAGATGCCGGAGCTGGACGGCTACGAGGCCACGCGAGTCATCCGTACCATGCTGGCGAACACCGACTTGCCGATCATTGCCATGACCGCCCACGCCATGGAAGCCGAACGGCAGCGCTGTCTGGATGTCGGGATGAACGATCACCTGGCCAAACCGATAGTGCCCGAACTCCTACAGGCGACCCTGAATCGCTGGCTTCCTTCCCGATCCGCCGTTTCCGGCGGAGTATCCGCCGAGACGGAACCAGCGACGGCGAATATGACGTGGTGTCGAGAGCTGGCCGCGCTCCTACCCGGCGTTGACCTCCCCGTAGCCCTCAAGCGGCTTTCAGGAAAACGGGATCTGCTCCTCAAACTCCTGCGCAATTTCGGCGCAAGCTGGAACGATGTCATGGATACGTTGCGCGCCTCGGCGCGCGATGATCGAGTGGCGGCGCGACACACGGCCCATACGTTGAAGGGAATAGCCGCCAACCTGGCGATAACGGATGTTGCCTCAGCCGCCTCGGCGCTGGAACTGGCATTGAAACAGCAAGACAGTGAGGAGCTTGCTCCTTGCCTGGAGGCGCTGACAACAGCCCTGACGCCGGTCTTGGCCGGAATAACCCGGCTCCCCCCAGAGCCGCTCCCCGTACTCGCCGCCATTCCGCCGGATCGTATCCAACTAGCGGCCCGGATCAAGACCTTGACCGCGCTCCTGAAAACGAGCGACATGGGGGCGGAAGAGTGCTTTGCCGACCTCAGCGCGCTGCTGGGCGCCGGCGCCTGGTCGCCTCTGCTGGCCCGGTTGGAACAGCATCTTGAGCGGCTCGACTGGAAAGCCGCCAGGGAAAACCTGACGGAACTGGCCCGCGACCTGGACCTGGATAACGTGCCCTGATACAAAAAAACCCTCTCCTTGAGGGAGAGGGTGGGGCAACGGGAAGCGCCGGAGCAGCATCACGTCAGTGTCAGATATGACCTGGAGGGAGCCGATGGGGCATTCACCCCGCGAGGCGCCGCCGTCCCAGGCGTACCGACAAACTCCGCGTAGTCCGTTACGGCCCTGCCCAGATAGCGACGCGACAATTCAGGGTCGCGTAGCGAGGAGAGGGACAGACCGTCTTTTTGTGCGAGGGTGGTGGCAAGAGTGAAGATTCGATTGACGTCCCGTTTCAATTCGTCCTGTGACATGGCCGATTCCTCCCTGAACCGTCGAGGAGATCACTCCCTGATTTCCCCGAATTTGGTCGTTACCGCAGACCGATTGATGATGCGACCATTCTGCCTACAAGCCTGCTGCCGAAGCGGTTGATGGTAAATGCTATCAGCGCCGCCACCACCCAGAAGACCATCTCCGGAAGGGTGTTGGCCGTGGCGGCGCACCAATAGAGGCAGATTACTGTGCAAAGTCCGGCGGTGATATGGATCGCGAAGGGGAGAATCTCGTTGGTTTCGACTGAAATGGTTGTCATGGCAATAACTCCGTAGCGGCAGGCTGTCGCGCCGTAAATCAACGCAGTTATTTATCTTATCGGCGGGATCGGAGGAATGTGTAATGATTTTTCCCTTCCCCCCGACACGGGCGATCAGCCTGCCAATCCCCGGAGCAGCTCCAGGTTGACGGCGTCCATTTCGTCGTTTTCTCCCTTGGGAGTTTCGAGGATCTTTGGAATGACGGCAAAGCGGGGATCATTCATGAGGGAGCGGAAGCCGGAAAGCCCCATGGCCCCCCGCCCGATGTGCTCGTGCCGATCAACCCGGCAGCCGAGACCTTTTTTTGAATCGTTACAGTGAAAACAGAGCAGTTTGTCAAGACCGATAATCCGGTCGAATTCGGCAAAAACCGACAGGTACCCCTCGGCTGTGGTAATATCGTACCCCGCCGCAAAGGTGTGACAGGTGTCAAAGCATACCCCAAACCGGTCGGAAAAGGCTGAGTTTTTGATGATCGCCCGGAGTTGCTCAAAGGTATACCCCAGGTTGGTACCCTGCCCGGCGGTGGTCTCCAGCAGAATCTTGCCGAGGAAATCCGGCGTTGCCTCGATGAGCTGGTCAAACGCCTCAACGATCCGGGCGATCCCCCGATCTTCACCATCCCCCATGTGGGAACCGGGATGCATGACTATCTTGTCGATCCCGAGTCGGGTGCATCGCTCCATCTCCTCTCGGAAGGCTGCCAGGCTCTTGTTGCGCACCTCTCCCGGCGCGGCGCCCAGATTGACGAGGTAGATGTCGTGGGAGACAACCTCGTGGAGACCGGCTTCGGCCCACTGCTCCCGAAAAACGGCAACATCCGAATCCGATGGCATCTTGCCCCGCCACTGGTTGCTGTTCTGGGTAAAGATCTGGATAACGCCGCATCCGGCAATTTTGCCTCGACCGGGCGCGAGATGGATCCCTCCCGATATGGACATGTGCGCGCCTATATAGTCCGTCATAATGCGATATCTCCCGAAAAGACCTCAACCGCCGGGCCGGTCATGTAGATGGCGCCGTCATCCGCCCATTCGAGTTCCAGTTCCCCCCCTGAGAGGTGGTTGAGAATCTTTCTCTCGGTAAGCCCGTTCAGGTGGGCGGCGGCGCAGACGGCGCTGGCGCCGGTGCCGCAGGCAAGGGTTTCACCGGCGCCCCTTTCCCAGGTCCGCTGCCTGACCTCGGTACGGGAGATGACCTGCACGAATTCTACATTGGTCCGTCGCGGAAAGATCTCATGATTTTCGATGAGCGGACCATACTTTTCAACCTGAAAGCTCGCCACGTCATCCACAAAGATGACACAGTGGGGGTTCCCCATGGAGACACAGGTAACGCCGAGGGTAGTGTCAAGGATCTCCATCGGCTGAGCGATTACTCGGCCGCCGGCCGGCTCTCCGGTCATCGGTATTTCGGCGCGTGAGAGCCGGGGCGCCCCCATGTTGACCCGGACTTTATTGACCTTGCGGTCGGCGCCGGTGAAGAGTTGCAGGGTAAGGACGCCGGCGCCGGTTTCCGCGACAATCTCCTGTTTTGTCACGATTCCATGATCATAGGCGTACTTTGCCACGCATCGGATGCCGTTGCCGCACATCTCCGATTCGGAACCGTCCGAATTGAACATCCGCATCCGGAGATCGGCGGTAGCGGACGGCATAATCAGGATGAGTCCGTCTGAACCGATCCCGAAATTGCGGTTGGCAACCCGAATCGCGACCTGCTCGGGGTTCGGTACCGACTCCTCAAAGCAGTTAACATAGACATAATCATTGCCGGCGCCGTGCATTTTTGTAAATTTCACTGTAAACTCCTTGTTCTCCGTGTCATCATGCATCCGTGGTTCACGTTCGGGGTTCAGCCGCTCAATAATCCGTTCGTGGTGAGGTATCGTGCCGGCACGTATTATTAACATACAGCGCATTACTGTCAAGCCGCATTCAACATTGCCCCTCATCGGCGCCCAACGATAACTCACATGAGTACTATAGTAACCCTGTAGTTCTCCCGGTGTTTTCACGACACCGGACAGCTCACCCGGCAGCGGTTGACCCTGTTCCCGGAAGGGGTGGTCCCACAACGACCTGATTTTGCAAGGAGTCTCGCCATGCTCAAACGTGAAATTACCGAAAAGCTGATCTACGGCCACGAATTTTCCGGACGTTTTACTCAGGATTCGCCGATTCTTCCCGATGTCTGGATCCAGTGCGCGGAACAGCCGACCATACGGCGCGACCTCCTGATTACCCCCTATATTGAACTGGGCGCGCACCGGATGAACGCGGCGCTGCTGAGCCGCCAACTGCGCGAACGCCTGGAAAAGGAGGCCGATACCGCGGTCTGGAAACGATTGCATCCTCATGAGACGCGCCCGGCGGCGCGGGTTGCCTTCAACCAGTCCACTGTTGCCGCTTGGCTCACGTTCGCCGAGATCGTGCGGGTCATCCTCCCTCTGTCGAAATGGTGGACGGATCGGGTCATGCGGTACGATCTCGAAAAGCGATTGAGCGAGCTTTTTGCTCCGACTATCCGGGAGGTTCTGGCGGAGGCCCTCGCCTATCCGCGCGATATCTGCGAGAGAAGCGACCTCCAGCGCCAATATCGGTGGCTCTCCCATGACCTGATCTGGATGATGCGGGTCGTGGGGACCATCGGGCTCGCCATGGATGAGCAGGGGGATGCGCCCGAGACTTGGGCGACAGTCTGGCCGCGAGAGCTGCTGGATCAGCCGGCCCGGCCGGGTGAACCGGCGGAACTGAGGGAACGACGGTTGGCGTACTATCGCCGCGTCGTGGAAACGGTCGCCACGTTGCTGGAAGGTCTCGCGCCGACCGGCGCCGGCGGCGCCTCCGTCTATGCCGTCAGCCGTAACCGGAGGGCCGGGACGACGGTCTGGCGCTCCGCTGTCGCCGTCAAGGCTGACGCCGCCTGCCGGGTGTTTGATCTGTCGTGCCGCGAACTGATATGGGGTGTCATCGACAGCGGGATAGACGCCAGGCATCCGGCGTTCAGAAAACGCTACCTGAACCTGGCGCAAGCCCGCATGATACCGGTCCCTCTTCCAGAAACGGTCGCGGAAGAGAGCAGCGACAGTGAAGCCGATAGTCGCCACGAAGGGTGGCGCGGAAACAACAAGAAGGCGGAAGAAGAAACGGATTGGTCGGACCGGACCCGCGTCGTTGCCAGCTACGACTTCACTATCGTCCGCTACCTGCTCACCTCGGACAGCGCCGACGATCCAGGTATACCCGAGGGTGTCGGGACGCGGCTGAAGGCCATTGAAGAACGCTTGCGAAAAAACGGCAAATCCGGTCTTGCCTCCCAACTGCGAACCAGTCTGCTCACCGGGCGGGAGATAGAGTGGGATCTGCTGGAAGAGCTGATCCGTATCCCCCATGATTATGACTATGAGCCGCCGAATCACGACCACGGCACGCACGTGGCCGGTATTCTGGGAGGGGACTGGCGTATAACGGACGGGGACGAGATGTTTCCGGCCCCGTGCGACGTTCGAGGCATCTGCCCTGATATCAACCTCTACGACCTGCGTGTCCTCGATGAAAACGGTGAAGGGGATGAATTCAACGTGATGGCCGCCTTGCAATTTATTCGTAGTCTGAACGCCCATAAGGATTATATGGTCGTCCATGGGGTGAATCTCAGCCTGTCAATCCCCCACGATGTCGCCAATTACGCCTGCGGCCGGACACCGGTCTGCGAGGAGTGTGAACGGTTGGTCGGATCGGGCATCACCGTGGTGGCCGCCGCGGGCAATGACGGCTATCTGCAGTACATGACCGCCAAGGGACTGATGGAGGGGTATCGAAGCATCAGCATCACCGATCCCGGCAACGCGGATGGCGTCATCACCGTCGGCGCCACCCACCGTGACCAACCCCACACCTATGGGGTATCTTATTTTTCCAGCCGGGGTCCGACCGGTGACGGCCGCGTCAAACCGGACCTCGTGGCGCCTGGGGAGAAAATCGAGGCGCCGGTTCCCTATCGAGAGCTCAAACGGAAGGACGGCACCAGCATGGCGGCGCCCCACGTCAGCGGCGCCGCGGCGCTGTTGATCGCGCGTCATCGTGAACTGGTCGGTCAACCGAAACGGATCAAGGAGATCCTCTGTCGGTCGGCTACCGACCTGGGACGTGAACGGTACTTCCAGGGGGCCGGCATGGTTGACATTCTGCGCGCCCTCCAGTCGGTCTGAGGAGGAGATTTTTTATGCTCTTTACGCTCGAACTTCTTAAAGCCGCCTACGGAGATGCCTTGCTGCTCCACTTCGGCGACCCTCGAACCCCCGGACTGGCCATCATTGACGGCGGCCCCAGCGGGATCTACGCCAACGTTCTCAAGCCTCGTCTGAATCAACTCATGAAAAACAAGCGCCGCCTTAACGAAGGTCAGTTGCCGATCAGGCTGCTTATGCTCAGTCATTTTGACGACGACCATGTCAATGGCGTCCTTGCCTTGGCGAATGATCTGGCGGAGACGACGGGACAGAAGCCGTACCGGATTGATTCACTCTGGCACAACTGTTTTGACGATATTCTTGGCGGTAAGGGGGATGAACAGGCGGCCTCGCACACGGCTTTTGTGAAAAATTTCCTTGCCGACGAATCATTCTCCAAGCACGGCTCCGATCATCCCCTCATGCTCACGGCGAGCGTAAAGCAGGGGCGCGAACTCCGCAACGCGGCGAAACGACTGGGCTGGGATATCAATAAGGAATTCGGCGGCAAACCGGTCTGTCTTCCGAAGGGAGGGGTCAAAACCATTCCCTTGGCTGATGGTCTGATCCTCACTCCGTTGGGCCCCAACGAGCGGGAGTTGGAGGCGCTGCATGCCGATTGGAACAACAGGATCAAGGAGATTGGAGGCGCCGCTGATTCCGTCCGGTCCGCGGGGTATGACGATGAATCAGTATACAACCTGTCAAGCATCACCATGCTTGCGGAGATGACCGGCAAGGACGGCCCTCCCCTCGGGATGCTGCTGACCGGCGATGCGCGAGGCGATCGGATACTGGAGGGACTCGAAGCCGCGAAACTGTTGCACAACGGGAAGATTCATGTCGATCTGCTGAAACTCCCCCACCACGGTAGCGCCCGTACCGTGGACCCGGCATTTTTCAAGACCGTCACCGCCGACCGCTATGTCATTTCAAGCAATGGAGAAAAGTACGACAATCCGGATCAGGATACTCTTGAATGGCTTGCCGCCGCCCGCAAGGGAACCGGCCCTTTCACCCTCTACCTGACGTATCCGGTCGCCGAGTTCAAGTTCAACAAGCGAGCCGGGATTCAAAAGGAGCTTCAGGCATTTATTGACGCCGGCGTCCGGAGCGGAGCGTATACGGTGGTCTGCCGCAAGCCGGGCGCACTTTCGGTATGCGTCGATCTCGGCGAGCCGTTGCGGGAGTAAGTCATCCTCGACGAAGATTGCGGTTGCCGAGAAACCTTTACGGAACAACCCAAGTCGAAAAGATAATCATCCGCGGAGGTCAGTTCTCCCGTGGATTTTCCGCTTGTACGGCAACGGAAGAAATGATACTTTCTTGCTCTCATAAAGGGGTAACAGCCACATAGTCCTGCAAAGCACAAAAGCCCTTGCAAAATCAAGGGCTTTTGTGCTTTGCCATATCCTACGCCCCTGGCGAGGCGAACCCACGTACAAAAGAGCTGCGCTATGCTCCGGTTTTGTAAGTTGGGCGCCTGCTAGTCCGGTTTGGGGAGCCCACCAGAGCATGAAAATTTGCATCGTCACATCAAAACATGTCAGTTACAACCCTCGCGTGGTAAAGGAGGCGGATGCACTCTCATCCGCGGGGCACGACGTAACCGTGGTGACCGTCTGTAACAATTCGGCCCAAGCGCTCCTTGATGAGAGTATTCTTGCGACGCGGGCTTGGCGTTTGTTTACCGTTAAGTATCGCAAACAGGCTATCATTGAGAAGTGCCGCTGGCTCCGGCTCTCTATCCTGCAAAGATTGTTTGAAAAGTTTATTAGTCGTATCGCCCTTGGGTTTGGTATAGCGGAACGGGCACAAGGGCGGGAATATCCGGAACTCAGACGACTGGCCTGCTCTGTCATGGCCGATTTGTATATTGCCCACCATGTAGAGACCCTGGGCGCCGCTTATGCCGCGGCACGGAAACATCGCGCCCGCTTCGCCTTTGACGCCGAGGATTTTCATTCAGGGATGTTCAATACGTCAGGCGAGCAGGTCCGGGCTGAAAATCCGACGGAAATGGTACGGCGCCTCCTTGTATCCGCCGAGTCCCGACCGATGAGCCAAGAGCAAAATAGGATTAAATACCTGGAGAGGAAATATCTCCCGCGATGTAACCATCGGACCGCTGCTTCCGACGGTATCGCGGACGCCTACGCCTTGACATACAACATCCCCCGGCCAACGACTATCCTCAACGTCTTTCCGCTGGAAAAGCCGTCAGTGAGGAGTGGGGCAACCACGGACGCCGGTTTCCACTCCTCGGCCATTACTCCCCACTCCCTCTCTTTCAGGCTGTATTGGTATTCCCAGGTCATCGGCCCGGGCCGGGGGCTGGAAGACGCCGTCCACTCTCTGGCGTTGCTCAAACGTCCCTGTGAACTCCATCTGCGCGGCACGGCGTTTCCCAATTTTGTACAGCGGTTAACGGCGCTGGCGGCGAGCCTTGGAGTTCAGGACCGTCTGTTTATCCATCCTCCCTCTCCTCCTGATAATCTCATCAGGGAAGCAGCCTGTTACGATATCGGCCTAGCGCTGGAAAACAGCGTCGAGCTGAACCGCCTGATTTGCGTTACCAACAAGATTTTTACCTACATGAACGCCGGCCTGGCGATCATCGCCACGGACACCCCCGGTCAACAGGGGATTATGGCGCGGGTTCCGTATGTCGGCCAGGTCTGCAAGATGAATGACGCAGTGAGTCTGGCTGCATCCATTGATTCTCTGACCGTTGACCCGGAACGACTCGCTACAGCTCGGAAGGCGTCTCGACTGGCAGCGGAGGAGCGGTTCAACTGGGAGATGGAACAACGAAAATTCCTTGAAGTCGTGAGAAAGGGAACAGAAAATGTCTGAACATAACGCTCTTGTCCGACTCCGGATCGATATGACCTCGGAGAATATTGCAAATGTCGCATCCCGGTCACGTAACTTATTGGTGCGGACGTGAGTAATGGCGGCAAACTGAACAGCATTCATGCACTGCGGGGACTGGCTTCGCTTTGGGTCTGCTGGTTCCACATTACTTATGGGAGAGCTTCCTATCCGACTTGGGAGCCACTTCGCGCTACCGGCAAGAACGGCTGGCTGGGTGTCGAGATGTTTTTCGTCATCTCCGGCTTCATCATCCCCTATGTCCTCTATAAGTCCCGGTATCAACTGGGTGAGTTCAAAAAATTCGCTTTGAAACGTTTCGTGAGGCTGGAGCCGCCGTACTTGGCTTCCATAATCTTGATCCTGCTACTCAATTACTCCTCGTCCCTCTCCCCGCTTTACAAGGGGGAGCCCTTCACCATCAACCTGACCCAGCTTATGTATCACCTAGGCTATCTCATCCCGTTCTCGGAGTATCACTGGATCAACGACGTCTTCTGGACCTTGGCTATCGAATTCCAGTATTACCTTCTGCTCGGTCTCCTCTTTCCGCTCCTGATGAAAAACCGGTTGACAGGAGTGCTTATTTCACTTGGGTGCAGCTCTTTTAGGGCGACTTCAAGACCATAGAATGTTAATGCGACAAGCAACGTATTGGTAAAAACTTTAGATGGTAGAGTGCCTCCAAAAGCGTAGCGAGAAAAACACTCGGAACTATCC
>Ga0194037_1001463_pt1 | contig 17015 bp, 6 predicted proteins | sample JunL306m_MetaG_FD_148653 | JGI IMG/M metagenome (GOLD analysis project Ga0194037, IMG submission 148653) | Anoxic zone freshwater microbial communities from boreal shield lake in IISD Experimental Lakes Area, Ontario, Canada - Jun2016-L304-6m | ecosystem: Environmental > Aquatic > Freshwater >...
GAACTACTCTGCTACTACGCACTCTGTAAATGTGTTTGATAGCTTGATTGCTTCTTATATCACTAGTGGTGGAATAGCAGTTGGAACTAAGGTAATGGGTTCGGGTATCACTTATGGTAATACCATCAAATCAATCACTAAGAAGACCGTTTCAGGATACACAATTGATAGTATTGAATTAAATCAAACAATCACAAACGTTCTTCAAGGAAATCAAGGTTTCTATTTGTTCTTCGAGAATCCTTCTCAAAAAACATTGACTATCGAAGGTGTAGGAACAGTAGGTGGTCCTTATGATCCTCAGGTAGGTCACACTATTGACCGTACAAACGCAAATTTTGGTGGTACAATCAATGGTAATGTTGCGTTAACACTTTCTGCAAATAACAGTGCCACCAACAAATTGACTTTGTTAAACACTAATACATATATTGGAGCAACAACTGTTACAGGGGGTACATTAGTATTGGCTGCAGTTGGAGGAAATACTATTCCTGTTGCTGACAGCGTTATAGTAAATGGAGGTACTTTGGAGATTAAGACTAGCCAAACTTTGAGTAATGTGAATCTTTCTGCAGGTACTCTATTGGTAGATGCAGGTGATACATTAACTATCACTGGTTACTTTACTAATACAGGTGGTACTATTACTAACAATGGTACTATCATTTATAATGGTGGAGCATTTACTCAAAATGGTTCTACTATTGCAAACAATGGTAAGTTTAATGTTACTGCGGGTAACTTTACAGTTGCTGCTGGTACATTCACTACTGCGTCAAGCGATTCTTTGACTGTTACTAATAATACAATCAATGTTTCAGGTGGTACATTCATTAACAATGGTGGTATTAAGGCAGCAACTAATTTAACAGTTAGTGGTGGTGTATTTACACAGAATGTTAACCAAACATTTAATAATGTTTCTGTGACATCTAAGACTGCTACGTTAAACATTGGTACTTCAACTAATCCAACTGTTTTAATTAACGGTACTTTGACTTATGGTGGTAATATAACTAATAGTGGTAATCCAATCACTTACGGAGTTTCAGGTGCTTTAATTTATAATTTAGGTGGAAAATACCAAATCAATAATGCAAGTGAGTTTGTAGCACCTTCATTGCCTTCAACTGTAACGTTAAGCGCAGGTGATACATTGGTTTTGGATCAAGATTATGTTTTCCCAGGTTCTTTGGTTAACAATGGGGTGATTACAAGTGTAGGTTCTTATTTGGCCGCTCATAAATTGTCATTGACAGGTACTTCAAACCTAAGTGGTAATGGTTCAATTGCAGTATTGGAAATCAATAAGGCAGGTGGTACTATCACTAACTCAGGTACTGATTCATTGAAGATTATCAACAAATTAATCTTGACGAATGGTACATTAGTTTCTAATGGTAAGATTACTATCAAATCAACTTCATTAGATAGCACAGCTATCGTTGATGTGGTAACAGGTGGTAGTGTAAGTGGAAATGTGGTTTCAGAACGTTTTGTTCCTTCTGGTTTCCGTGCATTCCGTGATTTGGCTCCGGGCGTAAACACAAATGGTGGTACAATCTTTAGTAACTGGCAAGAAAATGGTGCTGCTACTGTTGGTACAGGTATCTTCATTACAGGTTCTAAGAATGCAATTGCAGGTGTAGATGCCACTTCTGGATTGGATTATTCATCTTCAGGGGCTCCTTCTTCTGAAACTTACAGAAACGGCAATTGGTATATCTACAATAACAATTCAACTTATGGTACTCCATATTATACCAAATCAGGTATTTATTCTACACTAGATTATCATTATGGTTACCGTATGTTAGTTAGAGGTGACAGAAGTTTCAATCTTGCCACTTGGCCTTCACAATACTATATGGCTAATGCTACAAAAGTTAGAACTGTAGGTACATTGGTTACAGGTAATGTTGATTACAGTAACTATTTGAATAACAATTTGAATACCTATAGTATGATTGGGAATCCATATTTGGCACCAATTGATTTTAATGCTATTTATAATGATGCAGACAATTCACATTCTAATTTGACTACGACCTACTACTTCCTAACTCGTAATGATTCTACAAAGGGAATTACTGGTCCTCAGGGTGCACTTAGTTCTTATGCAACTTATGATGTTATATTCGGTGGAAATACTCCTGCGGTAACACAATATATCATGCCAGGTCAATCTTTCTTTGTGCAAAATAATGGAACAGGTACAACAGGTACTTTCATTATCAAGGAATCACATAAAGTTACAGGAAACTCTAGAAAACAATTTGGTATTTTTGGAGTGAATCCTTTAGGTGCTGCAAGTAACTTGTATGTAACTTTGTTTAAGAATATCACTGGAACCACAGATTATGCACAAGCTGATCAGGTTAAGTTGTTGGTTAATTCTTCATTGACTTCTAATGGAGTAGGTACTAATAAATTGCTCAATGGTTCTGATAACCTTGCATTCATTGAAGGAACTAAAGTATTGGCAATAGATGGATACAAAGCAATTACTGCGAAAGATACCATCACTCTTTCTATTGATCAGTTGACAGCTTCACTTTCTTACAAGTTGAAAGTTGACGCAACAGCATTTAGTGGTACTGGTTTTACTGCAATGTTGTTGGACAGATTGACTAATACATTCACTTCTTTAGTGGGTGATACTGCAATCATTTCATTTACCCCAACTGCAACAGCAAATACTTTTGGTAAACGTTTTGCCCTAGTATTCAAAGCAAATGGATTACCTGTAAAAGAAATTAATCTTTCTGCTACAAAAGAAAAGGATGATGTAATGGTTAACTGGAATACTGTTGCTGAAACTAAGGTTGCTACTTATACAGTTGAAAGCTCAATAAATGGTTCTTCATTCGTTGCTGCTACTACTTTAAGCGCCAAGAATGCAGCAAATGCATCTTATTCATATTCCGATAAGAATTCTACAGCTTCATACTACAGAATAAAGGCTACCGATTTAACAGGGGCTATTTCTTATAGTAATGTTGTAGTTGTTTCTGGAAACGCTATCGTTAAAATCAGTGCTTTCCCTAATCCAATAGTTGGTAATGTATTGCACCTTTCTACTAGCGGTCTTTCAGCGGGTAAATACAGTGTTATATTACGCAACACAATTGGACAAAGGGTTTTTGCAAGTGAAATTGATGGTTCTGCTTCTAACCACGACTTGAAAGTTGGTTCATTAACTGCAGGTCAATACATATTGTCAATTATTGCTGAAGGCAAAGTTGTTAACAATATTTCTTTACAAGTTAAATAGTTATTTTAAAAACCGATAGCAACTATCAAATTGCTATCGGTTTTATTCATTCAATCTAAATGTAATAATAATGAAAAAAATAGTTTTAAAATTTTCAAAAGTGGCAATAGCTACTATGATGATGGTTGCTACTACAACTTTGTTAAATGCGCAACCAAATCCTACAAATAATGATATTGGAGGATTAATTGATGGTGGTTCTGTAAGTGAAAGTGCTCAAGTGCCATTTGATACTAACATGTCTTTATTATTTGCAGCTACTGCAATTTTATTTGTTACTTACAAATACAAAAAAGGGCAATTGAGTATTTTGGGATAATCCAATAGATTAAATAGTCATTCACTTTTTTAACTACCCGATAGATTCGTTCTGTCGGGTAGTTTTTTTAATTGAAAACACTTCTAGATTGTTATACTTAAAGATTGGTTTGAAATGTTGACAACTCGTCTACTAAAATTAAGATTGTGTAACTGTATTGACATTTTGAATGTCCCAACTTGCAAGTCACAAGTAAGGTACTAGAAATCTAATTTTGAAATATTAAAGATGTATTTTGACAACATTCTTGTTCTTTGGTGAGATTTCTCTTGCCTAGAAATGACGATTTGTGAGTATCTTAATGTCATTATACAAATCGACCACAATTTCAGAAATGGGCTATTGAAATAAATAATATCAATAAATTTTTCCTACTATTAAACCCGACTTTTTTACAAAACCATTCATAAATAAAAACTGTCTGTCTGACATTTGGAGATCTGTAAATTAATATTGTAATAAATTTCATGAATGCAATGTGTCAATATAGTTAAGGCTTTAATAACAATTTAATAATATCGATTTTCCTCAATGCTTTTCATTATCATATAGTTTCGCTTCATAATTTTTTCAATAAAATCATGCATGAATTTTTTCAAATTAAAAATGATAAATTAATAAACTCTAAATAACAAAAATTATGGTTAAAATATTTCTTGCAGTAGCGGTTTCTACTGTTTTTTTATCTACGAGTCCAACCAAATCTATGGCTTTAGAAATTTCTTACTCAAAAGCATTTGCCTCATCAAACTTAAATAAGCATAATTTGGAGTTCCCATTTGTTGATAATAATGATACAACTCCAAAACTTTCTAAAACAGATAAAAGTATCAGTAATACACCGATATTAGGATTAAAGGGAAAAATAACTGGCAAAATAATAAATGACAAAACAGGTGAACCAATAGCCGGAGCTTTGATATCTATAAAAAATGGAGAAGTCAAAAAAGTTACTACTTCTGATTATAATGGTATTTACTCCATTAGTGATTTACCAGAAGGCACTTACTCTATAAATATTTCTCATCTTAGTTTTGGAAAAAAGCAATTAGAAGATATTAAAATCACTAAGAAAGAAGTCACTACTCAGGATATTACTATGCAAGAGTCTAAAGGAAAAAATTTAGACGAAGTGGTAGTAACTACTAAAGGTGCAGGAAGAATTAAAGAAAGTGTTGCAGCTTTATTGGTTCAACAAAAAAATGCAGCTAGTGTAAGTGATGGTATTTCGGCAGAAGCCATCAAGCGTACTCCCGATAAAACTACCTCTGATATTATGAAGCGTGTGAGTGGCGCAAGTATTCAAGAAGATAAGTTTGTTATAATAAGAGGTTTAAACGATCGTTACAATGCAGCTTTTATTAATAATGCTCCTTTGCCTAGTTCTGAAAGTGATCGTAAGGCTTTCTCTTTCGACGTTTTCCCAGCTAATATGTTGGATAATTTAATCATTGTGAAAACTGCAACTCCTGATATGAATGGTGAATTTGCAGGAGGTACTATCTTTATCAATACAAAAGACATCCCCACTAAAAGCTTTCAGAGTGTTACGTTTGGGTTAGGTTATAATACCCTTGCAACTTTTAAGCAATCCAAATACGAACAACAAGGTAAATGGGATTGGTTGGGATTAGATGATGGCACAAGAAAATTATCTTCAAATATCCCTACTACTGACCTAAGTAAAATTCAATCCAAGGACGATAAAGGACAATTTGGAAAATATTTGAATAATAATTGGGTCACTAATTCAGGAAAAGCCCCCATGAATTATAATTTTCAATATGTGAAAGGATTGAATATTCAAAGAAAGCAAAAAGATTTCATAGGAGTATTACTAGCAGCTACTTATAATAAGACATTCAACTATACAGATGGAGTGAAAAAATCAATTAATGGGTTTAATCCATCTTATAATGACGAATCAACTGAAAAAATTTATACAACTCAAGTACTTGCAGGTTTAATGGGAAATGTTTCACTCAAACTTAATGAAAACAATAAGTTCAGCCTGAAAAATTTAATTAGTGTAAATTCTGATGATAAGATATTTGACAGATTCTTTAATAAACTTGGTGGTGAAAGTTCTGCTACCCTTTCAAATGCTCAGTGGTTTACTTCAAATACTGTTTTGTCGTCACAATTAGCTGGAGAACATTTTTGGAAACAAATAAAAACAAAAATAAACTGGACAGCAGGCTTCAGTTCTACTGACAGAGAAATACCTAATCTTAGAAAAATGAGAAGTTCCTATCAAGAACTTGATGGAACCACTAGTCAGAGTTTAGTTGATGAATCTGGAATTTCTAATCACGAAAATAGTGGGGCAATTTTTACTTCTGCAACAAAAGAGAATATCAAAAGCTTTGGAACAGATTTTCTTAAGATGTTTAAAATTGATAACTTTAATACTGTTCAGCTAAAAGCAGGCGCTAATATACAAGAAAGAGATAGAGATTTTAGTGCACGTTATTTATCTGTAATCCAATTAGGCTCATGGACAACTTTTGACAATTCTCTTGCACTGTTACCTGATAATAAGGTCTTTGCACCCGAAAATTTTGGGCTACTGAAAAATGGAAAGTATGGGTTTGGATTAAGTGAAGATTTTAAAGCTGATAATAAATATGCTGCATCATCATCATTAAATGCGTATTATTTAATGTTAGATGCGAGATTCCTTAAATTTATTCGTATAAATGGTGGACTGAGAACTGAAAGATTCAACCAAGTGCTTACTTCTTCTACTACTAGTGTAAACACAACTATCTCAGATAATCTTCCTTCAGCTAACTTGATTTTTTCTCTTAATTCTAAACAAAATTTACGGTTTTCCTATTCTCAAACATTAAATAGACCTGAATATCGGGAGTTAGCTCCATTTATTTTCTATGATTACGTTACACAATTGTCCATATATGGAAATAAATTATTAGAACGTGCTAAAATTGATAACTTTGATTTCAGGTATGAGTTTTACCCTAGTGGAGGTCAGCTTCTTTCTCTCTCTGTATTTCAAAAAAATATCCCTAACCCTATCGAATTTGTAATTACCCCAAATAGTGATGCAACCTATATAAATGCAACAAAAGGTAAAATAAAAGGAATTGAATTTGAATGTAGAGCAAACATTGGTACCACTTTTAAAGCAAGTAATTCTAATTTCTTATCACACACCTCTTTGTTTGGAAATGCAGCAATCATTAATTCAGAAGTTTCTTTTGGAAAAGACTCTTTGATTTATGGAGGGAAAAGAAATATGCAAGGCCAGTCACCTTATATGTATAATGCAGGGGTAACTTATCAAGATCAAAAAGGCTACAGTGGAACTTTGCAAATCAATTACTCTGCACCTAGAATTTTTATAGGAGGTGGAACAGACAATTCTGCGATACTTGAAAATGGAAGACAAGTTTTAGATCTTCAATTGGCAAAAACTTTTGAAAAACAAAATATAGAAATAAAGCTTAATGTAAAAGATATATTAGCAAAGGATTTTTTACGTTTCTATGATCTCGATAAGGATGGAAAATATGACGCTAATAAGGATAAAATATTTACACAAGCTCAAATTGGTAGAGTAATTTCTGCGAGCTTGACCTATAAGTTTTAAGAATAAAACATGAAAAAGGGAATAATTATTTGCATTTTATTTACATCTTTATTAGTCTTACAATCAAATGTAAAACGAGTGACAAGTTCTAACTTTCCCCCAACAAACTGCACCGGTGCTCCTAATGCCTATACTTGTCAGTTTTGTCACAGTAGTTATTCAGCAAACATGAGTGGTGGAGGAATTAGCCTGATAGGTATTCCCTCCACTTTTACAGTTGGAAAATCATACCCCTTCAGCATTAATATCAAACACTTCTCTAATGATAGGAAAAAGTTTGGTTATGATATAACGGCTATAGATGCATTAGGAAATACCTATGGAACTTTTAGTACCACAAACGCTTATTCAACTGTTGATAGAAGTACAGGTGAGTTAACTTCTCACGCTCCATTAACTCTTACACCAACCAATCAATCTGCAATTAGTGGATTTACATGGACAGCACCAAATACATTTCCCAAAGCAGAACAACTACCTATCATATTTTATTTTTGTGGTAATGCCTGCAATGGAGACGGAACGGTAAAAGGTGATTACATCTATAATGATTCTGTTGCTACTACTATAGGTTCATTGCCTATTCTAATAGAAAATTTTTGTGCTAACAGGAAATCTGATAAAGAAGTTCAATTAAAATGGTCTTTTGGCAACGAATCAATTTTGAGAAATTATACAATACAGAAAAATAGTAATGGTACTTCATTCATTGATATAGATTCAGTTATTCTTAAGAATGGCTCAACAAATAATAAATATTCTTATATTGATGTAAATGTGAATAATACCTCATCGCTTGCATATCGGATAAAATCTGTTGCTAATGATGGGTCAATATGTTTCAGTAGGGTACAATTGGTAAGTCCAACTGTTCATTTTGTTGGTTCAAGATTATTTCCAAATCCAGTCTCAAAAAATAACCCAATTACTTATAATTTCACAAGTAATGAAAATAAAATCTGTAATCTTTCAGTGATAAATAGCTTTGGAAAATTGGTATTATGCAAAAAACAATTAATCGCTAAAGGTTTTAATACAATTTCGCTACCTATTGGAGAAAATTATTTAGTAGGGAATTATATTTTAGTTCTCTCCACTGAGAATTCTATCGTTGAGAAGCAATCTTTTATGATTAAATAAATATGAAGTAAATGATTACAAAGGTGGGGTTGTCCATAGGTAATCAAAGCAAAAACATTGAACACAAGGGTTTCAAGTAAAATAATTTTAAATAAGTATCAAAAATGAACTTTAATCCTTTAGTTTCTTTGTGCAAACACTTTTGTGCATAGTGGTAAAAATAACTTTGAAGAATCATATTTACCCCTTATAGATTACAATTGTCATCAAAACCAGTAATTTAATATTTGCTTGAAAAATTGCCATAATGACCTTTTTTGTCATATGCGATTCAATTCCAAAATCATACTGCTAAGAAATGCAATAAAACATAATTAAATATAAAATTTAACTCATTCATCAAGTTGAAATCATATAGACTTCTGTCCTTGACAATGTTATTTATTTAATAATTGTTTAAATTGGATAATTAATTTCATAATAAAAAAAGTTATATAATTAAACATTGTTTAGGTAAATTATCGAAATGTCTAGGTAAATACCTAGTCTTTTATGAAAAGTTGACTTTATTTTATCAGAGTGGATAGAAATCAACCCTTTTCAACTTTCATATCTCTCTTTACATATTAATAAACCTCTTATATGTTTATTAATAACTCGAATAGTTTCCTATAAGTAAAACTCACTCAATTTGGTAACAATTAGATAATGATTTCATAATATTCCGTTAAGGCTTATTTAAGGTTTCGCCTGTAGTTTTGACTCTTAAACAAATTATTTTAAAAATGAAAAAAAGTTTTCTTGGATTGGTGCTTTTGCTAGCAGTTATTAGCGGCAATGCACAGGTGCAGTTCCTTAAATCGGTTAATTACCGTGGAGCTTTTGCACCATCACCCACAGAAATGTGGACAAAAGGTTGGGCTAACTGGGACCCACAAAACGCAGTTTATGGAACTGCAACTAGAACTGTTAGGGGTGCTATCACAACTAACACTCGTTGGAGTAAAGACACCGTTTACCTTTTACAAGGTTTGGTGTATGTAATGAATGGTGCTACTCTTACTATCGATGCGGGTACTGTTATCCGTGGTGATTTCAATGTAGCGAACACATCTTTGGTGATAACAAAAGGTTCTAAAGTGTATGCAGTAGGTACTGCTACGTCTCCAATTGTATTCACTTCTAACAAACCTGTTGGAAATCGTGCTCCTGGCGATTGGGGTGGTATCATTTTGTTGGGTCAAGCTCCTATTAATGTAGCTGCTGGTTCAAACAACATCGAAGGTATCGTTGCAACCGACACTACTGCTTATGGTGGTACTGATCCTAACGATAACTCAGGTACGTTAAAGTATGTTCGTTGCGAATTTGGTGGGTATGTTTTCCAACCAAATAAAGAAATTAATGGATTCACCTTCGGTGGTGTAGGTCGTGGAACAACTATCGATTATGTACAATCTTCATTTGCTAATGATGATGCTTTCGAATGGTTTGGTGGTACTGTAAACTGTTCTCATTTAATTTCTTACAGAGGAGTTGATGACGAATTCGATACTGACAACGGCTTTAGCGGAACAGTTCAGTTTTGTTTAGGTGTTCGTGACCCACAAATTGGGGATGCTACATGGAACGTTTCTGGTGGTTCTACTTCTGAAGGTTTTGAGTCTGATAACGATGCAACAGGTTCAGCTAACACACCATATACTTCTGCTATTTTCAGTAATGTAACTTTCGTAGGTCCATTACGTGGAGATGCATCTGCTGCAAATCAAGCAGCAATTCATGGTGCATTCAGAAGAAATGCGCGTATCCGTCGTAATTCAAGATTAAAAGTGATCAACTGCGTAATGATGGACTATCCACGCGGCTTGTTTGTTGATGACAATGGTACTGTTCCAACTTCTGCATCAGCTCTTTCTGGAGAGATGATTTTCGCTAACAATATCGTTGCTGGTAATGCTGCAGGTAAAGTTATTGAACCTGGAAATACCTCTACTTTCCCAACAATTTATTCTTGGTTTGCTGCAAACCATAATGATTCATTGGTTTCAACAACTGGAATCTTAACTAGACCTTACGATTGGACAAATCCTGATTTCCGTCCTGCAACCGGATCTATCGCTCTTTCTGGTGCTGATTTTACTAATTCTTTAGTTGCTCCGTATGTAATTACAGAAGCGTCTAATAAAAATGTAGTTAAAAAAGTAGATTACCGTGGTGCTTTTGCGCCTGCTCCTACTGCAATGTGGACTACAGGTTGGGCTAACTGGGATCCAAACAATACAGTGTATCCTTCTACTACTGTTACTGTTAGTGGCGCAATCACTTCTAACACAACTTGGACTAAAAATAATACTTACTTGATTCAAGGTTTGGTATATGTAATGAACAATGCAACTTTAACTATCGAAGCAGGTACTGTTATCCGTGGTGATTTTAATGTAGCAAATACCTCTTTAGTTATTACAAGAGGTGCTAAATTAAATGCAGTTGGTACTGTTAATGCGCCAATTGTCTTCACTTCAAACAAACCAGCTGGAAGTCGTGCTCCTGGCGATTGGGGTGGTTTGATTATTTTAGGAAAGGCACCAATTAACGTTGCTGCTGGTCAAAATAATATTGAAGGTATTGTTGCAACTGATTCTACTGCATATGGTGGTACTGACCCAGACGATAATTCTGGTATTATCAAATATGTACGTGTTGAATTTGGTGGCTATGTCTTCCAACCTAACAAAGAAATCAACGGTGTAACTTTCGGTGGTGTTGGTCGTGGTACTACTATTGATTATGTACAATCTTCTTTTGCTAATGATGACGCTTTCGAATGGTTTGGTGGAACTGTAAACTGCTCTCACCTAATCTCTTACAGAGGTGTTGATGATGAATTTGATACTGATAATGGTTATTCAGGTACTTGTCAATTCTTATTGGGTGTACGTGACCCACAAATTGGTGATGCTACTTGGAATGTTTCTGGTGGTTCTACTTCAGAAGGTTTTGAATCTGATAACGATGCTACTGGTTCTGCAAATACTCCTTTGACTAGTGCAATTTTTACAAATGTAACTTTTGTAGGTCCTTTACGTGGCGATGCTTCTGCTGCCAACCAGGCTGCAATTCATGGTGCTTTCAGAAGAAATGCTCGTATCCGTCGTAATTCAAGATTAAGGGTACTTAACTGTGTGATGATGGATTACCCACGTGGTTTATTCGTTGATAACAATGGTACAGTTCCTACATCTGATGCCGCTCTTTCAGGCTCAATGCGTTTTAGCAATAATCTATTAGCTGGTAATGCTGCTGGAAAGGTAATTGAACCAGGTAATACTTCTGTATTCCCAACTATCTATTCTTGGTTTGCGGCTAATCATAATGATTCATTGGTATCTACAACTGGTATCTTAGTAAATCCTTACAATTTCACTAGCCCAGATTATCGTCCAGCTACTAATTCTCCAGCTTTAGTGAATTACAACTTTACTGATACCATTTTCAATGGTGTATTAAGTGCTGCTACCTACGACTTAACTGTTCCTAGTGGTGATGCTTCTACTGTTTCAAGTGATCTTACTTACAACAATGTTACCTTGAGCGGTGGTACTTTGACTATTAACTCTGGAGTAACTTTAACTATTACAGGAAACCTTACTCTTAATAGCGGTACAATTGTAAACAACGGTGGTACTATTGTTTATGGTTCTGCTTTAACTGTAAATTCTAGTAATAGCATTAGCCTTAGTGGTGTATTTGGTAATGATATCATCAATAACGGTACAATTACCTTAACTGAAAACTCAACTTTCAGCGGTAGCATAACTAACAACGGTACAATTACAGGTGCTGGAGCTTATTTAGCTGCTAAGAAATTGACATTGTCTGGTACAGGTGCTAACCTAGCTGGTAACGGTTCAATCGGTGTATTGGAAATCAACAGTAACGGTACAATCACTAATACTGGTTCGGATTCATTGAAAATTGTTAACAAATTGATTTTAACCAAAGGAACTTTAGCTTCTAATGGTAAATTAACTTTCAAATCTACTTCATTAGATAGTACTGCAATCGTTGATGTAGTTACAAATGGTAATGTTTCTGGTAACGTAGTTTCTGAACGTGTTATTCCAAATAAGTTCCGTGCTTTCCGTGATTTAGCTCCAGGTGTTAACACTACTGGTACTATTTTCAGTAACTGGCAAGAAAATGGTAATTCAACTTCTGGTTACGGTATATTCATCACTGGTGCAAAGGGTGCTTTCGGTAGTGTAGATGCAACTTCTGGTATTGATTTAACTACTTCAGGTTCTCCTTCTGCAGAAACTTACAGAAACGGTAACTGGTATATTTATAGTAACCAATCTGCAACTTATGGTGGTCCTTATTACACTAAGTCTGGAATCTATTCTACACTTGATTACCATAACGGTTTCCGTATGCTTGTAAGAGGTGACAGAAACTTCAGCCTAGGTCAATCTGGCTTGTCTGCTTACTTCATGGTGAACAAGACTACTATCAGAACAACAGGTACATTAGTAACAGGTAATGTTAATTATTCAAGCTACTTGAATAACGCTGCTGATGGTTATACAATGATTGGTAATCCATTTCTTGCTCCTATCAATTTTGATGCAATCATGAACGACGCAAGCAACTCAAGTTCAAATTTGACAGGAGTTTACTACTTCCTTACTCGTAATGACTCTACAAATGGTGTCACAGGACCTCAAGGTGCATTAAGTTCTTATGCAACTTATGATGTTCTGTTTGGTGGTAGCTCTGAAGCAGTTTCTCCATTCATCATGCCAGGTCAAGCATTCTTTGTTCAGCACGATGGTACAACTAATGCAGGTAATTTAATCATCAAGGAATCTCATAAAGCAGGAACTCATACTAGAAAACAATATGGTATTTTTGGAACATCTGTTTCTAAAAATCTATTTGTTTCATTGTTGAAAAATACTGAATGTGGTTTTGCAAAAACTGATGGTGTAAAAGTAGTTGTAAATGAATCAATAGCTGCTAATCGTTCTGTTGCTAAGTTCGCTAACGCTTCTGATAACCTATCTATTTTAGATGGTAATAAAGAAGCTGCAATCGCGGGTTTCAAAAAAATCAGCGAAAATGATATCATCAATCTTTCTCTTGATAAGTTGACTACTGGTACTGAGTACAAATTATCAGTTAATGCTTCTGCTTTCAATGTTGATGGTCTTACTGCTTACTTACTAGACAGAAAGAATAACACAACAACTGCATTGACTTCTAATGAACAAACAATTGCTTTCACTGCAAGTTCTACAGAAGCAAATCGTTTTGCTATCGTATTTAAGGTTAAATCTGCTGATGTAGTAGTTAATACTGCTTCAATCAGTGCTTATCCTAACCCAGTTGTGGGTGGTAATTTACACCTAGCTACTAGCAATCTAGTTGCTGGAAAATATAGTGTGGTAATTTATAATACACTTGGTAAAAAAGTATTTACTACTGAAATTGAAAGTACATCTAGCATCAAGGATCTTAAAGTAGGTTCTTTGATAGCAGGTCACTACAATTTAGTAGTAACTTCAGGTACAAAAGTTGTTTATAACACCGCTTTACAAGTTAAATAACAAATCTTCAAACCAGCAGCAACATCTTTGTTGCTGTTGGTTCTTTTTGAATCTTTAATAGATAAACATGAAAAAATTACTCTTAAATTTTGCAAAGGGTATGTTCTTAGTGGTAATGTTGTTTTTCTCTACAACTTTACTGAAAGCACAAGGACCTGGTGGTTTAATTGATGGTGGTGGTGTAGGTGATACAACCATGCCTGTTAAGAAAATTACTTTGACTGCAGTTAGGGTTAATGATGTTGTACAAATTGACTGGACTACAGAGGGTGAATCCCAAATTTTAACTTTTACTGTTGAAAAATCTGTAACAGGAAATACATTCACTACGTTGTCAACACTAGTTGCAAAGAATACGCCGATTGCATCCTATTCGTCTAGCGATGTATCAAATGTTGCTACTTACTATAGAATAAAAGCAACAGATACAAAAGGGATAGTTAATTATAGTAATGTAAAATTTGTCTCAGCAAACAGTAATGTAAAAATCTGTGCTTATCCCAATCCATTTGTGGGTAATACTTTACACATTACCTCTAGCAATCTTGCTGATAGCAAATACAGAGTTGCCATATTTAACAATATCGGTCAGAATGTTTTCTCAAATGAAATTGAGGGAAAAGTAAACTTACACGATTTAAAAATAGGTTTGTTGCCTGCAGGTCACTATAATCTCACCGTTAGTTCAGGAAGTAAAGTTGTTTACAATTCAGCTTTACAGATTAAATAACAAATTAAATTTCATTCAACTAGTATCATAAAATGACTAGTGGTGATTTTCTTACAATTTTAAATTAATTAAAATGAAAAAAACAGTTTTAAAATTTACAAAAATTACAATTGCAACCGTAATGTTGGTTGCTACAACCTCAATTTTGAATGCACAACCAAATCCTACCAATAATGATATTGGAGGTTTAATTGATGGTGGTTCTGTAAGTGAAAGTGCTCAAGTACCGTTTGATACTAATATGTCTTTATTATTTGCAGCTACTGCAATTTTATTTGTTACCTACAAATACAAAAAAGGGCAATTGAGCATTTTGGGATAATCCTAGAGATTATATTGTCTTTCACTTTGTTAACTACCCGATAGATATATTCTGTCGGGTAGTTTTTTGTTATAAATTATAGTGAAACTCCTTTACAACCCTATCTATTCCTACTATATTTTAATTAATTTTCAATACACTAAGTTGAACGAAAAGGTTGATTCCATTGATTTGTAGAGGCACTAACAAAAAAAAGTGCGAGCAAATACTTAAATATTAATTTCAAATTCTATTCCGTCTTCACTATTAGGTATTTACTTTTCGCCAAATTTTTCTTCTGAGGATTCATATTCTGAATCTAGAATTGTACTTGCTGTAACCATTCCCGTACTTGCTGCTACCTCGCAAGCACGTGCTTTAGTCAATCAATTACCTTTTTCTACCATTCCCGCACGTGCTGCAATCACTCCCGTACGTACGGCTATCACTCAAGCAAGTGCTGCAGCCTTTGAAAGATTCTTTTTGTGACAGCAGTACGTGCTTTAGAGACTCACGCAAGTACTTCCATCACTCAAGTACGTGCTTGAGTGATGGAAAATCAGCAATTCTTCAGATTAAATGTACTTTTTTATTGTCAAGTGAATCCGCTAGTGATGTCTTTTAGTGATTAATTAGCGTCAGACAACCAAAGTGAAATGAAATAAATTTATTTTATGAATATTGGATATAATCTATTCTTACAGGTATTTTAATTGGGGTTGAATCAAGTTATCTAGCATAAAAACATTTACGAACATAAAACGTACAACTTGTTGCTTACGACTTACTCACTCGTTAAAATGGACAAACTGAAGAAGGTTTTATGCCTTCCTTTTCTTGCGAAAATTGAGCAACTCCATTCTTAATTGTAACAATCCAAATGCTATCATAATCATCATCGTCCCATTTAACATCGTTATGATACCCTAAAGATTGCACAATATTGATAATAGCCTTATGTTCCCAGCAAATGAGGATTGTGCCCGATTTTGATTTGATATCAGCAGCAATCTTGTCTGCGTCTTTCTCTTCAAATGAACTATTTAATGGAAGATTATACTTAACTGCAAAAGGAATTAAAGTCTCAAACATCCTAGAATGTTTAGTTTGTTCGCCTAATGCTAAGGCAGGTATATATATGTTAGATGGAATTCCAAATTTTGTGAATAACACTTTTGGTAATTCTAGTGATCTATTGAACCCTTCACAAGTTAAATTATTCCCCTTTTTCGGTTTCTCTCCATGACGAATGAATACAACCTTAAGTGGTTGTTTCAACTCTTTCTCTTGAGCATTTACTGAAGTTAAAACACCAACAGTACAAAACACTGCTACTGTGGATAATGTGATAATTTTCTTTTTAAAAGTCATTTGTTTTTTTTTGATTAACCTACGAAAGTAATCTATATGTTATTTGGCTATTTTTCTTTTAAAAAAGATAATGATAACGTAACATTGAATGCGTAATCTCAAACTAGTAAATGAATTACTTGAGTAATTATTCCATTGTTTAGTGGTCACGAAAAATTAATCATCTGACAGTTTTGATAAACTATTCTTCATTCAACCTAGGTCTCAATCTCGACTTTGCCTTATTAAATACCATATTCCCCTTATCTATTCCTGCCCTCAAAAGCTTTTGTTCCTCTAAAGGTAAATGATACACCGTTTGGCATTCTTCGGAACAGCATCCATCAAAAGCAGCAGCACATCTTTCGCATTGAATAAACAGGATATGACAAGCATCATTAAAGCAATTTTTGTGCGTATCGGCAGGTTGCCCACATTGATGACATTTTGCAATAATGTCTTCCGTAATACGTTCACCAAGTCTGTTATCAAATACAAAATTCTTACCAATGAACTTACTTTCTAGCCCCTCGTTTTTTATTTGCTTGGCATAATTGATGATGCCACCCTCGAGATGAAACACATTCTTGAAGCCTTTATGAAGCATAAAAGCACTTGCCTTCTCACAACGGATACCTCCCGTACAATACATGATGATATTTTTCTCCTCCTTGCCTTTCATCATATCTACTGCCATCGGAAGCTGTTCACGAAAGGTGTCGGAAGGGATTTCTAT
>Ga0194037_1001466_pt1 | contig 17004 bp, 17 predicted proteins | sample JunL306m_MetaG_FD_148653 | JGI IMG/M metagenome (GOLD analysis project Ga0194037, IMG submission 148653) | Anoxic zone freshwater microbial communities from boreal shield lake in IISD Experimental Lakes Area, Ontario, Canada - Jun2016-L304-6m | ecosystem: Environmental > Aquatic > Freshwater >...
AGTATGCGTGAATCTGATAATATCATCTTAATCGATTTATGTTTAATTTCGGTCTTTAAAACAGACCGCAATCTAATTCAAAATGCCTTTCTTTTATCAACAAAATATTAACGAGACAGCTCATTTAGCCATTTGGTCTATTCAAGAACCGGCGTCTTTTTTTGAGACTGACGTGCAACTTGCTGTTCCCATTGCCAATGAAGAAAGAAGGACAGAACATTTGGCCGTTAGGTTACTCTTTAAATTAATGATGCCTGAGGTAGATTTGAATCAAATGGCGATGGCTGATAATGGGAAACCTTACTTAATTGGATGGCCTTTTCATTTTTCATTTTCACATTGTAAGGGTTATGCAGCTTGTGCTGTGGACGACCAACCTGTAGGAATAGATATTGAAATCATACACCCACGCATTGCGAAAGTGGCACATAAATTTTTAAATGACCAGGAGAAAACAATGATTGCCCGTTTGGATGAAAAGGATCAATTGAATCAAATGGCTTTTTTATGGGCAGCCAAGGAAGCCATGTATAAAAAGTATGAACAATTGGGCATTGATTTTGCAAAGGATTTTAACATCCTTGAATTAACTAAAGGGGATAGGGGATTTGTGCCAGCAGAAATTTTACATAAAGGAAATAAAATCAATGTCCTTTTAGACTATCATTTTGGAACGGATTACGTCTGCGTCACTTGTTATCAATAAACATGCTTCAGCTTGTTATTCTTCCTCTAGTCCAATTGTGGTATCATCCTCTAGTAAATCTAAATGAATGGCATCAGCACCTGCGATACCTTCAATAGATCCTTTAATATGCATCGCATTCAACAAAACTTTTTCGAGTTGCTTTTCTCTTGCTTTCCAAAGTTTTTCCATAGCGTCTCTTTCCTTTTGAATACTAGAGCGCATCTGTCTAAAACCTTCGCCCACCGCTTTCCATTGTTCGCTAAACTCATTGCTGGTTAGGTAGTCATACAAAAAACTCATTTTGTCTCCTTTATTCACTTGACTCTTTTTAACATCATGAATTTTTAGCATTGCATTTCTCAACAATAAAGCAACACTTTTAACTTCTTGGAATGAACATATATACACGCCGTCTTTTTCACCAAAACGATCTAATTCCTTAGGGAAGGTTTGCGTCACAATTACAGCAATGTCTGCACCTTGACTGCGCATGTCCGCCTTTAATTTATCAATCCATTCTTGATTAAAGTCTTTGGTTCTTTTACTTTCATAAATAATTTTACCAGCTTCTTGGCTAAGGCTATTGCGCACTAGTTGTATACAATCTGCACCTCTTACACCTTTACCTACCTCGGAGATCTGGTCAAAAGGGAAACTTGTTTTCAATAATTCTTCTAATAATAATTCTTGAACCTCACCTTGCATTTGCATACTGCCTTGTTCGGCTTTGCGACGCATTTCTTCGGCTAGTTTGCGTTGGTCTTCTAATTGTTTTTCTAATTCTTTTACTTTTAGCGCATACTCTTGGTCTTTAATAGACAAACGTTCTGCTTCTTCCTTTTGTATTTGTGCTTTTAAACTTTCTCTTTCGGTATTTAATTTTCTTTGTAATTCTAACTCCAATTCAGCTTCCTTGGTTTGAATGGCTTGTACTTGTTTTAAGAATTCTAATTCTTTTTGTCTGAACTCATTCACTTGCTTGTTCATATTGGCTTCGTTGTCTTGCATCAACTTAAGCTTATGTTCATACTCCCCAGCAATATTCTTTTTTAATTGTTCAGTTAATTCGTTCTGAATTTTTGTTTTTTGCTCTGCTAATAAAGCGTTTGTTTCTTCTTCTTTCTTTTTTTGCCAATCGGTCATTTTGCCGCGCAATTCTTTTTCCACTTCTTCTCTAATAGCATCGGTAGGTTCGAAGTTATGTTGGCATTTAGGACAAGTGACGTTGTAGTTAGACATGTTACAAATATAATAAAATATAAATTTAGATGAGCTCAGTTTTGACACAGCTTCGAAACAAAAAACCCCATCACTTTTGTGATAGGGTTGGTGCGGAAGAGGAGATTCGAACTCCCACGCCCGGGTATGGGCGCTACCACCTCAAGGTAGTGCGTCTACCAATTTCGCCACCTCCGCTTTGGACTTACAAATGTACAAAAAAAGAGTCCCAAGTTATTCTCAGGACTCTTTTTAATATTCGACTATTTCTATAATTATAGAGAAGCAATCAACTCAGTAGCAGAACGAACATAATCTGCGTTCTTTCCAGCTTCAGCCAATTTGATACAAGCTTCGGCACTTGTTTTAGCCCCTTTTTTATCTCCCAATGCTTTTTGTGTTTTTGCTTTTAATAAAAGCAACCAATACGCATTAGGCGCAGATTGAATGGCTTTGTCTACATACACTAAGGCTTTATCATAATCCTTATCCATATCATAATAGAAATTGGCAGCGTCTTGGTAAGCACCTTCTTTTACAGAAGTTCCAGTAGTGGATGCTTCTACTTGTTGACGAATGATAGATTTGATATCAGTTTGGATAGGCACATTCACCAAGGTGTTGGCCCATTTTAAGGAAATAGTAGCAGTTTCAGGCGTAATGTTGCCAATACCAATAGTAAAGGTTTCAGAACTGTTGCTAGTTGTTTCTGGTTTTACTTTTACACGCACCACATCTTCTGCTTCATTGTAACTAAAACTTCCCCAACCTTTAGAATTGCTGTTAAAAATGACAGTCCATTCTGTTTCACCTGGAATGGTAAACAAACCATAAGCGCCTGCTGGTAAAGTTTTATTGCCAATAGTTACTGGATGTGAGAAACTAACCTTGGTAGCGCCATTGGCACCTGTTCTCCATACAATACCTGTAGGAGCTAGTAAACTTCCATTACCAAAAGCAGCACGACCTTTTAAACCTGGTCTTGAATACACAATTTCAATTTTTCCTAAACCAAAATCTTGTATAAGGGTTTGAGTTGGACTGGCAGCTGGCATTTTAACTTGTGCATTTACAGCTAAGCTCAAAATGGTAGCTAGTACAAAAAGTATTTTTTTCATTTGATTAATTTTAGACAACAAACCTAATTGATTTTAAGCTAGCTTAAGCAGTTTTTAGGTTATTTTTTAAAGGCAGGGTGGAATCTATCCAAGGTGTCTCTGAGGTATTCTCGATTGATATGCGTATAGATTTCGGTGGTGGTGATGCTTTCGTGGCCAAGCATCTCTTGCACGGCCCTCAAATCGGCACCACCTTCCACTAAATGGGTGGCAAAAGAATGTCTAAAACTATGCGGGGAGATGGATTTTTTAATACCGGTTTTTAATAGCAAAGCTTTGATGATGTAAAAAATCATCACCCTGCTTAAGGCCTTACCTCGATTGTTTAAAAATAAAATGTCTTCAAAATTTTTGGCAGGAGTTTGATTTACTCTTATGGTGTCCTTGTATAATTTTATAAATTTAATGGCATCAGCGCCAATAGGCACCAATCTTTCCTTATCGCCTTTGCCAATCACCCTAATAAAGCCAACCTCTAAATGCAAGCAAGATATTTTTAAGTTAATGGCTTCTGTTACCCTAAGGCCAGAGCTATACATGGTTTCTAATATGGCTTTGTTTCGACCACCTTCTGGTTTACTAAGATCAATCTGAGCAATCAATTGTTCTATTTCTTCAAAGCTTAAAACATCAGGCAATTTTCTTCTTGTTTTTGGGCTGTTCAATAAGGTCGTTGGATTGATGGTGCATATTTGTTCAAGGATGCAATATTTAAAAAAAGATTTAATGCCAGAGATAATTCTGGCTTGTGAGGTGGGTGCAAGATCTAGGGCACCTATACTTTGTATAAATGATTGAAGATGTTGTAAAGTCACATCATTGGGGGATAGCTTGTTTTCATTGGTATCCAAATAGAGGGTCAACTTATCAATGTCTCTTAGATAAGCTTCCACAGAGTGATCACTTAAAGATTTCTCAAGTTGTAAAAATGCTTTGAACCCTTTTTTATAGATCTCCCAGCTCATGGTTGAATAAATAGATTTGATAGTTATAGTTTAATTATTTTATTTCGCGTCAGATTAAACTATATATGAAAGTAAATTTAAGGTCATTTAAGCAAAAACTTAGATATAATGCTAAACAATTCAAATCCTTTCTGTCAAAGTTAGAAAAGAAAACGCCTAAAGGCTTAGATCAAATTACACAAAAGCTTAGTCCTGAAGTTTGGAAAGAAATAGATTGTTTGAGTTGTGCCAATTGTTGCAAAACAATGAGTCCCACTTTCACGCCAACTGATATTAAAAGAATTGCCCATCATTTTGAAATGACCCCTGCTGCTTTTAAAGAGAAATGGTTGGTATTTGATAAAAAAGACAAAGACTGGTTAAATAAATCACAGCCTTGTCAGTTTTTAAATTTGAAAACGAATAAGTGCAATATCTACGCTATACGACCTGCGGATTGTTCGGGCTTTCCACATTTGACAAAAAGAAAAATGACAGATTACATGCATGTGCACAAGCAAAATATAGAATGGTGTCCTGCTACTTATAAGCTGGTTGAAAAGATGCAAGATTTAATGTCCTAGTTTATTTTAAAAATAAACATCTTCTATAAAAAGTAATTCCCATTGTTTTTGTTCATTGAGAAAAATGGAAACCACATCAAATTGTAGGTATTTCCATTGGGGGTGTTCGTATTGAAAAAATGCGGCTGCGTTTTTCAGAAATTGCATCTTTGATTTATGAATATGTTGTTCAGGATAGCCAAATTCTATCCCGCTTCGGGTTTTAACTTCAACAATATGTAACAACCATTTTTACTTGCAATGAGGTCTATTTCCAAATGCTTGTAGCGCCAATTTCTAAACAATATTTCAAAACCTTGTTCAGCTAGATAGGTCGCTGCCAAATTTTCGCCAAAAATCCCAGTATCTTTATTGTTCATTTATTATTTATTTTAGATTTTAAATCTAGTTTAAACATCGTATTTTTATACAGATGCAAAAAGCGTATAAATTACAAGGAAAGCATAGGCATTATGATTGGGGAGGAACTAGTTTCATTCCAAATATGATGGGCATTGAAAACGTGAACCATCTGCCTTATGCAGAATATTGGATGGGCGCACATCCAAGTGCAGCTTCGTTGATTGAAACAGAGCAGGGTGCGATCAGTTTAGCTATTTTAGTAAATGAAAATCCAGAAAAATGGCTAGGGGCCAAAACATTTAAAAGCTTTAGAGTATTGCCCTATTTATTTAAAGTATTGGATGTTGCCAATATGTTGAGCATACAAGTACATCCTAGTAAAGAAAACGCGATCAAGGGTTTTGATAAAGAACAAGCACTTGGCATTCCCATAGATGCTAGTCACCGCAATTACAAAGACCGAAATCATAAGCCAGAACTAATGGTGGCTTTGAGTGATTTTTGGTTATTGCATGGATTTCTTCCACCTGCTCAATTAGAAGAGCGATTACAAACTTATTTTCCCTTACGTTCTTTGATCGATGAATTCAAAGGTGTAGACTACCAACAATTGTATACCTTTTTTATGCAGTTGCCCGTAGCCGTTTCAGATCAAATATTAAAACCATTATTGCTGGAAGCAGCTGATGCAGTAAAAAATGGAACCGCGGGTAAATTAGATCCACATTATTGGGCCCATAAATATTATGCAGAGGGTATACCTGCATCCAATATCGACAAAGGCATTTTTTCCATTTATATTTTAAACATTGTGCATGTACCCAAATACCATGGCATATTTCAAGGGGCAGGTTTATTACATGCTTATTTAGAAGGACAAACCATTGAGTTGATGGCCAATAGTGACAATGTTTTAAGAGGAGGGTTAACGAGTAAACACGTGGACATTAAAGAATTAATTGATCATGTTAGTTTTGTCCCTACTTATCCTGAAGTATTAAAAGGCGATAGGATCAATGATCATGAAATAAATTATCCATCTGCTGTCCCAGACTTTGGTTTAACAAAAATTAGTTTAAAATCGGGAGAATCTTCAACAATGACCACTCATTCCATGGAGATCTTACTGGTCACAGAAGGAGAGGTTTTGGTGGATCAATTGATCCTGAAAGCAGGCGATACTGCTGTTTTAGCAGCAGCAACAAGGCTTTCCATACTTGCAAAGCAGCCCTCTATCTTGTTCAAGTCTTTCGTACCAAGATAGGTTTATTCACAATTGAGGAAAATCAATACTAAAAAATATAAGATTGAACCCTTATTTTTGTCGAGAAGGTTAAATTATACTTCAAAGACCATTAAACAAATAAAAGATGAAATTGAACAAACAAATTATAGTAGCCCTTATCATCATGATTGCAACCAGTGCCTTGTACCGTGTTTTGCCTGGAAGACCTTATGGATTTGCACCTCAAATTGCCATCTCCTTATTTGGAGGTTCCTTGTTTGCAACCAAAAAACAATATGCATTTTTGTTGCCCATTTTATCTTTGTTTGTTTCAGATGTATTGTATCAAATATTGTTTCAATTCCATTTAAGTCCTATACAGGGATTTTATGAAGGTCAATTATTAAATTATGTTTTAATAGCTGGTACAGCAGTATTTGGTTTTGGTTTACAAAGCAATCAATTCTCCAAATATCTTATTGGTTTTATAGCAGCACCAAGCGTTTATTTTATAGTGTCTAATGGTTTGGTATGGGCGCAAGGGGGTGGCTATCATCATGCATTTAACTTCACTGGGTTTGTACAAACCATGGTAGATGGATTGCCATTTTATCCTTACAGTGTTGCAGGTACCTTAGTATTTGGTGGTGTATTGTTTGGTGCTTTTAGATTGGTGGTACCCAAGTTTAAAGCCATTTAATTTTACTGGTAATTTTATTTAAGCAATTCGTTTGCTTCAAATTCAGTATCAATTTTCCAAGGACCATTGTCTGCCGCTGAAGTGGCTAATTCATCGCATCGGTTGTTGTATTTGTTCGTGCTATGTCCTTTTACCCAATGAAATTTAACTTGATAGGGTGCCGCTAATTGATGGTATTGCAACCATAAATCTTTATTTTTTTTACCGCCCTTGAAATTTGTTTTGATCCAATTGTCCAACCATTTTTTTTCAACAGATTCAACTACGTATTTGCTATCGGTGTAAATATGAACGGGCAATGCCTTTGTTTTTAAGGCAGCAATGGCTTTGATAACGGCCAAAAGTTCCATTCGATTATTAGTCGTTTTTCTATAGGCTTCTGTTATTTCCTTTACTTTATCACCCCACATTAAAATAGCACCAAATCCACCAGGGCCTGGATTACCTCTTGAGGAGCCATCCGTATATATCTGTATTTTATCCATTTAAATTTCGTAATCGATTGATAATAAAGAGAATACATAAATATACGAATCCTTCTATCATTTACACAAAAAACTAGTTAATGTGTTTTAATTACACTTTATTATTTTATCTTTATCCACTTGTAAAAACCAGGGTAAAATAAATTTAATAAACGATTGATCGGATAAATAGTTGATATGCAAAGAGTTGAAGAGAGTATAAAGGCATTGGTGAAGAAGGATAAAGGAACACTTAGAACGAAATCTAAGTTAAAGAAGCTTAGTTTTCATCTTAAATACCAAACTACCTATGGACAGCAGATATTTGTATATGGCAATCATCCATTACTAGGCAATGGTCAAATTGAAAATGCCATCCCAATGGTTTTTTTAAATGACGCTTATTGGGTTTTACATTTGACCTGGAATACTCCTCCAAATGATGCATTGATTACCTACCATTATTATATAAAAAATACAGATGGTACTATGGTTTTTGATTGGGGCAATGATAAGTGTTTTAATCCAAGTAAAGTATTGAGTAGCGAATTGGTCATTTTGGATGCTTGGAATTATGCCGGCTATATAGAGAATGTTTTTTATACAGAACCTTTTTCCAATGTTTTATTAAAACAGTCTAAAGTTCAAAAACCTTCTAATGGCATTGAGCAAAGTACCACAACTATATTTAGGGTTAAAGCTCCTTTACTGGAACCTCATCAAACTATTTGTATCATTGGGGAAGATCCATTCATAGGCGCCTGGGATACAAAAAAAGCCTTGCCTTTAACTAAAATAGCGGAGACTCCTTATTTTGAAATCAGCTTAAATTTAAATCAAAGCAATTTCCCCTTTGTTTATAAATATGGTGTTTACGATACCATCAAAAAAGAGTTTATAAATTTTGAATTGGACAACAACAGAGTATTGTATGAAACTGTTGGGAAAGATAAATTGGTCATCATCAATGATGGTTTTGTACATTTAATTAATACGCAATGGAAGGCAGCAGGTGTAGCCATTCCAGTATTTTCATTGAAATCAAAGCAAAGTGTTGGGGTGGGAGAATTTACAGATATAAAACTATTGGTGGATTGGGCTAAAACTATTGGATTAAAATTAATTCAATTGTTGCCATTGAACGATACTACTGCAACACATACCTATATGGATTCTTATCCCTATGCAGGGATATCTGCTTTTGCATTGCATCCCATGTTTATTCGAATCAAAGACCTATTGCACAAAGGGCAGGAAAATATTGTAAAACCTTATGAGGCATTAATACAATCTTTGAATGCCTTAACGGAGGTAGATTATGTGGCAGTGATGGATTTGAAATGGAAATTATTAAGAATACTCTACAATGAAAATGGAAAGCAGGATTTGGCTTCTGATGGATTCAAAGAATTTTATCATCATAATGCACATTGGCTTGTTTCTTATAGTGCATTTTCCTATTTAAGAGAATTACATGGTACGGTAGATTTTAATCAGTGGCCTACGCATGCTGCTTACAATGAAACGGCCATTGAAAGCTTAACTCATCCAACCGCTAGTACTTATCAAGATATTGCTTTTTATTATTTTGTTCAATATCATTTGCATGTTCAATTAAGTGCTGCCACTAAGTACGCGCATGAAAACGGCATCATTTTAAAGGGAGATATTCCAATTGGCGTGTATAGATTTGGTGCAGATGCTTGGCAACATCCCAACTTGTTTCATATGGACATGCAAGCGGGAGCACCCCCAGATGATTTTGCAGTGAGAGGGCAGAATTGGGGTTTCCCAACCTATAATTGGGAAGCCATGGCTGCCGATGATTTTAAATGGTGGAAACTTAGGTTTGAACAAATGAGCTATTATTTTGATGCTTTTAGAATTGATCATATTTTAGGATTTTTTAGAATATGGAGTATTCCAATGCATGCTATTGACGGAATCATGGGACATTTTGTACCAGCCATTCCAGTGAGTATACATGAATTCAATAGTAACGGTATTTCTTTTGATAGGCAACGATTTACTAAGCCTTTCATCAATGAAACCATTTTGCATCAACTCGTAGGTCAGGACAATGATTTTATCAAAACAAATTTTTTAGTCAATAGAACAGAGGGTGTTTATGATTTATTGCCTGCTTTTCAAACTCAAAGGCAAGTAGAGGCTTATTTTTTATCACATCCCAAAGATGATTTTCATGAAAAAATAAAAAACGCGCTTTATTATTTAATAAGCAATGTATTATTGATTGAGTCTACAGATGCGCAAGCTTATCATTTCAGGTTTAATATTGAAGGCACTAGTTCATTCCAGCAATTAGATGAGAAAACTAAAAAAGTATGGAGAGATTTATATAACAATTACTTTTTCCATAAACAAGAACAAGTTTGGGAAAAAGAAGCTATGCAAAAATTACCGATGTTAAAATTAGCTACCAATATGCTAATTTGTGGAGAGGATTTAGGATTGGTTCCTTCAAGTGTCCCAAAAGTCATGCAGCAATTAGGTATTTTAAGTTTAGAAGTGCAGAGAATGCCTAAGTCGAGTAATACTAGTTTCTTCAATCCCAAAGACGCAGCTTATTTAAGTGTGGTGACGCCATCTTCTCATGATACCAGTACCATCAGAGGTTGGTGGGAAGAAAACAAAGAAAAAACGCAGCAGTTTTACAAAAATGAATTAGGAAAGATGGGGGAGGCACCCACTTATTGCGAACCTTGGATTAATAAAGCCATTTTATTGCAGCATTTGTATGCTCCTTCCATGTGGTCAATCTTTCAACTGCAAGATTTCTTTGGCATTGATGAAGCCATTAGAAGAAAAGACCCAAATGAAGAAAGAATCAATGTTCCAGCAAATCCCAAGCATTATTGGAGGTATCGCATGCACTTAAGTTTAGAAGATTTGTTGACGCAGGATAAGTTTAATAAAGAATGGGCATTAGCCATCAAAGAATCTGGCCGCTAAATAGGGCTGTTTTGTATCTTAGCTAAAATAATTCATCGTGCAACTCGACTACTGGGAACAACAATTAGCTTTCGAATATCCTTTTACTATTTCCAATGGGAGAACAAAAACGCATCAACCTAGTTTAATGGTAAGATTGTCTTTGGGCAATTGGGTAGGTTACGGGGAGGCACCTGCGATTGTTTATTATAATGTTACAGTAGAACATATGATGGAGCAATTAGAAAAGCAAAGAAAATTAATTGAAAAATTTGCTTTGATAGATCCCGAAAGATTTTGGCATTTTTTACATCATTTATTCCCACAAGATCCTTTTTTAGTTTGTGCTTTAGACATGGCAGGATGGGATTTGTTTGGACAAATGAAAAAACAACCCCTGCATGAGATGTGGAATACGCCTTGGAATGAAAATACAAATACACCAATTTGTGATTACACCTTGGGTATTGATACGATTGAAAAGATGGTGGAGAAAATGAAAGCGCATCCTTGGCCTATTTATAAAATCAAAGTAGGCACCGATTATGATATTGAAATGATTACCGCAATTCGTGCACATACCAAAGCGCCACTCCGAGTAGATGCCAATGCAGGATGGACCACCGAAGAAGCCTTGCAAAAAATTCCAGCCTTAGCTGCTTTAGGGGTGGAATTAGTAGAGCAACCCTTGGCAAAAGACAATTGGGAGGGAATGTTGCAATTAAAAGCAGCATCAACTTTACCTTTATTTGCAGATGAATCCTGTGTGTTTGAAAAAGATGTCGCTGCTTGTGCGAATTATTTTCATGGCATCAATATTAAATTAACCAAATGTAGTGGGCTAACTCCTGCCTTAAGAATGATCAAAGAAGCCAAGGCTTTGGGATTAAAAGTGATGATGGGATGCATGAATGAAAATGTAATAGGTGCTGCCGCTATTGCCCAATTTTTACCTCAATTGGATTATGTAGATATGGATGGCCCTTTACTAATGACTGAATTGAATGCGGAAGGGCTGGATTATCATTTTCAAGAGCATGATGGGAAAATAGCACCATTGACCAAACCGGGATTAGGAGTACAATTTAAAATGCCGTTTAAAAAATAATTATGACACCAGAACGTACCGAGAAATTATTAAAAGTTTTAAGTAAACGTCAATCCAATTTAACCGTGGTATTGGAAAATGTGCAAGACCCGCACAATGTTTCTGCAGTAATGAGAACCTGTGATGCGGTGGGTATTCAAGAAGTATATGTACTTACTACAAAAATCCCTAGACATAAAAAATGGGGCTACAGAAGCAGTAGTAGTGCCTTAAAATGGTTAACCATTCATGAATTTGATCAATTAGAGGAATGTGTAGCTGCCTTAAGAAAAAATTTCACCAAGATATTGACTACCCATTTGTCCAGTGATGCAGTGAGCTTACACGAGATTAATTTTACGGAATCCGTGGCCTTGGTTTTTGGCAATGAACATGCTGGGGTTACTGAAGAGTTTAGAAATTTAGCAGATGGAAATTTTATAATCCCACAAATGGGTATCATACAAAGTTTAAATATCTCAGTGGCTTGTGCTGTGAGTATTTATGAAGCCATGCGTCAAAAAATAAATGCTGGCCATTATAAAAATGCTTCCTTGCCCACTGCGCAGATGAATACATTATTAACTCAATGGGGCTTGGAAGAAGAAACCCCCGAAGTGTACAATAATTCAAAGTTGAAAAGGAGTTAAGCTAGCTAAAAAAAATTAAGTCAATTACATTTGCTCAGGCACTACAATACCTAAGACGCTCATGGCTTTCTGAATCGTAGCAGCTGTTAAAATACCTAATTGAATACGCAATTGTTTTTTTGTTTCCGATGCTGCATTGGCGATAGACAATTCGGCATAAAATGTATTGAATAATTTAGCCAGGTTGAAAGCATAGATGGCAATTTTAGAAGGATCTAAATTTTCTGCAGCTTCATTTACTACAGCAGGGAAAATAGAAAGCTCAATAGCCAATTTTTTTTCCAAAGGCAATAATTCATTCGCCGTAAGTGAAACCTTAGAACCCGTTTTTCTCAAAATACTTTTAATCCTTGCATGGGTATATTGAATAAAAGGGCCAGTGAATCCATGAAAGTCGATGCTTTCTTCCGGATTGAATATCATTTTCTTTTTTGGATCCACTCTTAATAAGAAAAATTTAAGTGCCCCCAGTCCAATGGTGTTGTATAATTCGGTCAATTGGGTAGGGGTAAAGTCATCCACCTTGCCCAAGGATTCTGTTTTTTCTTTGGAAATAGCAATCATTTCCTCCACTAAATCATCCGCATCCACCACAGTGCCTTCGCGGCTTTTCATTTTACCAGTAGGTAGTTCCACCATGCCATAGCTTAAATGATAGATACCATCTGCTGCAGGTTGTTGTAGTTTTTGACAAATTAATTTAAGTACTTTGAAATGATAGTTTTGTTCATCGCCAACTACATAAATACTGGCATCGGTATTAAATTCCTTTTGTTTTAATTGGGCTAGGCCAATGTCCTGCGTCATATACACGGATGTGCCATCTTTACGGCGCACAATTTTTTCATCTAAGCCATCAGCTGTCAAATCAATCCAAACAGAGCTGTCTTCTTTTTGATAAAATACTTTTTTATTTAAACCTTCTTCAACCAATTCTTTGCCTAATAAATAGGTATTGCTTTCGTAATAAGTTTTTAAAAAATCAGATCCAATTTTTTTATAAGTCACTTCAAATCCTTCATACACCCAGCTATTCATTTTTTTCCATAAATCAATAGTGGCTGCATCACCTTGTTCCCATTTCAACAACATTTCTTGCGCTGCTTTAAATATAGAAGCTTCTTTTTCCGCCAATTCTTGGGTCATTCCGCCACTTACTAAACCAGCCACTTCGGCTTTAAAGGCATCATTGTATTTGACATAATAATCTCCAACAAAATGGTCTCCTTTTTTATTGGTCGAAGCAGGGGTAGCGCCATTCGCAAACAATTGCCAAGCAATCATACTTTTACAAATATGTATACCACGGTCGTTCACAATGCAAGTTTTCACTACTTCATGTCCTTGCAGTTTTAAGATTTCTGCAATGCTCCATCCTAAAAAATTATTTCTTAAATGACCTAAGTGTAATGGTTTGTTGGTATTAGGGGAGGAGTACTCCACCATAATTTTACGTTTTATATCCAATGCAGGTATTAATGCATTAGGGTTTAAATTTTTAATAAAATCAAACCAATAATCATTGCTAATTGTAAAATTTAAAAACCCTTTGACAATATTGTATTTAGTAATGATACCCGGCAAGGCTTTTTGCATGGCTGCGCCCAGTTCATTGCCCACATGGTCTGGACTCTTCCCTAATTGTTTTACAAAAGCAAACAAGACAATGGTATAATCACCCTCAAATTCGGGCTTAGTCGCATTCACCAATACTTGATCAGGTTGAATATTCACCTGATATAAGCTTAGTAAACTAGCTGCAGTGGTCTCCTTTAAATTAGTTATCAAATTCATAAAATGGGCTTGCCTCTGGCAAAAGTAATTAATTAAGATTATCTTAGCGCATAGATGTTGAAACTACACGACTTTATTAGCAAAGTTATTCTTGATATGATAGATTGGTTCTATCCCATTTTCAAGAAAATGATGCCCTTAAAAACTTTTAGATATGCAGCTTGTGGCGGCGTAAATACTATTTTGGACATTGGTTTGTTTTTTGTGGCTTACAACTATATACTTCACAAACAAATCATCCAATTTGGCTGGCTTAGCATTAGCCCGCATATAGCTTCTTTTATGATCAGTTTCTGCATTACTTTCCCCATAGGGTTTTATTTAAGTAGGTATGTGGTATTTCAAGAGACCACGGTGACCAAACGAAAGCAATTAATGAAGTACTTTATTGTGGTTTTAGGCTGTATTTTACTCAATTATGTCTTTTTAAAGCTATTTGTTGATCAGTTCGGTTGGTACCCAACCATGGCCAAGATTGCGACCACCTTCTTTGTGGTCATCTTTAGCTATACCAGTCAAAAGAACTTCACTTTTAAAGGTGCTGAAACCAATTAATTTCTGCCTTTTCTACCCCTTTTTTGTATTTCTATGTCAATTATGGCCTTGATAAACTATGATTTACTGTCATATATGACAAATTTGCACCCCATCTAAGGCCTGGAAATTATGGCATAAAGATTGTCTATAGTACTGTAATTAATCATTGAAAATCAAGCATTATGGCAAAAATAATAGGAATTGACTTAGGTACGACAAATAGTTGCGTATCTGTAATGGAAGGTGGCGAACCAGTAGTGATCGCCAATGATGAAGGACGTAGAACTACCCCTTCGGTAGTGGCCTTCTTAAAGAATGGCGAGCGTAAAGTAGGAGATCCTGCTAAACGTCAAGCCATCACAAACCCTGAAAATACGATTTCAAGTGTGAAGCGTTTCATGGGTCGTCGTTTTAATGAGATTGCTGAAGAGAAGTCTCATTGGAGTTATAAAATTGTACAAGGCGAGAACGATACGGTGCGAGTTGATATCGATGGTCGTATGTATACACCACAAGAAATTTCTGCAATGGTTTTACAGAAGATGAAAAAAACTGCAGAAGATTATTTAGGCACTGAAGTAACAGATGCAGTAATTACTGTACCTGCTTATTTTAACGATGCACAAAGACAAGCTACTAAAGAAGCGGGCGAGATTGCAGGATTGAATGTACGTAGAATTGTCAACGAACCAACTGCAGCTGCATTAGCTTATGGTTTAGATAAGAAAAATGTAGAACAAAAAATAGCGGTATTTGATTTAGGTGGTGGAACATTTGATATTTCTGTCTTGGATTTAGGAGATGGTGTATTTGAAGTAAAATCTACAAACGGAGATACGCATTTAGGGGGTGATGATTTTGATAAAGTAATCATGGACTTCTTAGCAGACGAATTTAAAAAACAAGAAGCAATTGACTTAAGAAAAGATCCAATGGCTTTACAACGTTTAAAAGAAGCGGCTGAGAAAGCGAAAGTAGAATTAAGTTCTTCTTCTGAAACAGAAATCAATTTGCCTTATATCACTGCAGTTGATGGTGTTCCAAAACACTTGGTATTAAAATTAACTAGAGCCAAATTTGAATCATTGGCAGATAATTTATTTGCACGTTGCTTAAAGCCTTGTGAAATTGCATTGAAAGATGCGGGTTATTCTGTATCACAAATTGATGAAGTTATTTTAGTAGGAGGTTCTTCAAGAATTCCTAAAGTACAAGAAATAGTTGAAAAGTTCTTTGGTAAAAAACCTAACCGTTCTGTAAACCCTGATGAAGTGGTTGCGATTGGTGCAGGTATCCAAGGGGCAGTTTTAACAGGAGATGTAAAAGATGTATTGTTGTTAGACGTTACACCTTTAAACTTAGGTATTGAAACAATGGGTGGTGTAATGACTACGATGATTGCTTCTAACACTACTATTCCTACTAAGAAAACAGAAGTGTATTCAACTGCTAGCGACAATCAACCTGGTGTACAAATTCATGTATTACAAGGTGAGCGTCCAATGGCTACTCAGAATAAAAGTTTAGGTATGTTTAACTTAGATGGTATTCCACCAGCACCAAGAGGCGTTCCTCAAATTGAAGTTACATTTGATATTGATGCCAATGGTATTTTAAATGTAAGTGCAAAAGATAAAGGCACTGGTAAAGAACAAAAAATTAGAATTGAAGCGGGTAGTGGTTTAACCAAGGAAGAAATTGAAAAAATGAAAGCCGAAGCCAAAGCCAACGAAGCAGGGGATAAAATAGAAAAAGAAAGAGTAGAAAAATTAAACCAAGCGGACAGCTTAATTTTCCAAACAGAAAAACAATTGAAAGAATTTGGTGATAAAATTTCTGCAGATAAAAAAGCACCTATTGAAACTGCTTTAGCGAATTTGAAAGAAGCACATGCTGCTCAAGATACTGCTAAAGTAGACACCGCTTTAGAAGCTATGAACACTGCATGGACTGCTGCAAGTGAAGAAATTTACAAAGCACAAGCAGCTGGTGCAGCTGGCCCAGAAGCAGCGGGTGGGGATCAAGCGGGTGGACAAGCAAATGGTGGAGCAGCCAACGATACCGTTGAAGATGCACAGTTTGAAGAAGTAAAATAAGCTTGGTTGCCTTTATTGGCGCAAAGTATTATCATAATGTTAAGCCCTTTCAGTTTATACTGAGAGGGCTTCTTTATTTAAATAAGTTTACTGTACCTTCGCGCAGCATAATTTATATATGAAGCGAATTGAAAGACATAGAGCCATTTTAGGCGTAGACGATAAAGCTACTTTAAGCGACTTGAAAAAAGTATATCGTAAGATCATGATGGAATGGCATCCTGATAAATTTCAAGACAGTGATGAGGCTAAAAAAATGGCAGAAGAAAAGTCTGCTAAATTAATTGCGTCTTATCATTTTTTAGTGAGCGTGCACATTGAAACACATGAAGCCACCAAGGAGGCGTATATAGCCACTACAACAGATGCCAGTATTGATGACTTTGAATTTAAATCTGAAATACTAAGAGTTGTATTTTCAGATGGCAATGAATATGAATATTATGGGGTACCTAAGGCAATTTATGTAAAGTTGGTCAATGCCGATACACCCGATCGTTTTGCAAGACGACATATCTACGAAAATTACTTATACAGAAGTACCAGCAAAATTGTTGGAGGAAATGAGTAATTGTGTATAATTAGCTAAACAAATAGGGTAATAT
>Ga0194037_1001468_pt1 | contig 16992 bp, 16 predicted proteins | sample JunL306m_MetaG_FD_148653 | JGI IMG/M metagenome (GOLD analysis project Ga0194037, IMG submission 148653) | Anoxic zone freshwater microbial communities from boreal shield lake in IISD Experimental Lakes Area, Ontario, Canada - Jun2016-L304-6m | ecosystem: Environmental > Aquatic > Freshwater >...
GGCATCGGCGGACGGATTCCGCCGCTCCCTTGGGTGATAGATCCCGCCTGAAGACGGGGTGACGGCGGTGTTAGCGATCGCCCAATAGATGGATTTGGAAAAAAGTCATCCTGCCGGTGATTTTTTGAAAGAACCACGGGCCGCGATCCGTCATTCTAACTTCAAAGATCGATACAACCCAGCTAACCGACCCGATGCAACCCACCCGATCCGAGTCCGCCGCCCAGACCCAGCCGGAGGCGCTGACGCGGCGCACGGCGTTGAAACTCTCGGCCGCAGTCATCCTCGGGGGATCGTTCGGTGCTGGCGCGTGCGCCGGGCTGTCCCGCTGGGGCCGCAGCGAGCCGCAAGCCTACCGGTTTTTCACCGGGGACGAGGCCACGCTGCTGATCGCGATGTGCGAGCAGATTATCCCGCGCGACGACGCGCCCGGGGCCACCGATGCCGGGGTGATTCATTATATCGACCGCCAGCTGTGCGGGCCGTACACCAGGCATCAGGCGACCTATCGGCGGGGCCTGGATGCCATGCGCCAGACGTGCGCGCGGGTTTATCAGACGCGCTTTGAGCAACTCGACTTCAAGCGCCAGACGGCGGCGTTGTGGCTGCTGGAGACGAACCAGGCCCCCGCGGAATTCTGGAGCGGGGCGTCGCAGGCGGGGTTCTTCAGCCTGGTTATCGAGCACACCCGGCAGGGGTTTTACGGCAGCCCGCGCCACGGCGGCAACCTCAACTATGCCAGTTACCGCATGCTCGGGCTGGCCTATCCCAATCCCATCGGTCAGAACCGCTACGCCGCCGCCCGTCCCGGCTGAACTTCCACTTCCTAACATTCATGTCCCTTTCAAAAGTCAATGTGGTCATCGTCGGCGCCGGTGCCGGCGGCGGGATCGTCGCCAAGGAGCTGGCGCAGGCCGGGCTGAGCGTGGTGGTGCTGGAGCGCGGCGAGTGGCCGCATTACGACAACAACAACGATGATGAGATGAATTCCCAGCGGACGCCCTGCCACGGCAATCCGTTCGGGCCTGACGACAAGCGTCACCCGCGCGTCGCGATCGGTGACGACGGGTCCAGCCACATTGTCCGGCCGAGCGAGGGCGGCGGCATCAACGCCGGGTGTGTCGGCGGTGGCACGGTGAGCTACGGGGCGATGGCCTGGCGCTTCATGCCGCAGGATTTCCGGCTGGTTTCCACCTATGGCGAGGTCAAGGATTCGACGCTGGCGGACTGGCCGATCGGTTACGACGAGCTGGAGCCGTATTACGAGAAGGCCGAGTATGAAGTCGGGGTCTCCGGGGACTACACCAACAATCCGAACAGCGGCCCGCGCGCCAAACCGTTTCCAATGCCCGCCTTTCCGATGAACAAGGAGGGGCGTCTCATTGAGGAGGCCGCCAAGCGCATGGGCTTGCATCCGTTTCCGGTGCCGATGCTGCGCAATTCCGTGCCCTACAATGGCCGGCCCGCCTGCATCCACATGCGCTCGTGCGTCGGCTTCGCCTGTCCGGTCAATGCCAAGGCCGGCTCCCACAACACGGTGCTGCCCGTCGCCCTGGCCACCGGCAACTGCCAGGTGCGCACCGGTTGTGTCGCGGCGGAAATCGTCGTCGACGACCACGGCCGCGCCCGCGCGGTGCGCTACTTTGATGCGAACGGCCGGGCGCAGGAGCAGCCGGCGGATTTGGTGGTGGTTTCGGCCTCGGCGACCGAAACCGCGCGGCTGCTGCTCAACTCGAAGTCGAAGTTGTTTCCTAACGGAGCGGGCAACAACAACGATTGGGTCGGCCGGAATCTGCAGGGCCATCTTTACGTGGGTGCCAACGGGTTCATGGAGGAGGAGATTTACGAGGAAGCCGGACCCGGGTGCACCGTGGGCATCAGCGACTTCAACCATGGCAACGCGGGGCTGGTGGGCGGCGGCTTGCTGTGCAACGAGTTCATCGACCTGCCCTATCATTTCTGCCACAACCGACCACCCGACGCGGCCCGCTGGGGCAAGGCGCACAAGGATTTCCAGCGCCGCCACTACAAGCACCTGGCCCGGCTGATCGGCCCGGTCCAGGAAATCCCGAATTTTTCCGCGCGGGTGAGCGTGGATCCGGTGGTCAAGGATGCGTGGGGGATTCCGGTGTGCCGGCTCTCGGGCCATCGCCACCCCTACGACCTGCAGCTCGGCGAGTTCATGGCGGAAAAAGCCGAGGGCATCCTCAAGGAGATGGGAGCCACCGGCATCTGGCGCACCGGCATCAGCCGCTCGCTCGGGTTGAGCGGCGGCCAGCACCAGGCGGGGACCTGCCGGATGGGCAACGACCCGAAAACCTCGGTGACTAACAGTCACGGCCAGCTTCACGAGATCGACAACCTGTTCATCGCCGACGCCAGCCTGCACGTCACCAACGGCGGGTTCAACCCGGTTCTAACGATCATGGCGCTGGCGTTCCGGGTGTCCGCCGGGATCACTGCCGGATGGAAAGGAAGCCAGTTCAAATGACCGCCAGCCGCCGCACCAAACTCATTCTATCGGCCGGACTGATTCCCGTGGTGTTCCTGCTCGCGGCCAGCGCGGGCGGAATGGCGTGGTTTCATTTCGCCAATCCCGCCGAAAGCTGCGTCTCGTGCCACGAGATGTCGAGCATGCACTCGGCGTGGACGTCCTCGGCGCACCGCACGCTGCACTGCCGCAACTGCCACGGCGGGTCGCTCACCCTCGATGTGCACGCGCTGCAGGCGCACCTCAACCGGGTGGTGCAGCACTTCCGGCGCTCGCCCGACAAGCCGATCCGGCTCTCGGAAAAACAGGTGGTGGCGATGCAGGAATCCTGCCGCGCCTGCCACCCGCAGAGTTTTGCCGATTGGCAGAGCAGCCGCCATGCGGCGACGTATGCCAACATCTTTCTCGATGCGAAGCACAACCAAACCGAGCAAATGGCACCGGACTGCCTGCGTTGTCACGGGATGTTTTTTGAGGGCCACATCGAAGAGTTGGTCAAGCCGCTGGCGACCAAGGGCCCGTGGAATCTCATTGATCCGGCCAAGGCCAGCCAGCCGGTCATCCCGTGCCTGGCCTGCCATCAGGTGCACTCGGCCACCGCCGGCTTCGCCTCCGCGAGCCTGTATGTCCGGCGCGAGCACGAGTCGATCGCCGACGACAAGCTGCCGGTCATTCCGATGGTCCAGGGCGCGCGCAAGGTCGACGTCTCGCCGGACCCGCGCCAGCGGCTGTGCGTCCAGTGCCACTCGGCCAACGCGTTCCGCCAGACCGGCACTTCCGATGACCGCACGCCGACGGGCGTGCACGAGGGTCTGAGCTGTCTGGATTGCCACTCGTCACACACCAACTCAGCCAAGGCGTCCTGCGCCACCTGCCACCCGGCGTTCTCGAATTGCGGGATCAACGTCGAGCTGATGGACACCTCGTTCCGTTCCGCCGGCAGCAAACATAACATCCACACGATGGCCTGCGGCGATTGCCACAACGGGCAACGGCCGAAAGCCGGCAGCCACAAGGCCACACCGTGATTTTGCCGGTGCGGCGGCGCATGGGTTGCCCGTGGACCGGGCTCCAACCTTGGAACAGCCGTTGTGTTCTCGCGGCTGCGGCCAACTGGTGGCGCGCACTTGATGAGAGCGCTGGACAAAGAGGGCGGGGTCTGGCATCCATCCGCCCTCATGTCCGAGTTGTCCAAAGCCTATGAACCGCAAGCGGTGGAAGCCAAATGGTATGCCGCCTGGATCGACGGGAAATGCTTCGAGGCCGATCCTGCCTCCACCAAGGACGCGTATTCGATCGTGATTCCGCCGCCCAACGTCACCGGCATCCTGCATCTCGGCCACGTCCTCAACAACGCGCTGCAGGACATCCTGGCGCGGCGCGCCCGCCAGAACGGCCAGGAAGTGCTGTGGCTGCCGGGCACCGACCACGCCGGCATCGCCACCCAGGCCAAGGTTGAGCGCGAGCTGCGCGAAAAAGAAGGCATGACGCGCCGCGACCTCGGCCGCGACGAATTTCTCAAGCGAGTCTGGGAGTTCAAGGACAAGCATGGCGACATCATCATCAAACAACTCAAGCGCCTCGGCTGCTCGTGCGATTGGAGCCGCGAACGCTTCACCATGGATGAGGGCTACACCAAGTGGGTCAGCCATGTGTTCGTCGAGTTGTTCAAGCAGGGGCTGATCTACCGCGGCAAGCGCATCGTCAACTGGTGCCCGGTTTCCCTAACTGCGCTGTCGGACGAGGAGGTGATCATGACGCCGCAGCGCTCGAAGTTGTATTTCATGAAATACGAGCTGGCGGACACGCCCGGCGAGTATCTGGAAATCTCCACGACCCGTCCGGAAACCCTGATGGGCGACGTCGCCGTGGCGGTCAATCCCAAGGACCCGCGGTTCGCCCGCTACGTCGGGCGCAAGGTGTTGCGGCCGTTCCCGCACGCGGAAATCCCGGTCATCGCCGATGACCATGTCGACATCGAGTTCGGCACCGGTGCCCTGAAAATCACCCCCGCCCACGACAAGGCGGACTTCGAGATCGGCGCGCGCCACCAGTTGGACATCATCGACGTTCTAACTGCCGACGCCCACATCAACTGCCCGGAGTGCGCGGAGTTGCACGGCCTCGAGCGATTTGCGGCGCGGAGAAAAGCCGCTGCCATGCTCGAGGAGATGGGCCTGCTCATCAAGGTCGAGGAATATGACAACAACGTCGGGTTTTCCGAGCGCGCCCACGTGCCGATCGAGCCACGCATCTCGATGCAATGGTTTCTCAAATACCCGTGCGTGCCGGAGGCCGCCGCCGCCGTGGCCAACGGCGAGATCAAGTTCCGGCCCGAGCGCTGGGCTAAAACCTACGCCCACTGGATGGACAACCTCCAGGATTGGTGCATCAGCCGCCAACTGTGGTGGGGCCACCAGATCCCGGTCTGGTATCGCAAGGACAAGCTCGCCGCCCTCAAAACCGCCGAGTCGCTGGAAATGGCCGATTTCGAGAAGGGCGACATCCATGTCGGCATTGAGGCCCCCGCCGATGCCGGCAACTGGGTGCGCGACGAGGATGTGATGGACACCTGGTTCTCGTCGTGGCTGTGGCCCTTTGCCACCATGAGCGACCTCGGCGAAAACAGCGCCACCCTGCGCAAATTCTATCCGACCTGCGATCTGGTCACCGGGCCGGATATCATTTTTTTCTGGGTGGCGCGCATGATCATGGCCGGATTCCGCTTTGCCGGCGGCCTGCCCTTCACCAACGTTTATTTCACCTCGATCATCCGCGACCTCCAGGGCCGCAAAATGAGCAAGTCGCTCGGCAACTCTCCCGATCCCATCGACCTGATGGAGAAATACGGTGCCGACGGCCTGCGCTTCGGCCTGCTGCGCATCGCCCCGGTGGGCAGCGACCTGCGCTTCGACGAGGTCTCGGTCGAGGAAGGACGCAATTTCGCCAACAAACTCTACAACGCGTGCCGCTTCCGCCAGATGGCCGGTGACAGTGGCCGCGCTGGTGACAGCGCGGGGGCTTGGGCTCCAACCGCGGATCTGCCTCCCTATCACCTCGATATCATGGCCAAGCTCGACGCGCTCAGCGCGGAACTTGTGACCTTGTATGCCGAATACCGCTTCGGTGAAATCGCCCAGCGCCTGTATGAATTTCTGTGGAACGAGTTCTGCGACAAGTTTCTCGAAGCGGTGAAGCTTGACTTGCGCGACAGCGCCACTCCGGCGGCCCGCGCCGCCACGCTGGGCACCTTTGATGCGGTGATGAGCCGTTACCTGCAACTCATGTCACCCTACATGCCGCACATCACCGAGGAACTTTCCTTGCGGATGGGCTATGTGAGGGAAGGGGAGTTCCTGATGCAAAAGGTGCTGCCGGCCGCGTCGCTGGTGGCCTGTGATACGTCCGCCGCCCAGGCGAAGTCCTCCGCCATTTACGAATCCGCCGGCCGCCTGCGCAACCTCAAGGCCGAATACCATCTCGGGTCGCGCAAGGACGTCCGCTTCGTCGTCAAAGGCGCCATCGCCTGGCTGCCCGAAGAAACCAAGGTCCTCGCCCTGCTCGCCGGGGCGGCCGAGATCGTGCTGGATCCCGCCTACGAGGCCCCCAAGGGCACTCCCGCCACGCTCACGCCGGTGGGCGAAGTCTATCTGCCGATGGAAGGTCTTATCGACGTGACCGCCGAGCGGGCCCGCCTGTCCAAGGAGATCGCGCGCATCGAGCTCGAAGTGACCAAGTGCCAGGGTAAGCTCGGCAACGCCAGCTTCACCGACCGCGCGCCGCCCGCAGTGGTGGCGCAGGAGAATGCCCGCCTCGGCGAATGGCGGACCAAACTCGCACAGCTTGCCGAGATGCTCAGTGCTCTCGCATGATCACTTGCCAACCCGGGTTCGCCCACTAGACTGCCGTATTGCCGCGTGAATCATGGCCAATCTCATCCGTATCCCAGGCATTGGCAAAACCTCGCTCGAACTGCTCGAAGCGGTCGGCTTCCACGACGCCGAGGCGCTGGCCAATGCCGTCACCCCGGACCTGGCCCGCGAACTGGAACGCGCCAACGCGATTCTCAAAATCTCCAAGCGCACGCCAGGTCCTGAGGCCATCCAAAAATGGATTGTCGCGGCCCGCGAGCTCGTCGGTCCCGCCGAGCAAGCGGTTAGTCACGCCAGCCATCCGGTCAACTATGAGCTCAATCCGCAGGTGCACTCGATGCTCGCCAGCGCGCCCTTGGCCATCCCCTTGCCGGCCCGCACCCTGGTGGAGAACCAGTTAGGTGTGGCCGACATCCCCGCCGCGATTTTGCTCAACCGCTACGCCGGCGACCTCGATGTGAGAGTCGAGCAGCGCCTGCCCGCCAACCGGCAGCCCAAGCCGGCGGCCGCGCCTAACACCTATGTGCGGATCGCCGACCAGGGCCAGAGCCGTCCGGAAATCGACAATTCCAGGTTCCGCACCACGGGGGATTTGGGGGACCCGTCGCCCAAGGTGGCGGAGATCGACCTGCTGCCGGAGATCGACCGGGTGAGCCTGATCCGCACCCCCCGCGTGGCCACCAACAAAGGGCGGGACCCGCGGTCCCGGTGGTATATCCGCGGCGTGCTCCACAGCCATCCGCTGTCCGTCTATCTGGGAGCCGTCACCACCCTGTTGGTGTTGATCATGATTCCACTGGCCGTGATCTCCTCGGCCCTGCTGCTGGCGTCCGTGGAGATCCCGGCGCGCTTTGGCTGGGTGCCGGAGTGGTTGCTCGTCGTGCCCGTGGCCCTGCCGTTGTTTGGCATCGCCTATCTGATTTGGGGGCTCGGCGGATCCTGCCGGATCTGCGGCCAAAAGCTCTTCATGCACCGCTCGCATTTGAAAAACTCCAAGGCTCACCACATCCGGGGCTTGGGGTATATTCTGCCGCTGTGCGTTCAAATCCTGCTGTTTCGCTGGTTCCGCTGCACCCACTGCGGCACGCCGGTGCGCTTGAAGGAGTAGCGGATGACTTTTCCCTCATGAGGCGTCTTGTTCCATGGTTGCTGGCCGGGCTGGTTGCTCTGAGCTCCTGCACGCACACCGGCCCCGGTCACCCCCCCAAGCCCGCCGCTGCCTTAGGTGACATGGGGGGGGGCGGGTCCTCCGGCATTCCGCCCCAGCTCAGGGCCAAATCCAAGGATGGCGGCACGCCCGTGACGCCAGGGGGAAATGCGCCCAAGTCGGGCACCCCGCTGAATTTCACGCCGGAAGATGAGATTGTGTTCACCGATCCGGACAATCCGGATTCCAAGTTGCCCGAGCTTTCGGCGCTGCTGCCCACGCCGAAACGCGGTCCCTGGGAGATCAGTGAAACCATCGCCAAACAACGGGCTGCCCGTGAAGGCAAACCGCTGCTGATCTGGTTCACCGATTCCGCCCACAGCCCGATGTGCAAGGCGCTCTCCCAGGAACTCTTCGCCACCCCGGATTTCGAAAAATGGGCGTCGGAAAAACTCATCCGGCTGCGCATCGACGCACAACAGCAGAGCACCGATCCCGACCTCTCGCTGGATGACAAGGGCACCCAACTCGTAGAGATCAAGGATTACGTCGCACGCCTCAAAAAGCAATACAAGGCCCTGGGCTATCCCTCGGTTTTCCTGCTCAATCCCAGCGGCGAGGTCATCGGCCGCTATCGCGGCTACAAACGCGGCGAGGCGGCGTATTTCTGGGGCCAGCTCAAGCACGGCGAGGCCGTTTCCGCCGCCGCCTATCAGAGTTGGCGCAGCGGCTTGGAGAACAAGGGCTACCGCGAATGGCATGACCGCAAGGACCGCAAGGTGTTTGCCAAGCTCACTGCTTATGCCAACGGCACCCTGATCCTCATCGAGCCCGACGGCACCCGCTGCCGCACCCACGAAAACCAGCTCTCCGACCCCGACCGCAACTGGCTCGCCGACCAGAAAAAACTTCGCGGCCTGTAGCCGCGGCCGCCGTCACTGGCGCGCCGCCTGCGACCCCGACCGCGACTACCGGAAAAAATCCCTCATACGCATCAACCTTCTGAATAACTTGACTGTTACAGGCGGCGGGCAGAATGCCCGCGCCACGTGGCCCGGGCATTGCCGTTGGCTATCTACGCTTCGCTTCGGTTCTGCCCGGAGCCCCCATACAAAGATTACTCCAGATTTCACACCTAGCGCCGCGCGGGTTCTGGTGCCAAAAAGGAAAATTGAAACCCCTTCATCTATTTTCCCCTGTAGGATAAATATTCTCCGTGAAATCGGTTAAAATCGGTCCAACCCGCGGTAAAATGATCCGTTCAGCCGTTTCGCAGACTGCCGATAGAGGGTTGGCTCACGCCAGCTCGCAGGCCAGGCGGATGGCGGCGATCATCGACGACGGGTCGGCGAGGCCTTGGCCGGCGATGGCGAAGGCGGTGCCGTGGTCGGGGCTGGTGCGCGGGATCGGCAGGCCGAGGGTGACATTGACCGCGCTGTCGAAGTCGAGCAGCTTGAGCGGGATCAGGCCCTGGTCGTGATACATCGCGAGCACGGCGTCGAAGTGGCCGCGGGCGGCGTCGCGGAAGATCGCGTCGGGCACGGCCGGACCGCTGAAGATCCCGCGATGCAGTTCGTTGAGTCGGTCGATGGCGGGTTGAATGAGGCGGCTTTCCTCATCGCCAAAGGCGCCGTTTTCGCCGGCGTGCGGGTTGAGGCCGGCCACCGCGATGCGCGGTCGGACGAGGCCGCGGCGTTGCAGGAACTCGGCGGTGAGTGAGCCGATGCGCACGATCCTCGCCACGCTGAGCAGGCCGGGCACCTTGGCCAGCGGTTCGTGGATGGTTGCCAGCCCGACGGTGAGGGTGGCACCGGTGAGCAACATCCCGAAATCCTCGACTCCGAAGGCGTGGGCGAAATACTCGGTCTGGCCGGGGAAGGGGAAACCGATGGCTTGCAGGCCTTCCTTGGACACCGGGCCGGTGACCACCGCCGCGGCCGTGCCCTGCTTGAGTTCCTCAACCGCCTGGTCGAGCGCGGCCAGCGCGGCGGCGGCCGAGCGCGCGTCGGGCTGGCCGGGCGTGCCGGCGCGGCGGTCGCCGAGCACCACATATTCAAATCCGTTAGGGAGGCGGCCGTCGGCCAGCGCGCGGTCGATGACTTCCGGGCCGATGCCGGCGGGGTCGCCCAGGGTGATGAGGATGCGTGACATGGCGGCAGGTTCGCGGGCGGGCGGGCACCTGCCAAGCCTGAATCCGTGGCCGCCGGCGGGCCGATTCCAGCTGGCAATGGAGCGGCCTTGGGAGTGGAATTGAAATGACCGGCGGCGGCAATCTCCGTGCTTGCGGGGGGGCGCGGGGCTTGCATAGGCTCCGCGCATGTTAAAGGTTGGTTGGACAATCGCGAGGGGTGCGGTGCTGTGTGGCGTGTTGAGCCAGTGTGGCCCATCGCCGTTTGGATCGGGAAATTTGGGCGGGCCCACCGTCGCGGCGCGCGACGCCAGCATCGCCTCCGAACCCACCGGCAACTTTTATTATGGCCGCCGCTACTACATCGAGAAGACGCGCTTTTGGGGTTATGTGCGCCTACCCAGACAGCCGTGGAGCCAGGCGAAACTGGTGATCCTGCGCGAGGACAAGAAACACTCGCCGGACCGCCTGGCTGAAAACGGACCTCCCGGCCAGCGCTATGGGGCGGACGCCAATTGTGAGTATCGCCTCCGCGGCAATTACACCGGCCGCGAGGCCTACGAGCCCAATAGCAACCAGTTTCTTCCCGAGTTCATGTTGAGCGGCTACGAGGTGTTAGACCGGCAGCCGGGCTGGTTATTCCGCCCCGAGGACCGATACGACCGCTTCCGCATCACGATGCTGCCCCATTGATCGTGCATCTGCCCTGTGCCCTGTAATTACCAATGAAAGTGAAGCGCATCCAACGTGGCATCCAATCCCCGCACGCGCGGGTCGAGGAGGCGGTGCCGGTGTTAGGGCGCCGGGCGCGGATGCGCGATTCGCATGCCCCTGGCAGCCGGCGTCCCTTCTGGCTCGCCGGATCACGCGGCCGGAAGGCGGCAGCAATGCTGGCCGTGCGTCGTAAAGTGCTCATGGTCTGGTCGCTGTTGCTGACGGTGCTGACGGTGGTGGTGATCGCGGTGTTCATCGGATTCTGGCTGGATTCGCGCGACCTGCAGATCGAAGAGGAGGAGGCCGCGCGCGTCCCGACCCAAGAGCGCAACGTCTCCAAATTTTCGTCCCCCGGCGAGGGCGAGGCTCTCGGGTTGGTTCAACGGGCGCTGGCCGTGCGCGATCCCGCCAAGGTTCCCGCCCTGTTCCGTCTCGGCGAGGCGACGCCGGAGCAAGTGGTGGCATTTCTCGTAGACTCGGACGCCCGTGATGGCCGGATCCAGCGCTATGATTGGCTGCGGAGCATGGATGTCGACGGGATGCTCATCGAGGGCGTGCTGGTGTCATATGATGAAGCCCATGCCGAGCGCGCGCGGCTGGCCTTTCTAACACCGGATGAGGCCGGCGTCTGGAAGATGGACTTCGACGCCTACGCCAGGGCCAGCAGGCCCGGCTGGCAGGATTTGCTAAGCGGGCGCGCCAAGCAGGCGCTGGTGCGGGTGTTTGTGGCCCGCGACACCTATTACAACGGACCCTTTCAAGACGAGAGCCAGTGGGTGTGCTACGGGGTGGCCTCGCCTGAATCCAAAGCGTTGTTGCCGGAAGGGCAGGAGTCGCTCCGCGCATACTGCAAGGTGGGTTCCGCCCAAGCCAAGGCCATGGCGCACATCCTGACGGCTGAGATTCAGACCTGCCGCATGACACTGGAACTCCGCCGGGCCCAGGGGGCTGACTCCCGGCAATTCGAGATCGCACGGGTCCTCTCCGAGGATTGGGTGCTGCCGCCCGTGGCCGCCGACGTCAAGTTCCGGTAACCCGGGCGCGCCGCCTGGGTCAGGCGGTTCCGGCCAGGCGGTGGTTGAGTGCGATCGAGCGGCGCAGGGCTTTCATGACATCGACCAGGCCATGGTATTTGGCGGAGGCGGCGGCGCAGGCGGCGTCATGGTTGGCGTGGCGGCTCACGTAGCGGCCGATTTCGCCATACAGCTGGCGCATCCGGGTGTCGAGCAAGCCGCTTTCGGCGCGCATGATGGAAATTTCGCGGTTGCCTTCACCGATCACCTGGAATGCCACCGACGCGCTGCCGCGGCGTTCCTGGCGCTGGGCCTTGAATTGTTCGTCAATGAGATCGATTTTGAGGTCGCCCTGTTCGATTTGTTCACCGATGTGAATTCGGACCTGTTTGAGGTCGGCGAATCGCTGTTTGAGGTCAACCAGGCGGCTCTTGACCTTGCTGATCTCCTCCTCGTCGGGCGGGGCGGCGGTGGCTTCCTTGGTCAGCACCTCGAGCTTCATTTTGAGGCCGACGTAGGTTCGGCGGACCTCGCGGGCGTCGGCGACGACTTGATCGCGTTGATGGGCGAGTTGTTCGAGCTCATGGAGCAGCACTGCGCGTTCGTCGAACAATTCCTGATGGATTTCCGGGGTGCTGTTGAGCAGGTTGGCGCGTTCCTCGTGCGCCTGGTCGAGGTGTTCCTGGCAGGCGGCAAGTTTGGCGCGCACCAGGTCGCGCTCCTTGATCAATTTGCGCAGATTCCAATATTCGACCGAGAGCGCCTCGATGCTTTCAACGTTCTGCCAGATCATGGCACCGAGCTGACCCTCGGCCTCGCGCAGCAGGTGCATTTCGCTGGCGGCATCGCCCATGCGGTGGCTTCTTCGGACGTAGCCGAAGGCCTTGGCAAAGAGGGCGATGAAGTATCTGGATGAGGTCATGCGGCTGGGAAGTTAGAGGAGCGGTGCGTGAGCGTCAGGGCGGCCGGATCAGTTAGGTGGGTCGTTGGTTCGACGGCCGGGCGGCGGGGTGGCGGGTTTCCGCCGCCGGCGCGCTGCCCAGCAACATGGCGGTTTCCACCCGGTTGAGGATGGCCCAGCGCCCCGGTGCCAGATCGCCCAGCCACAGGCCGCCGATGCGCACCCGCATCAGCTTGGTTACCTGATAGCCGAGGGATTCGAACATGACGCGGATCTGGCGTTTGGCGCCGTGGTCGAGCACGACGCTGAGCCGGCGGGGGGAGAGGCGTTCGATGGCCTTGGCCTTGAGCTTGCCTTCGGTGGTGAACACGCCGGCCAGGAACTGGTCGAGGTGGGCGTTTTCGAACGCCTGGTTGGAGGTCACGAGGTATTCCTTCTCAACGGATTTCGACGGGTGCATCAGCTGCTGGGAGAGGTCGCCGTCGTTGGTGAGAATGAGCAAGCCCTCGGAATCGCGGTCGAGGCGTCCGACGTGGTGGAGTGCGCGCAGGGCTTCCGGCAGCAAGGCGTAAATCGTCTCGCGCCCGAGCTCATCCTCGCGGGTGCAGACATAGCCGCGCGGCTTGTGGAAGGCGACGATCATCGGTTCGCGCGCCACCATGCGCTTGCCGTCGACGCGGACGTGGTCGCCCGGGACGATGCGGGTGCCCATGTTGACGCACGGGCTGCCATTGACCTCCACCCGTCCGGCTTGGATGAGTTCATCGCACTTGCGGCGCGAGCCGACGGCGCACGAGGCGAGGTATTTATTGAGGCGGGTGCCGTCTTTCATAGCGATGAGTTCAAATGCAAAAGGCGCGAAACCCGGAGGGTCCGCGCACTGGGACGTAGACGCCTCGCAAGGGGATCAACCCTCGTGTTTGGTCTTGGGCAGGCCCACAGGTGAGCGGCCGGCTTGCCACTCGCCGCGTTCCCTGAGGAGCTTGACGCGCTCGAAACGCTTGAGGACGGAACGTTTGCCGCCTACGGAGGCGCTGGACTTGAGGCTGTTGTGCTTGGACATCGCGTGAGGTGATTTGAAAAATCGCGGGAGGCGCAAGCTAGGAGGCACCCGCGCGGATGGCAATCCGAAATACGAGAAAGTTTGGAGATTCGGCTCACTGCATGATCTTGAGATCCCGCTTGGGGCCGTCGCCGCCTTGCTGGGCCAGCACCTCGAACACCGGTTGTGGCACGTAGCGGCGCACCGTGTCTTCCCATCCCAGCGGCCCGATGAGGCTTTTGATCATGTTGGAAGACACCTCGGCGATGTCGCGCGGTGGCATCAGGAAGACGGTGGTGATTTCCGGGGCCATGTCGGCATTGATGTGGCGCATCACCCGTTCGTATTCGTAGTCATGGGGCGAGCGGATCCCGCGCAGCACGTATTTGGCGCCCTTTTTCTTGGCGTAATCCACCAGATAGCGGTTGTCAAAATGGGTGATGACCAGATTCCCGCAGGCCGTCGTCGAGGCGGTGAGCAAGGCCAGCCGCTCGTCCACGCTGAACGAATAGCGCTTCGAGGGATTGTTGCCGATGGCCACGATCAAGCGGTCGAACATTTCCAGCCCCCGTTGGATCATCCACAGGTGGCCGTTGGTGGGTGGATCAAAGGAGCCAGCGTAAACCGCAGTGCGCATGGCCGGACCATACGGCGTGAATGGCCAGACTCAAACCGTTAATTCCCGCCATCCCCAAAACAATTGCCATCCTCACCACGCGGATTTTGACAGCGACCCGCCAGACTGCTACACCTGCCGCCTGTGGCGCCTGTAGCTCAGTTGGATAGAGCACCCGCCTTCTAAGCGGGCGGTCACTGGTTCGAGTCCAGTCAGGCGCGCCATTCATCATCAAAGACTTATGGCTACACCTGCCTAACATTCCGTTAGGTAGGTGCACTTCCCGTGCCGCTACCTCCTGGCATTCCCTGGCCAGTGGAGGCGGATCGGGGGCAATGGCTAGGTGCGGATGTAGGCCTGCCTATGGGACCCGCCTCACACCCAATCCGCGCACAGCAGTTCGGCCTGGTCGAGGACGGTCTTGACCGCCTGCTCCTGAAGGTCGGGCGGGTATTCAACAGTTCTCTCAGATGCTCCCTGCTGGCCGCTTGAATAGGGATCTGACCAAGGATTTCGTGGCAGCGCTGGAACTGGCCGAAAAGCTGGTCGTCGAGGTCGTTGCGGTCAGTCAGCACCACCAGCGTCGGGTTCTCCATCGCCGGGTGGCGCACGATGCGGGCAGCATAGAAGAGCATGGAAAAGCTCTTGCCGCTGCCCTGGGTGTGCCAGACCACGCCCGCCCGGCGGTCGCCCGGCGGTCGCCCGGCTTGCCGCCGTGCATCCGGCCCGACCAGTAGGTGCCCGGTTCTTCGCCGGCCTGGCCTGGTCGCCCCATCCCGCTCGCTCTAACGGTTTCTTCCACGGCCGCATTGACGGCATGGAACTGATGGTAGCCGGCGATGAAGCCCATTTCAGCGATGGTGAGGGCGGGTTTCTCGAATTTCATCGAAAACCGTCCTTCCTGAAAAAGAAAGACCCGCCGAGAGATAGCGTGTCTTGCGACAGAGGCCCGGCGGGTTTGCTGGGCGAAATCTGATTGCGGATCCAGGCCGGGGCAATCCCGAAAATGGATCTTTGCGCTGGTAATCCCGCCCGGTGTTGGATAACCCTTCGCCCGTTCACCCCGGATTCCCTTCCTCGGCCGCTTGCGGCAGACAGGGACCGGGGTTTCTTTTTGCCCTGATTCAAAGGCCATAGCCGAGTCCTTTCAAGTTGGCTTTGATGGCTTTCTCCAGCTTTGCGGACTCGACGAACTGAGCGTGGAGTTCGGCGACCAGGCGCGGCATGTGCATCACTCTATCAACGACAGGGATCATGGTTTAGGCCAATGGTTTTGGAGTTTCTCGATCCACGGTTTCAACCCGGCTTGACGGAGCGGAGCGAAGCGGTCGAGCGATTTTGCCAGCTCATGGAGTTCCGGCGACATCCAGGCGATGATTTCGAGGATGGCCTGATGCCGCCGATCCAGATCCTTCCAGTGCAGGATGCGTTCGTGATGAAAGACGCGGTTGCGAAGGTCGCGAATTGCAAGCCAACGCTTGTCGAGCTTGGATTGGTATTGTTCGGCGGCAGGAGCTTGGGGAAACGCGGTTTTAGCCAGATACGAGCCGATGCCGGTGCGGGCGTGGCAATTGTTGAAGAAGCCGGTCCAGAAGCCGAAGTTGAGTTCGGCCACGATGCGTCCCGAGGTGAGTGGTTTCCTGCGTTTGCCCAAAGCGTCTTTGGCTTCGGTCACCTTGTCCTGCTGCCAGGCGGTGAGTCGCGCCAGCGGCGAATCATACCAAACAACTGTGTCGCACCGTGCGGTGAGTTCGCGATGCACCGCATTGCGCAGGGCGATTTCCGCGAATTGCAGCGACGGGTAGAGGGATTCGCTTAGCGCCATGTTCAGCAGGTAGCGGGACAACGTGATGGCGTGATCCGCGCCATCCTGCCGGTAGGCATTGATGCGCTCTGTATGCAGGATGCCTTCGATTTGCTGGAAAAATGCGGGATTCATGGGCCAAGGAGCCAACGCGCGGTATGAAAAAGGGTTTGACTAGCTCGTCCGGAGAGCGCAGCTTTCCCACGTTGACCCCGGGATCCCTTCCTCAACCGCTTGCGGTTGAGAGGCCCCGGGGTTTCTTTTTGGGCGGATTCAGAGGGCATAGCCGAGTCCTTTCAAGTTGGCTTTGATGGCCGTTTCCAGTTTCGCTGACTCTGCGAACTGGGCATGCAGGTCGGCGACAAGGCGAGGCATCTTTTCCTCGAAGGGGTCGCCGTCGTCCTCGACTTCCTCGGCACCGACGTAGCGGCCGGGGGTGAGGACGTGGCTATGTGCCGCAATCTCTGCGGTTGTGGCAGATTTGCAGAAACCCGGCACGTCCTGGTATTTCGGCGGCACACCCTCACCCCGTCCCTCTCCCAGAGGGAGAGGGTGGCCGGAGGCCGGGAGAGGGTCACCGCGCCAGCGGTGATAGGTGGCGGTGATTTTTTCGAGGTCGGAGTCAGTCAGTTCGCGGTGGACGCGGTCGATCAGTGTGCCGAGTTTGCGGGCATCGATGAAGAGAGTTTGTTTGCGGCGGTCGCGGAGAGGGGCACGGGCAGCTTGCCCGTGATCTGAAGAAACGGGCGGGCTGCCCGTTCCCCTCTTGTTTTTTGCGAGGAACCAGAGGCAGACGGGGATCTGGGTGCTGTAAAAAAGCTGGCCGGGCATGGCGACCATGCAGTCCACTAGGTCGGCTTCGATGAGGGCGCGGCGGATGTCGCCTTCGCCGGACTGGTTGGACGACATGCTGCCGTTGGCGAGGACGAAGCCGGCCATGCCGTGGGGCGCGAGGTGGTGGATGAAGTGTTGGACCCAGGCGAAGTTGGCATTGCCCTCGGCGCTGGCAAAGCGGGTGAGGAAATACTCATACACCCGTCCGAGCAGATCCACCGCTTTGCGGCGGCCCTCACCCCGTCCCTCTCCCGGTGGGAGAGGGTGGCGCGAAGCGTCGGGTGAGGGTTGAATGAGTTCAATAGTGGCAATCAGGTCGATCAACTCGCCGAGCCGGTGCTTGTCGAGGCCGGGGCGGGCGTAATCCTTTGGGAGCACGCCTTTGAGGCGCGGGTTATCGCGCTCCATGGCGACCATGGCGTCGTCCACG
>Ga0194037_1001470_pt1 | contig 16986 bp, 12 predicted proteins | sample JunL306m_MetaG_FD_148653 | JGI IMG/M metagenome (GOLD analysis project Ga0194037, IMG submission 148653) | Anoxic zone freshwater microbial communities from boreal shield lake in IISD Experimental Lakes Area, Ontario, Canada - Jun2016-L304-6m | ecosystem: Environmental > Aquatic > Freshwater >...
GTTCAGCGCTTGATAGTAAGCAGGAGGGGTGAGGTCAAAGAGCTCCTTTATTGCTGACTCTTTGGCGCCGGCGTATCTCCACCAGTTGCGCTCAAATTCCAGGATGCGAAGCTCCAGATCCGTAAGGGTCGAAACGGCCTCTTGGGTTAGTACTTCATTCTCCATATACAGATAGTAAGGGCTAGCGCAGACAAATACCCGTGATTTCGAGTTAAAGCGTGGCGAGGATCGCTGTGAGTTCTTTCTCAGAGGTCCAAGGGTTCACAATCGCAAATCGGAGGATGGGTTTACCTTGGTGGGCGGATGGCGTCACAAATGCAATTTGATCATCGAGGAGTTTGTCACTCCATTCTTGGTATTGAGCGGCGTTCCATCCTTTTCTAGTGAAGGCAACAATTGAAAGTTGTGGGTCCACGAGAAGTTCCAAATTAGGATGTTCATTAATCAGTCGAACTGCAATTCGCGCAGTGGTCATAGTGTCCTCAACCGCTTCGGAGTATGCCTTACTTCCATTTGCAGCAAGTGAAAACCAAAATGGCAATCCACGAGGACGCCGAGTTAAATGAATTGCATAATCAGATGGATTAAATTCATTCTCATCTTCCAAGGTATCCAAATAGGAAGCGTGTTGGGTATGCGCAGCTTTGCCTAATGCAGGATTTCGATAAATGAGAGCGCAAGCATCAAAGGGAGCGAACAACCACTTGTGCGGATCCACAATCATCGAATCGCATTTTTCAATTCCATTAAATAACGGACGAACAGTTGGAGCGCAAAGTGCAGCTAAACCGTAGGCGCCATCGACGTGGAACCAAATATTATTTTTGTTTGCATAATCTCCGAGCGAATCAAGGTCATCGATAATTCCCAGATTTGTCGAACCGGCAGTCCCGACCAGTGCAAAAATTTCATGGCTCGGATTTTCAGAAATATATTTAGAAATCGCCCTATCTACAGCCGATGCTCGAAGGACTAAATCTTCATCGGCATTAGCAAACAAGACTTCGCAATCCATTACTTCTGCTGCTGATTTAATTGATGAATGAGCTTGATTACTAGCGACTATTACCCAGCGCTCGATCTTTCTGCCAGATGCTTTAGTCTTTTCGCGAGCCGTGTGGCGTGCTGCAACCAAGGCCGAAAGATTTCCAATCGTTCCGCCTTGTACAAAGACTCCACCGGCGCTTTCTGGCAGGCCAGCCAAATCACTTATCCAGCGAAGCGCTTGATTCTCGGCAAAAACCGCGCCGGCACCTTCCAACCAAGAGCCACCATAAATTGCACTTGCCCCGACTACTAAATCAAAAAGCGTGGCGTGCTCGCTAGGTGCTGATGGAATAAATGCTAGATAAGAAGGGTGATCCGTTGAGAGACACGATGGCGCCAGTACGTCCGTAAATATTCGAAGAGCTTCTTTGCCTCCGAGACCCGCGTCAGTAATTGTGTTTCCAGCTGCTTTCAATAATTCATCGGGAGTTTTTGCATGATCCAGAGGGGGTTCTTGACGTAAACGCAAGAGCGAATATTTCAGAATGTCCTCAGCAAGAGCTTCTACTTCCGGATTGAATTCATGCACGACAGAAGTCTGCCATCATTGAGATTTTTCAGAAAGACGAGCCGCGTTTATGAGGTTGCGAAGCATTGTTGGGAAGACAAGAAAATGTAGCGGAGCAATTGCAAACCAGTAGAGCTGTCCACCCAGCCCGCGAGGTTGGAAGGTAGCTTTTTGAATAACCTTGCGAGTTCCATCACCAATTTCTTCGATTCGAAAGGATAACCAAGCTTTTCCAGGCAGAATCATTTCGGCATACAAGATGAGCTCACTACCTCTCGCAATCTTTTCAACTCTCCAAAAATCCACACTGTCTCCCTCTTCAAGGTGCATAGGATCTCTGCGCCCTCTTCGCAGTCCAACTCCACCTACAAGTCGGTCAAGCAATCCTCGAAGCCACCACAAGAAATCTGATCCATACCAGCCCGTTTTTCCGCCAATCGTCTCTATCGCTTTCCATAATTCGACCGAAGAGACATCTGTAACTTTTTCGCGAATGTCAAAATACTCCGTAGCGCCAGCCCACGTTGGATCACTTTGCGCCTTTTGCCAAGGGGCCGTAGGGCCGGTTGCATCTGACCAACGGGTTTCAACATCATTGACAGATGTTTTTGAAAGAGCGAACTCAATTGCTTTTTGAATAGTAGTGAGTCCTTCTTGCGGAGCGGGAATTATTGAATTCACGCTCTTATCGGGATCCACAACAACTTCGCTGATCAGTGAACCGACGAGAGGTCTTGCCAATGTGGTGGGCACCGGAGTTACTAGACCAATCCACAAACTAGAAAGTTTTGGTGTGAGCACTGGAACTTTAATGATAAATCTACGTCGAAGCCCAGAAACTTTTGCAAAGAGTTGCATCATGGCTTCATAAGAAACAACTTCCGGGCCACCGATGTCAAATATTCCAGAAATTGGATTCTCCAATTGGGCTGCCTTAGTTAAGTAATACAAGACATCACGAATAGCTATTGGCTGAGTTCGATTTGTAACCCACTTTGGAGTCGTCATTATTGGAAGGCGGTGCGTCAAATGCCGCAACATTTCAAAGGAAGCAGATCCCGAGCCGATGATGATTCCAGCTCTTAATTCGAGAACTGGGACAGAAGTTGAAGCGAGAATCTTGCCTGTATTCGCTCGAGACTCAAGATGTTTACTTCGTTTTTTATCATTTGCGATGCCGCCTAAATAAATAATCTGTCGAACTCCCGCTGCTTCCGCCGCCGAAGCAAAAGTGTTGGCCATCGCGGCTTCAATTTCATCGTATTGCGTTGAAATATTTATGGAATGAAGCAAATAGAAAGCAGTATCGACGCCTTCGAGGGCCAATCTCGTTGCTTGAAAATCATTAGCATTGCCAATTGAAACTTCAACTTGAGATGCCCAAGTCTGGCGAAGCATTTTCTTTTGATCTCGAACATAAACTCGGACCGGAAGCCCTTTTTCCAACAGCGAGCGGACCAGCCTGCCTCCGACATAACCAGAGGCGCCAGTGACAAGAATTCGACGATTTAGCTGGGACACAGGAGAAACAGTAGACTGAGTCCGGATTCAATGGTGACCAACAAAACTCCCCCGCTATGGAGAAAATCTGATGACTAGCCTTACAACGCCTCGTGTCGTAATTCTTGGGGCTGGTTTTGCGGGCTTAACCGCCGCCAAGGCCATCGGCCACGACGCCGATGTGACAGTGGTTGATCGCCATAACTACCAAACTTTTCTTCCACTTCTCTACCAAGTTGCAACCGCCTCTCTGGCAGCAGACCATGTTGCTTATCCAATCCGCGGGGCATTCCGCAAGCCCGGGGCGAAATTTCGGATGGGTTCACCAATTGCGATTGATCACAAAAATAAAACTGTAAAGCTCGACAGCAGCGAAGTAATTTCCTTTGATCATCTTATTGTTGCACTCGGCTCAGCGACTGCAGATTTTGGTGTTCCTGGCGTCCAAGAGCATGCAATGGGTATGAAAAATATTCATGAAGCACTAAACATCCGTTCTGAATTGATGCGTCGATTTGAAGACCTGTGTCGATTTGAAGATAACACTCGCCTATCTGTAGTCCTTGTCGGTGGCGGACCAACTGGTGTTGAAATGTCTGGTGCGTTAGGTGAATTGGTAAGGGGTCCGTTAAAGAGCGATAACTTCAACGCCGCAAAACATATTGATATTTATTTGGTTGAGGCTGGGCCTCGGTTGCTTCCAATGTTTGATGAAGACCTCTCTGATCGAACAAAGAAAGATCTTGAATCTCTTGGAGTGAAAGTTTTACTTAACACACAGGTAAAAGAAGTTTCACATCGCAAACTTGAGTTTGCAGATGGAACTTCAATTCCTTCAGAAATCACTGTTTGGGCTGCAGGAGTAAAAGGTGTTGAGGAATTGGGAATACTCAATCTTCCGCTTGCTGGAAATAGAATCAAAACGGATGCAACGTTACAAGTTGCTAACTATCCTCACATCTGGGCTATTGGAGACAATGCTGGCGTTCTTGGGGCAAATGGAAGACCTTTACCAATGGTTGCACCAACTGCAATGCAACAAGGTCGATTCGTCGCAGATCAAATCCGTCGCATCAAAACTGGTAAACCCCTGAAGGAATTCAAGTACAAAGACAAGGGTTCAATGGCAACGATTGGCAGACATAAGGCCGTAGTTCAAGTAAAGAAATTCAAACTCAAAGGGCCACTTGCTTGGTTTGCCTGGCTTTTATTGCACGTCTTCTATTTACTTGGCGGCCGTAATCGAATTGGAACCATCGCCGATTGGATGTGGAATTACTTTACATTTGATCGAGGCAACCGCCACATTATGGATTCACTCTAAAGAAGAGCTAATTCTCTTCCACGGATGACAGCCTCTTCACGGGACTCTACATTCATCTTGCGATAAACGTTCTTTAAGTGAGTTTTAATCGTATTATTTGAAATGTGAAGTGATGTCGCAATCTGAGTAATAGGTAACCCTGTTGCCAGACGCCTTAAAATATCTAGTTCACGCTTCGTAAGTGAGGATTTATCGTCGACGGCCTGAACATTCTTCATGAGATTTCGAATACTACGTGCCAACTTTTCGTTATACATAGTTGGATGCTCATTTGAGTAATCCAGAATGAGACTCTTCGCTTCAGGACTTAAATTAAGGAATGATCTAAAATATCCATTTTCGCTGCCTAGATTTAAAGCAGTTTCTAAAAGTGGAAGTGCTGCTTTTCGATCAGTTACTAGTGCCTCCAATAAAGAGACACTTTTAATAAATTTTTGATATGGGGTGCTCTCGGGAAGGCGACCGAGAAGAACTAGGGAATCCTTTGAATTCCGCCTGGCTTCAAAAACGGTACGAAGTGTCGAAATCGTTGGGGTATCGAATCCGCGGTCAAGCAGCTCGATGATTCTACCTACGTCGCCCAACTGGGCACGAGCAACAATTTCAATGAGGTCGGCAAAAATGTTGATTTGTGAATTGAATTGCGAGCTAGACGTCCAATCACGAGATTCCTGAATCAAGGAAAGTGCTGAGGTCGTTTCGCCTTGATACATTTTTGCGAGAGCCATTTTAGAATAGAAAGCAACAACCCAAGGCCACTGTTGTGCTTTGATTGCAATTTGTAAGTATTTCTCTGCTGTCTGAACGGATTTAGAATCCTCGGCAAATTCGAGCAATACATCTGCCGCTATGTAAGCTGCGGAATAAGGTATATAAATGCCTTTTACATTTAAACTCTCGTAAGAACTGAGAGCCAAGTTGGAATGATCTAACGCCTCCCTATATCTGCCGTCTAGAAACGCTTCCATTGCGCGCATTTGTGGCAGTACCAATTTCTGATGGTGTGGATTTGAATCCTCCGTGATTGCAATTACATGATCGAACATTTCCTGAAAATGGAGCCTATCTTGAAGGATAAATGCAGATTCAAGCGCGGGCAACATACCTCGGGCAACTGCTCCTGGAAGTCCATCGCGTCGAATTAATTTTAAATCTTTTCTCTGGGTTGCAAGACGAATACACTCCGTAAAATTTCCAACCCAAAATTCACATCTTGCTCGAACAAGCCCAATTTCATCCTCAAATTTATCCACCTCTGCTGATAGTGACAAATCATTTTCAAGTTCATTTAGAAGGGCTCGCCCTCCATCAATGTCAAATGAAATCAACTTTATGTAGACCTTTAAAAGTGCGATGAGAAAGATGTCATCTTTGTCATCAACCTTCTTCCGCTCGACCCACATACTCAGAAATTCTGCATCTCCCGACATCATCATCTGATAAACATTTTGCCATGCAAGGGCTTCTGCACGCTTTTCTTCTCCAAGTGTGTTGAGCAAAGCAATTGCCTTGAGCGGTTTCCCAGATTTAATTGCGATTTCAATTGTTGAATATCCAATATCAACAAGCTTTTTAGTATCCGAATAGACGCGCTCCATTAATAGATTGCGAACAAGCGGATTAATTGCGAAACGTGATGGGTTTATTGAAACCTGGGAAATAAATGTTCCGCTTTCCCGTAATCTCTTTAATCTCATTTCAGTGTCAGGAAACTTGGTGATTTGAAAGGCCTCGTCGGCCGAAACTGCGTCTAAAAGAGAAATTTTCTCTAAGAAATCACGATCATCGCAATCCAAGAGATCAACAGCATGAGAAATGAGGGTATTGCTTTCGAAACTCGAAATCTTCATAACTTCGGCTCTATTTGCTAACGAGGAGGCAAGGATCTTTATACCTAAAGGCCAACCCTGAACTTTCTCGAATGCTGAAGCAACCTCTTTATCTAAATAATTTAATCCATGCTGATTTGCAACATGTGAGATATCTTCTGAACTGAAACGCAAATCATTTGCTGTTAGGTAAGTAAAATTTCCCTGACTTGCAATTTTTGCATACGATGCTCTGGGCGGAATGTTTCTCAAAGTCAAAATTCGAACATTGTCTGGCATTAAATTGATAAAACTTTGAAGCATCCCAAAATGGGCCTCGCTGTAATTTTGAGCACCGTCCCATATAAAAAAGAAAGTCTTAGAACTATTCGAAATGTCATTGCACACTCGCACGACCCAATCAACACCATGAAAATCTCCTTCGAAAAATTCTTCTGCCCACGGCGCAAAATTTGGAGCTTGCAATCTAAGTGCGGCGGTTACATTTCTGCAGGTATCAAGAACTGTGTCTAATTCTTCAACTGTGTAAAAGACAACATACTCATCTGATGCTTCAGCAGCATCAGCAGCTTGAGATGCGAGTATTGTTTTTCCAAATCCGCTTGGAGCAACAATCAGAGTTGCATGAGGAACTGGTTGCAATATTTTTTCAATAAGGTGCGTTCTATAGATCGCGTTTTGCGCCGCCATAGGTTTGGTAATTCGGGCCATTGGAACGCCATCGAGAACCGGCAGAAAAACATCTGCGGCGGCTTTTTTCTTCGATGTGCTCACACCATCATTTTGACAGGGGTGAGGAGCTCTTTTCTATAACCCTCAATCTCACCCCTATTTCAGGTGATGTAGCGATCCTTGCGCGTGAGTTGGTACCGCTGGTGCGTGAGGCGAGACAGAATCGCAACGCTTGTAGCCATCACCCTGGATTGGGCGAGGGTCATTTTCCCCCTTATTCGGCCAGAGGCTCATAGCCCGCTCGGCCTGAGCGGTGATCGTCAGGGAAGGATTCACTCCTAAATTGGCCGTGACACTCGACCCATCAACAATATGCAAAGTCGGGTAATTCCAGACTCGGTGATACGGATCTATGACGCCAGTTTTATCTGAATCACCGATTACACAACCACCCACAAAGTGCGCAGTAAAAGGGGCGTTCAACAAGTCGCCAATATTTCCTCCAGGAATGCCGCCGCGATTTTTTGCGATGCGCCGAACTACATCGTTGGCCGCTGGAATGTAGGTTGCATTTGGATGCTCTGCATCGTTTTGAGAGGTTAGCTTCCAAGGTCTCAGAAATCTCTTTTTGCCACTAACGGAAATAGAGGAATCAACATTTTGCATCACTAATGCGATCACGGTGCGCTCGCTCCATGCCTTTACATTTAAAATTCGATACAGCATCTTGGGATTCTTCAATACCGTTATCCACCATTGCTTATGTCGGGAAGAAAGCTTTGTGCTATCAGTCATTATCGTCTGTAACAAACCCATTGAGTTGCTCCCCTTTCCATATCGCACAGGTTCTACATGGGTGTGCTCATCAGGATAAAACGAGGATGTAATTGCAGCTCCCACAGAATAATCAATATTTGTTTTCGACATGAGTGCACCAGTGAGTGCTTCGCTGTTTGTGCGAGATAACTTTCCTAAAGTGTTTGAAAGCTGAGGCAGCGTCTTTGTGTCCTTCATGCGATGTAATAGCTTTTGCGTGTTATAAGTTCCACCGGCCACAACAACTTGGGTTGCAGTAAATATCTTGGTTTTACCCATCCATGCACTGCTTTTGCGCGCTTTGACAATCCATGTTCCATTTACTTGTTCAACAGAAGTAACAGTAGTTTCTGGGATCACCTTTGCCCCAATTCGTTCTGCCAAACCAAGATAATTCTTCGGCAAAGTATTCTTGGCGTTGTAACGGCAGCCTGTCATGCAACCACCGCACTGATGGCATCCTTCTCGAGCTGGTCCTACACCACCAAAGAAAGGATCATCTCTTTTGACGCCAGACCCATCTCCAAAATAAACGCCTAGGGGTGCCAAAGTAAATGTGTGCCCCACACCCATTTCATCGGCAACTTCCTTCATCGCAACATCCGAAGGTGTCATATGAGGATTCTTTACAACGCCCAACATCCGGTGTGCTTGGTCATACCAAGGAGCAAGTTCAGCTTTCCAGTCCGTAATGTGACGCCATTGCTCATCATTAAAGTAACTATCCGGTGGCGTATACAACGTGTTTGCATACACCAGTGATCCACCGCCCACTCCAGCGCCAGCCAAAACCAGCACATTTGGTAAGGCATGGATACGCTGAATTCCATTGAGACCTAAACGAGGCGCAAAGAGGAAACGGCTGAGTCTCCAGGAAGTCTTTGGGAAATCTTTATCAGCAAATCGTCGCCCGGCTTCAATGACTGCAACCTTGTAGCCTTTTTCACTTAAACGTAAAGCGGCTACCGATCCACCGAAACCTGAGCCAATAATGACGACATCATATTTTTGGTCATTTTCCACACCCTAGTTGTAGCACTAACTACAACCAGAGGAAACGATTTCGGTCGGATTTTTCACCAGCTAAATTCTCGATATCGAATTCCCCGCTACGGCGCTGCCAATCATTGGCTGCAAGCACTCGAGACAATCCGGCAAGATTGACCGTGCTATTGATATTGCTTGTTGCATCGTCAAGAGATACGGGACTTTGGTGATCAAAGACTGATGTCGCAATAACAACTTTCTCTCCATCCTTAAGAATTTCAACTAGCCGTCCTTGTTGAGGCCAATCGATATTTGAAGCGGTTTGTATATGCCAAAAACCAGAAAACTCATCGCCGTAGCGTTCAATCTTGTGTTGATGATTGTGCCCCGCAAGCCAGAGAATGACTCGAGGCTCACTCATCAACAATTCGACAACTTCTGTTTCGCCCACCCTATTGTCGGCTCCTTCGGGTTGATAAAGGTTGAAGAGTGTTGAGGAAGGGTGATGGGAAAGAATTACAAAATAGTCTGGCTCTCGATCTGCTAAAACTTTCTTAAGCCAATCAAATTGCGCTTGGTCTAAGGATCCTTGCCAACCGCCATGATGATTCACGGTATCCAAGGAAACAAGCCTGACACCATTTATATCTCTGTACCAATACTTAGTTCCACGAAGTGAATTTTCTTGATTCAAACCATGATCATGGTTACAAATTTGATGAACCTTTGCCCAAGATTCTGCTTCGTTTATTCTGCGACGTGGATCTGGTGTAATTTCTCTAAAAACTGCTCCGTGTGGATCTGGGTATGTCACTGGACCAACCTGGTTAAAGTTTGCAAAAAGTTCGGATAGGTCTGTATCTGGTGCAAGCGCAATCTGTTTCTCAGAACCCACAGCGTGATTGCGAACAGCTACATCTCCCGGAAGCGTCCCTTGAATTAGCGCGTCATGGTTTCCGTGAGTGGCAAACCACTTATGGCGAAGACCTGTTGCCATGAAACTCTTGCGCACTGCATCGAGCAAACCCGGAACTACTGGGAATCCATAAAGCGAACGAGGAAAGTCATCTTGGCAACCTGGTGGAGTTCCATCTGGATTCCAATATGAAGCGTCATACATTTCAGGATTGTTCGCAGAAAGGCCCTCCCACTTTGAGGAGTCACCGCTATCTGGAAGAAGTTCTCCTCCATCCATCAGAGTGAAATACCAGTCCAATTCATTTCCTTGCGCGTTGTCTGTCACATCACCTGTGACAACGACAGCATCAATCGGCCGATTTGTTACTACTCCGTGCTCAATTCTGTTAATCGTTTGAACCATCGCCTCAAGCGTTTGGGTCGTCAACATTTCATTGGGACGATATGTACCCACTAGCTTCACAATCTCTGACATCGGATTATGTGGATCTGCTAAGCGATCAAGTAGCTCTAAACGAGCAGGTGACTGCGCATCACAGATATGTAAATCTGAAATATGGACAAGACTTAAGAGCGATTGGGCATTGGACGAAGGTGAAACCCCCTCAATGGCTTCACCTTCACCCAACTCGAGGTTGCGCCAACCCAAATCGTTCGCTGTCCCACGGACGATTTTTGTGACGCGCGAATCAAAATTAGACATTTCTTGCCATGATTTCGTCAGCAACAATTTTGAATGAAATCCGATCGCCAATTTCTAGGCTTTTAACATCTTTACTTTGTGAGTTGATATGCACGATTGGTAAGCCTTCGACTGCGACACCCAACTTCGTCAGGGGGCCAAGGAATGATTTAGAAACAAGCAAGCCGTTAGTTGCATCCTCATCGTGCTCGGAAGTTAAAGTGATCGACTCCGGACGAATAAGCGCCTCCACCGGCAAACTATCGCGAAGATCGGAAGAATGCCTGGAAAGTGAAATCTTTTGATGAAGTACTTTCACATTGCCTTTACCGGTTATAGTCGCAGGCAGTCGGTTTGCTTGCCCAACAAATGATGCAACAAAGGGAGTTGCTGGTTCGTTGTAGAGAATTGTTGGCTTATCAATTTGTTCTAATTTTCCTTTATTCATCACACCGACACGATCGGCAATTGCCATTGCCTCTTCCTGGTCGTGTGTCACAAACAAAGTTGTGATTCCTAGCTCCAACTGAATCGCACGAATTTCCTCACGAATTTGTGAACGGACTTGAGCATCAAGAGCGGAAAGTGGTTCATCAAGAAGAAGAACTGTTGGTTCGATGGCAAGTGCTCGAGCAAGTGCAACGCGTTGCTGTTGACCACCAGATAACTGATGGGGATAGCGAGTGCTCTTCTCCTCAAGATCAACAAGTTGAAGCATCTTACGTACTTGCTTCATTCGCTTCGCAAGATCCATCTTTCGAGCGCGAAGGCCGTAGTCAATATTTTCAGCGACAGTCATATTTGGGAAGAGTGAATATGCTTGAAAAACCATACCCATATCACGCTTATTTGCTGGAGTCTCGTTATATCGGAGGCCATTTACGAGCAATTCGCCAGACGTAGCCGTTTCTAATCCAGCCACAATTCTGAGGGCGGTTGTCTTACCGCAACCTGAAGGACCCAGTAGCGCAACAAGCTCTCCAGGTTCAAGCACAAGGTCTAAGCCATCAAGGGCTTTGACAGAACCAAAATTGCGACTGATTCCACTCATGGCAAGAGTGCTGCTAACGCGATCTTTTTTACTCATGAATCCACCTCTAGATTAAGCGCACTCTTCTTTGAGAAGAATGCAATTGTTGACAACAACACAATTGCTCCGACAAAACTAAAGACTGATAGAGCAATAGCTCCTAGAATATTTTGCTGAGATGCCACGACGGTCCATGTTGGAAATGTCTCCCAATGTAAAAGCGATGTAATCGTGTACTCACCAATCGACAATGCAAAAGTTAGGAATAGCGCTCCGGTAATTCCACTGCGAATCGCTGGCACAATTACTCTCATAATTGTCCGCGTCCATGATGCTCCGACACTTCTAGATGCCTCTACTAAAGTCTTTAATGCGACAGCTTGAAGCGCAGTATCTAAAGTACGGTACGTAAACGGCAGGCCGATAATTACAAAAAAGAAAACCAATTCGTACTGAGTGTTTTGAAGCAAATCAGGCATTGCATCTTGGGCACCAATGGCAAGCGATACAACCGGAATCACCAATGGAAGTATGCAAATAAAATCCACTATAGCTTTAAATTGATGACCCCTGAGGTTCAGATAAACCATAGTTGGGACCATCAGTAAGATATTTAATATGCCAGCCAGAATCGCTAATTTAAAAGACGTTCCTAGGCTGGGAAAGAATCCGTCTTGATGAACTAACCATGTGTAGCTAGTTAGAGAGAATCCCTTACCTCCGGGCTTTTGAAAACTATAAATTGATGATGCAATCACTGGAAGCACGAAAAGCGTGAAACCCAGCAAAGCCGAAAAAACGATCAGTGACCATTTTAGTAGTGACGCTCTTCTCATTTGTTACGCCATTTTCCAGCACGTCTTTGCGCCCAGATATAACCGCTCATAACGAATACAGCCACAACAATCATTCCAACCGCTAGTGCTGCACCTAAATTAGACTGCGTCGCCTGCGTATTTCCATCTACTAAAGCGCCTATAACAATGGGCACAATTGAAACGGTACCGCTAGTAAGTGCCCTCGTTGTTGCATAAGCTGAAAAACCCCCTGCAAAAAGTAAAAAAAATGCACCGATGAAAGATGGAGCTAATATTGGAATTCCTACTTTGCGCCAATAAGTCAGAGCGTTCGCACCGAGATTTGTGCTTGCCTCGCGCCACTCTTTTCGAATTCCAGCAATAGCTGGCTGGAATACCAGAATCATCAAGGGGGCTTGGAAAAAGGTATAAACCGCTACTACGCCCGTGAATGAGAAAATTGTAAAATTTCCAGCATAAATATCAAAACCTAAAGAGCGTATGAATTTCGTCGCTAATCCATTCGATCCAAATGCAGCGATAAACATGAAGGCAAGTGGAACTCCTCCAGAGTTTGCAAAGACTGCGGAAATAGAGTCAATGACATTCCTAGGCCGACCATCAACATATTTAACAATTACGAAAGCAAAGAAAGCTCCGACAACTGAACCTATTGAGGCGGTGATCAGAGCTAGCTTGATGGAAACTATAAATGAGTGAAGGTATGGACCGCCGTGAACGATTGGGCGAAAATTTTCAAGCGTCCACTCATTTTTATTTCCTTTAAAACTCTTAATAGTGACTGCTATTACTGGCCAAAGTAGAAAGAATCCAGTAAAAATAAAAAATGGGAGTAGGGGAAGCACATCAGACTCTCGCCTGCTCGAGATACCTCGAGTTCGTGCTTTCACTACTCCCATAAGTTAACCGTTATTCCGTAACAAGTGCTATTTACAGTACTTAGTTACTTGAGATTGTTGGCCATACAGCGGTGATTGCCTTCTTTGCAACATCCTGTTGTGCAGGTGTTGGCGTGCTGGATTTCAGCGATGAACCGATTACAGCTGTTGGAGGAGCTACATTTAAGCCCTTCTTAATCATTGCTGGCTCTGTAATTGGGTGAGCGCCACCTGTGATCCAGATGTTCTGTCCGCCCATAAGTGAATTGAATATCTGAGAACCTGTCTTACCCTTAGTCGAACCAAGGTTTGAAGAAATCTTTCCCTTGTTCTGAGAGTAAAGGAATTCAGTCCATAGACGAGCAACAGCTGGGTGTGGAGCCTTTAGTGGGATACCAGTTACATATGGTGTACCAACTATGTTTGCATCGGATGGAATAGCACATTGCATGTCAATACCAGCCGCCTTGTACTTTGCCACGAATCCAGGGCAGTTGAAGTCCCATGTAAGAACTATCTTATAAGCGCCAGCTGCAAACGTTGTTGCGGAAGGCGCGACTGTCACATAGTTACCTGAAGCCTTAAGTCCCTTTATGAAATCCAAACCTTTCGTCATGTCATCGAAGGTGCCGCCTGCTGCCTGGTTGATTGCAAAGACAGAAATCAATGCTTCTTGAGCCGAGGTTGGGTCGCCCATTGCGAATGCACCCTTAAAAGCAGGATCTTTTAGATCAGCAATTGAGGTTGGAACTTTTGTTAAAGACTTTGGGTAAAAAAATGCCATTGCTCCAGCATAACTTCCAACCCAACGTCCATCTGGGTTCTTATATTCCGCAGTGATATCTTTCCATGTTGCTGGCTTATACGATGCGAACAGATTTTCATTTTGTTGACCGTATGTGATTCCAATATCAGTCTGATCTGGCACCTTTTTAGCCGGCGCAGTCTTGATTGTCTGGATTTCATATCCTGAAGATCCATCTGGGTTGTCATCAACAATCTTGATTCCAAATGCCTTGCTGAATGTGTCCATTGCTTCGCCGTAATTTGCCCAGGTGCGTGGCAATGTGATGGCATTGAGAGTTCCTTCTTTTTGTGCTGCCTTTACAAGAGCATCCATTCCGCCACATGACTTAAGGTCTGTGCACTTGGAATAATCAATTGATGCTGCTTGTGAACTTGATACTGCTACCAAAGAAGTAACGGCCACGGTGGCTGCGATAACTCCTGTAAGTAAACGCTTGCGCATAAATCCCCCTTATGAGATTGGTAGCTGCATCAAAGACCTGCAAGTTAAAGCAGGGGTAATAAGCAAGGTTGATTTGGACGACTAGTCGGTTAACTCTTGGGGTCTAGGTAAATTATTCGTTAACGAGAGATAACAACTGGGCCGCTCCCTTAAACACATGGGTTGCGCCTGCCGCCTTGAGTTGTGACTCGTTGTGAGCGCCTGAAGTTACGCCCACAACAAAGCGTGCACCTGCGCTCACTCCACTTTCCATATCTGATTGAGTATCTCCAACAACTATTACATTGCTTGGTTCGATTTCCTGATTGGAGAGATTTCGATATAAATCGATTGAGCGAAAAATCATGTCCGGTGCAGGTCGGCCAGCGGCAACTTCATCTGATGCCACACTGAGGTCAATTCGATCTCGCCAATCGAGATCGTTCAAGATTGCAGTCAACAGCTCACGAGGAAATCCTGTAGTGATTGCTACACCTATGTTGGATGCGCGCAAGGTTGCGAAGAGTTGTGAAATTCCATCAAACTCTTCCAGCTCGCCATTTGCTACGAGGTTGTTGTATTGCTCAATAAAAATCTCATGTGTGGCTTGGGCTGCAATCGCGTCGCCCTCGCATAAGTGCATAAATACATCCATTTTTCGTTGGCCCATAGTGTCAATCACATATTTCTCCATGGCAGCCAAGTCTGCGGAGCCACGCTCAATTCCTTGCTCAATCATTGATTCGCGAAAGGCCTTCACGACGAGGCCGTCATCCTTTGCGGTAGTGCCTGCTACGTCAAAAACTACGAGTTTTATAGAGCCCATGACTTGATTGTCTCCTCTGCGATAGCTGGTGAAAGAGTGTTTCCTCGACCGCCTGCGCCGGTCACGATAACCGCTCGAGGTGCAACTTCGTGGCGGAAATAGATTTCTGAGCTTGTTGATTGACTGTAAACCCCACTCCAACGTTTGCCAATCTTAAATTCACGACCAAAAATATTTGCGATGACTTTACTTAAGTGTTCGTATGGTTCTTCGATAATTTCATGTGAAAACGGTTCCTTGTAGAGATGCGTATCGCCAATTGTGAATGAACCATCGAATCGCGGAGCCAACAACAATTGCATATGGTGTTCGCGGGCAAGCTGAGATTGCGGAGGAAGACGATCTAGTGATAAATCTTTAAATCCTGGGTAGTACCGCATCGAATCTGCATCTGCTACTGAGTGTCCAAGTTTTTCAGCAACTGGAACTGTGGCACCCATTTGCAAAAATACTTTTCGGATTTGTGCATCTTTGAAATAATCTGAAAGAAAACCGGCATGCTCCGCGCCAGGACAGAGAACCAAGAAATCACCGGAAATTGTTTTCCCAGTTACATCGGAAATTTGGTTTCCGCCCTCGTTGTGGGTAAAGCTATCTACATCAAAATTGGGAATCCACGTATAGCGCTCACTTCTTTTCATGAAATCTCTTAATCCTGAAAGCAAAAGGAGTGGCTCTACGGCAGCATCGGTCGTGCACCGAAGAGCGCCGATATAATTTCCCGCAAGCATTGGTTCCAAAACCTGGACTTCGCGCTTGTGAAGAATTTCAAAACCTCGCTGATCAGCATCAGGCATGGCGGCAGCTTCTTGCATGAGCGAAAATTCAACATCACTTTGGGCCACTGTTAACGAACCGTTTGCACGAAATCCAATGGAAGCCTCTGAACCAATTTCGCCCCAAAGTTCTCTTGCCCGAAGCGCAAGCTCAAGCTCTGCGCCTTTTTCGCGACCGCTCACCCAGACAAGGCCAAAGTTTCGAACCGAGGCCGAACTAGGGACCTCGTCGCGTTCTACCTGAATCACTTCATGTCCGGCTTTAAGCGCCAGGTAGGCATGCATAGAGCCGATAATTCCCCCGCCAACTACGAGAATCCGCTTCATGGTGAGAGATTTAACGCTCATTTTGTGAAGTACTGATGCGCTGAGGCTGGTTTTTAGGTGATGATTAGGTGAACATTTTATAACAAGAGACTGGGACACCGTGGAACCGCTGCTTACCGATGAATCAATCGACCAAACTGCTACAACTTCTGTGGAGCGTGCTCGTGAATTGATTGCAACCTCGGAGAAACTTCGCAGCCGTCGAGAGAACGCCAATCGAAAGCGATTCGGTCGACTTTTCAAGGATCCAAAGGCAATCGAAGTCACTATTACTTTGACCGACGAAGTGATGCGTATTCATTCAATGCGCGAAGCAATCACCATTTTTAACCATGCGGCGAAGAAAGCATCAGTAAAGGGATTCGGGCCGTTCAACGCCTTTGGGTTGAAATTTATTCGCATTGTCGCCATAGCTCTTCCTGGATTAGTTGTTCGCCTTGTTCATCAACGCGTACGCGCGCTTTCTAAAGATTTGATTCTTCCTGCAGAGCAAGACCGACTCTCAAAGCACCTCGGAAAGCGAAAAGAAGAAGGCATTCGTCTGAATATAAATGTTCTTGGCGAAGCTGTACTTGGACAACGAGAAGCAGATGAAAGATTTGCAAGACTGCTCGAAATGATTGCGCGTCCAGAAGTTGATTACATATCGGTAAAACTTTCAGCAGTTGTCGCCCAGATGATTACGATTGATCATAATGGTTCGCTTGAGAAAGTTTGCGCAAAACTTCGCACCATCTACACAGCCGCCGACGAACATGGAACTTTCATCAATCTAGATATGGAAGAGTTCCGCGATTTAGCATTGACAGTTGATGCGTTC
>Ga0194037_1001471_pt1 | contig 16965 bp, 13 predicted proteins | sample JunL306m_MetaG_FD_148653 | JGI IMG/M metagenome (GOLD analysis project Ga0194037, IMG submission 148653) | Anoxic zone freshwater microbial communities from boreal shield lake in IISD Experimental Lakes Area, Ontario, Canada - Jun2016-L304-6m | ecosystem: Environmental > Aquatic > Freshwater >...
AGCCTGAAGGGTAGATTAAACTTTTCGGCAAACTTTTTATGCTTGGTTTCATTATCGACGCTTACTCCAAGTATATCTACGCCTATTGTTGTAAAGTTAGGGAAATTATCTCGAAAAGCGCAAGCTCCTTGGTACATCCTGGGGTATCGTCTTTGGGATAAAAATATAGTACTACCTTGCGGCCACGGTATTCGTCAAGTGAAACGGGTTTACCGTCCTGGTCGTTTGCTGAAAATGCTGGTGCTGCAAGACCTTCTTTTAGAATTGACATTGATATAAAATAAATTATAAATGAAACTTATTCGCTGTATATGAACTTACATTGATTGTAAATCAATCGTTACAGCAAAAAGTTTCTCTGTGTCATGAAATCTTATTCATTTTGTCCGATTTGCGCTAAACGGCTTGAGCAGGCTATGATTGACGGGCGGGAACGGAAGTTTTGCCCTTCGTGTGCCTGGGTGCATTATATCAACCCGTTGCCTGTTGCTGTTGCGTTTGCGGTCAATAAGAAGGATGAACTTCTTGTGATTCGGAGAGCTCATGAGCCTGCGTTGAATGAATGGGCTCTTCCGGGTGGGTTTTTGGAAGCTGGAGAAGAACCTCATGAGGGGTGCTTGCGGGAACTGATGGAAGAGACGTCACTTGAGGGGAAAGTTGACAGCCTTATCGGGGTTTATCACCGGGATGTTGAACTTTATGGGTCGCTGCTTGTGGTTGCTTACAGAGTAGTGGTTGCTGATGATGCTATAACGATCAATCATGAGTTGTTTGATGCAGGGTTTTATCCCCAGCATCTTATTCCTGAGGTACGAATCCCGCTGCATCTTCAGATTATCCGGGATGCCAATAAAGCTCAGAGGCCTACTTTCCAGCAGGCTGCTTCATGGCCTGGCTGATAAGTAACCAGTTCGGGCTGTTCCTGACGACAGTGCGCATCGGCTTGTGGACATCTGCCTGCGAATCGGCACCCTTGGGGCAAATTTACTGCACTTGGGACATTGCCTTCGATAACATGAAGCCTTTCTTTTGATGCACCTAACCTGGGGATGGACCTTAAGAGCCCTCTGGTATAAGGGTGCAGCGGGTTGCTGAAGAGCTGTTGTACCAGACCTTTTTCAACGACTCGGGATGCATACATTACAATGACTTCTTCACAGAGTTCGGCAACAATGCCGAAGTCGTGGGTAATAAGCATGACGCTCATTCCGGTATCGGATTGAAGTTTACCGATAAGATCGAGGATCTGCGCCTGAACGGTTACGTCAAGGGCTGTGGTTGGTTCGTCGGCAATGAGCAATTCGGGATGGCATGAGAGTGCGATTGCAATCATGACTCGCTGGCGCATTCCGCCTGAAAGCTCGTGTGGGTATGAGGAAAAATTTTGAGCGGGGTTTGGAATTCCAACGAGATTCAAGAGTTCTACTGAACGATTTTTAGCTTCTGCATTGCTTATGTCGCAGTGGATTTGAATCTGTTCCATGATCTGGCTGCCGCAGGTAAAAACCGGATTGAGAGAGCTCATTGGTTCCTGAAAGATCATGGCAATCTCGTTGCCTCTGATCTTGCGTATTCCTTCTTCGGGTAGCTTTAAGAGGTCGGTACCTTTCCAGAAAATCTCACCTCCTGCGAAATAACCGGGTGGTATGGGTACAAGGCGCATTATTGATAGCGCTGTTACTGATTTTCCACATCCGGACTCGCCGACTACGCCTAAGGTTCGGTTGCGACCAAGTGAATAGCTTACGCCGTCGACCGCTTTTGCAATTCCACTGTCGGTTGAGTAGTAGGTCTTCAGATTTTTCAGTTCAAGAATATTTTCCATATATAACAGTCTTCCCAGACCGTGAGGGTTTTGGTGTTTACTCCGGGTTATTGGGAACAAAGGTTGAAAATATAGTTTGTAAGCTTCATATGAAAACGTTATCAGACCAAGACCTGCAAAGTACTGCCGTCGTCAAAAAAAATTCAAGTTTTCTTATAGATTCAATCAGGCAGTCGCCCCCTTATACGCTGCTTAAACAGTTGTTAACGGAAAGAGTAGCGGATAACGGGGAGACTTTTTCTCCGATTGATATTTCGGGGTTGCAGGGTTCCCTTTCTTCGATTCTTGCTGCTGGACTTTATGGGGATTTGCATTCATCGCTTATGGTTGTGTGTGGTCAGAACAGCTTTGAGTTGTATGACAATGATTTTGATGCGCTGCTTCCTAAAGAGACCATTTGCAATACTTCGGATGAACTTTCGTTGTCTATCGGTGCTATTGCTCGAGGAAAGAAATCGGTCATACTTTCTTTTTTTGATGATCTTGATGTGGCCCTTTGTAAACCGGCTGATGCTGAAAAAAGGATATTTCAGCTGAAGGTTGACCGGGATGCGGGATATGAAAATCTTAAACGGTTTCTTGCTGCTCATGGGTTTGAGCAGAGGGAGTTTGTTGAGGATGAGGGCGAGTTTTCTGTTAGGGGGTCAATTATTGATGTTTTCCCGTTTGGTGCGCGGGAACCGTTTCGGGTGGAATTTTTCGGGGATGCGGTCACTTCGCTGCGCGTATTTGATATCAATAGCCAGCTTTCGGGCAAAACACTGACTTCTGCTGATGTTACTGCGAGTTTTACGGATACTGCGGCGAACTCTTCTGCTTGCGAAACTACAATCCTTGATTATCTGGATCCGTCAACGGTCGTGATTATTGATGATACCACGGAATTTGCGTTGCGGGATGACCATGATAGCCTATTTTCGGCACTTTCGCGGTTCCGTTGTGTGAGAATTGTACCGGCTTTGCCTTCGGATCTTGAATTTAAGTCGACTCCTCAAAAAAAACTTAATGCCAATTTTCGCATTCTTGCCACGCTGTTGCAACATGAGAGTGCTGCTGACAAAAAAACTGTTTTTGCTGCGAGCTCACGGAGAGAAATTGAGGAGTTGACTGATTTTCTTGAGGAGGAGATGAGGAATTCTGGCAGTGCGGAGGGTCTTGAGGCTAGCTGGATTGCTATAAACCTGCATACCGGGTTTACTTTTGCTGATATTGACCTCTATACTGAGTCGGACATTTTTGGGAAACTTCATTCGCATAAAGCTCATCGGAAACGGAAAATAAAAGGTATTTCTCTTAAGGATCTCCAGAAGCTGAAGGTTGGGGATTACGTTGTTCATGAGGATTATGGTATTGGGATTTTCAAATCGCTGGAAACTATAACGGTGGGAAATTCTGAGCAGGAGTCGGTGCTTGTTGAGTATTCGGGTGGCGATCAGCTGTTTGTGAATGTGCAGAATATAAACCTGCTTTCGAAGTATACTGCTTCGGAAAGCTCCCTTCCGTCTTTGTCGAAACTTGGCAGTTCTAAATGGGCTGCAAAAAAAGATAAGGTCCGCAAGAAGCTGCGTGATATTGCTATAAACCTGATTAAAGTTTATGCGCAGCGGAAAATGCAGCCGGGGTTTGCTTTTGGTGCTGACTCTATTTTTATGCGTGAATTTGAGGCTTCTTTTATTTTTGATGAAACTCCTGATCAGCTTAAGGCAATTGAGGCGATTAAAAAAGATATGCAGGAGCCTCATCCCATGGACAGGTTGATTTGCGGGGATGCGGGGTTTGGAAAGACTGAGATTGCTATGAGGGCGGCGTTCAAGGCTGTGGAGTCGAAAAAGCAGGTTGCGGTATTGACTCCGACTACTATTCTTGCTCATCAGCATGCTGAATCGTTTACGAGAAGGTTTGAGAATTTCCCGATTTCGATTGCGGTGCTCAGCCGTTTTGTGCCGCGTAAAGAGCAGCTGGAAATTCTGAAAAAGATAGAGAAGGGGCTTGTTGATATTGTTATCGGAACGCATAGACTGGTGTCGAAGGATGTTTTGTTCAAAGACCTTGGGCTGTTGGTGATTGATGAGGAGCAGCATTTTGGGGTTGAGGTTAAGGAAAAACTCAGAGAGCAGTTCCCGGGTGTCGATACCCTTACTATGTCGGCGACGCCTATTCCGAGAACCTTGCAGTTTTCGATGCTGGGGGCTAGAGATCTGTCGATTGTGTCGACTCCTCCAAAAAATCGGCAGCCGGTGGAAACTGTTATAACTGATTATGACCCGAGCCTTATTCAATCGGCTATCCAGAGGGAGATCAAGCGGGAGGGACAGGTATTTTTTCTGCATAACAGGATTTCGTCGCTTGATGATATGTTAAACACTCTCAGGGAGCTTGTTCCTTCTGCTAGGATTGTTTACGCTCATGGTCAGTTGCCTTCGAAGGAACTTGAAAAGATTATGATGGATTTTATGCAGAAAGAGGTTGATGTGCTTATTTCCACTACGATCATCGGCTCGGGTCTGGATATCTCCAATGCTAATACCATCATTATCAATCGGGCTGATATGTTCGGCCTTTCGGATCTTTACCAGTTGCGTGGAAGAGTTGGGCGCAGTGAGCGGAAAGCATACTGTTATCTGATTACTCCGCCTTTGAATACCCTTAAAAGAGAGGCGGTTCAGCGTCTTGCGGTTATTGAGAGCTTTACGGAGCTTGGGTCGGGCTTTAACATTGCTCTTCGGGATCTTGATATCCGTGGGGCTGGCAATCTGCTTGGTGCTGAACAGTCGGGCTATATCCATGAACTTGGATTTGATCTTTATCAGAAAATGCTTGAGGAGACGGTTGCTGAACTGAAGGCGACAGAGTTCAGCCACATGTTTTCGGGTGAGGGTAAACCTGCGGAAAGACGATCAAAAGCCTGTGATCTTCTCTTTTTCTTTGATGCTCTTATTCCTGATTATTTTGTCAATGCAACTCATGAGCGGTTTGCGTTTTATGATAAAATTTCGAAGGCACCTTCAGAGGAGAGTATTGATGCTCTTGCGGTAGAACTGAAGGATCGTTTTGGTGCTTTGCCTGAAGAGGTTTCGAACCTGCTTTTGCTGACTAAGCTTAAACTGACAGGTTCGGCATTCGGTCTTGAAAAAATTGATGTCCAGAAACATAATTTCACGCTTTTTCTTCCTAATCAGCAGGATGAACATCTTGGGAAGATAGATTTTTATCAGAACCTGTTTATGTCGATTCAGGAACCTTGGATGCAAATTTACAAGCCTGGGTTCAATACTGATAAAAAAATGAAACTGGTACTGCACCATCCTGCACATGCGGATACAAGCCCGGCTGTCTTGATTAAAGAGTATTTAGAACTGCTTAAAAAACTTGGTCAGGGTTCAAAAGAAGAGGGGGCTGAGTAATATAATTGCCTTGATTATTCGTTGTAAACCCTTACAGATAATATGGGTTACCTTTCGGCAGGCAGACAAGTACAGTAAATAATAATTGCCTCTGTTGATAATTTAGAGCACTCCTTCGCAACTTTTGCGACTTCTTCGATGTTTCAGATAACAGGACTAAAAATGTCTTATTAATTAAACACTTTACTATCATGAACGTCACTATAAATAATCACTCATACGAAGCTACAAAGGGAGAGAGGTTACTTGATGTTGCGCGAGCTAACAAGGAGCATATTGGTTACTTTTGCGGTGGAAACAGTATCTGTCAAACATGCTATGTCAAGGTGCTTGAAGGCAGTGAGCTTCTGTCGCCTATGAGTGCTGAAGAGAGAGCTTTGCTGTCGGAAACGTTGATCAATGAGGGCACGAGAATGGCTTGCCTGACTACTGTTGAAAAAGAGGGGACTATAAGGGTTTTATCGTTGGTTGAGGAGATAAAGCGGGTGGCTGAAACCAATCCTCTTGAATTGACGGGGTATGCGGCGAAAATGGGATGGGAGTCGCTGGTGCAGTTCCCTGAAACTATGCGTATGCAGGCTGGAAGAGATTTTGATGTATGGCAGCTTATTTCGGATGTGTTGAGTGGAATTGGTGATGCTTTTCAGCTGGTGCTTAAGGCTCTTGGGCCTTCATTTTCAGGGAATATTGTGGGTAGTGACAATGGAGATGCTGGAACATGCAAACCTTTTGCCTTATCGGATACATGCAACTGCAGCACTCACAAAGACACCCCGCAAGTTACTGAACACATTGCGGCATAACGTCGGAATTGATAATCCTCGCTTTGTGTTGTCCGGTTCAAACGTTGTTTGCATTCTTTAATGCAAACAACGTTTGATTGATGCTAATCTATAAATATAATTCTCTCCTTTATCACCATCTGGTGCTCGTACCATGTAAATAATATTCTTGAACAATATGATTGTTGCGCTACATTGTAGCTACAAGACTGAGCGCAAAGAGAAATAAAGATAAAAATAAGAGGATAAGAGATGATTGCAAAATCTGTTGTGAGGGCTCGAATTGACGAGAAAACCAAGGCTGAGGCATCCGCGGTTCTTGAATCTATAGGGCTTTCCTTATCTGATGCCATAAGACTTATGTTGATGCGAGTTGTAGCAGAGAAGGCGTTGCCTTTTGAACCTCTCATCCCTAATGCAGATACGATTGAGGCCATTATGGAGGCGAGGCGCGGAGAACTCGTAAAGGTCGGCTCTATAGACGATCTGTTTCGGGATTTAAATGCGAACGATTGAGCGGAGCAGTAGATTTAAGCGAGATTATCAGCGGGAGAAATCAGGAATACACGGTAAGAAGCTTGATGAGCTCTTGGCTGAGATACTTGCCCTTCTGATAGAGGACAAGGCTTTGCCGTACAATGCCTTTGACCATGCGCTGATCGGAGCATTGAATGATTGCCGTGATTGCCACATCAAGCCTGATCTTATTTTGATCTACCGTAAAACAAACAACACTATTCTTGAGCTGATCCGCATCGGTTCACATAGTGAATTGGGTTTATAACGTAGAATCCCCAGGAAGTGGGAAGCTGTGGTGGAAATTATGTATTATTAAGCATTGATTGAGTTTTGCCACCGCTTTGTCGAACTTACGCATCGCTAACCAAGCAGCATTCCAGCACTGCTTTGAACTTTTCTTATTGACTTTCTCAACGGCCTTCGTTATGGACTCGATTATGGGTATAGAGCCGACTTCAGATCTAAGGGTGTCCGATGGTCAATGACAATTACAATCTTAAGAAACTTTCGACGAGTATGTTTGCTTGTAACTGGATGAGTTACGAACTGCGCCAAGTCAAATAAAGGTTGTATCTTTTCTTGCCAGATGATAACTTCTTAAGAATTGAAATGTTTATGGGTGTATTCCCTTTTTCTTGAACAGACAAAAAAGGTTCAGAAATTATTCAATACCATTTAATACTGCTCACCAAACAATCCTTTTAAGTAGCTAAAATGGAAGGGAATAACATTTCTCTTCAAACTGTCTCAATGCCAATTAAAGAAGTGTTCGATAACTCACCATTAATTACGAGAAACCATGATTATTTCTATTAACGATAAACCTTGTGAGGCAAAGGTTGGTGATTTGCTGCTGAAGGTTGCGCAGAATAATAAGAGCCATATTGGCTGTATCTGTGGTGGAAACGGTATCTGTCAGAGTTGTTTTGTGTATGTCAAGGAAGGAGGCGAATGCCTTTCGCTGCCTACTTTAGAGGAAAAGGCATTTATTTCGGACAAACTGTTTGAGGAAGGTGGACGGCTTGCTTGTAGGAGCGTTGTTGTTAAAGAGGGGAATCTTAGGGTTATTACAAGAGCTGAGTATCTCAGAAGGCTTGTTTTGGGTCTTAATGTTCCTGGATTTGTTACCTATGCGCAGACGATTGGATATAATGTGGTTACAAAGCTGCCGGATGGTTCGGCGAACCTTTTCAATCGGGTTAAAGAGGGGAAACTAAATCCTGCTGATTCTCTCTCGAAAATTGGCGGTGGTTTAGTGTATGGTTCTCTGTTTGCTGTCCATTCGTTTATGGAAACATTTCCTTTTATGCAGTACCCTGTTTCAATAATTACGGAGGGTGCGAAAGGAGTGATTCAAAGTGCTGAAAACATTGTCTGCAATGTTTCGGGGGGACGTCTGCATTTGCCTGGATCGACCTGTTCCTGTTGCGGGCCTGATAAAACTCCGGTTCTTGAATCGGTTAAGATATCTGTAAAGTAGTTTTTCCCTTTTGTAGAAGCGGGCAATAACGGCAACTATGAACTCCTGATGGGGTATTCTTCTGATATTGAAAACATTGAGTTTGATCTGGGTGCTAAGACTCTTGAGCGTTGGTTGATCAAGCCTGAGAAGACTATGTGTATTGTCCTGGGCATTCCTAAAGAGCGTGCCCAGGATGAGAGGAGGGTGGCTATTTCGCCTCCTGGTGTTCAAATACTGGTTGAACATGGCATTAAGGTAAATATTGAACGTGCTGCTGGTCATTTTTGCAATTTTACTGACAGCGATTATGCGGAGGCAGGTGCGATAATTGCTGAAACGCCTGAAGAGCTTTACCAGAACTCGAACGTGATTGTAAAGGTTTCGCCGCCTCAACTTGAAGAAATTTCATTGTTTATGCCTGGGCAGATGCTTATTTCGGCTCTGCATCTGGGTACGGTCAGTCCTCATCTGATTAAAACGCTGCTGGAAAAAAATATTACCGCTCTTGGATTTGAGTTTATTGAAACAAGGGATGGTGAACTGCCGATAGTAAGGACGCTGAGCGAAATTGCGGGTTCTCTGGCTATTCAGACTGCTGCAAAATACCTTGAAACGGGGTATGGGGGCAGCGGGATCCTGCTTGGTGGTATTGCGGGTGTTCCGCCTGCGCATGTTACGATCATTGGTGCTGGGACTGTTGGACTTTTTGCGGCGCAGGATGCACTTGGGCTTGGAGCGCAAGTTACGGTTATTGATAAGGAGATTAATCGGTTACGGAGGTTTGAAGCTTTTTTTAACCGCCATCTTGTGACGGCAATTGCCAATGACCACTACATCTCGGAGCTTGCTCGAATTTCGGATGTGCTTATTGGTGCTTTAAGCCCGAGGCAAAAAATAATCAAACCGCTGGTGAGTGAGCAGGTGGTGAAGTCGATGAAGCCGGGGTCGGTAATTATTGACGTTTCGATTGATCAGGGTGCTTGCTTTGCGACTAGCAGGCATACTTCGCATACTAATCCTATTTATGTAAAGCATGGGGTTACGCATTATTGTGTACCTAATATCCCTTCTGCAGTTGCAAAAACAGCTTCTTTCGCTCTTACCAATACGTTACTTCCCTTTCTGCTGAAACTTACCTCGCATGAAACCATTTCGGATATCCTCTGGAAAAACCACAGTCTGAGAAAGGGTACCTATATTTTTAAGAGCTATGTTACTAAGAAAGTTCTGGCTGAACTTACTGATTTCCCTTTCAGGGAGATTGATATGCTGCTTGCTGCCAGCTGACAGGCTGCTTACGTTAAGTTTTCAATTGGCTTGCCGAACTGTCGAGCGATATAGGTGGCGCATGATACTCCTGAATAGGTGACTGCTATAACTCCCTGACCTGGAAAGGTGCTGTCGCCTGCGGCGAAAAGCTTTTTAACTGCGGTTGTGTTTTGGGGTTTCTGGAGAATGTTCTGTCCTGGTTTAAGTAATGGACCGTATGATCCTTTAAAGCGATTAAGGTATCGCTGATGGGTCTGTGGTGTGGCGAGTATCTGCAGTTAGATGGCCTTAGACAAGCCAGGCAGAATTCTTTCAGTTCTGGATATGATGCTTTCAGCGTAAGCTTCTTTTGCGTTACGGTATGCGCCTCCTTCTTTGCGGTGTTTTTCCCACTGGTCGGCTTCGGCGGTAACAAATGCATGAATAATATGTTTGCCGGGAGGAGCTAGAGATGGGTCGAGAATGGTTGGGGCTGAAAAATATATTGTGCCTCCGGGTTGGTTATAGTTTGCCCACTGGTCTACGATAACATTGTGGACATAGAAATCTTTGGGGATAATGGACGCATCTACGCCAAGATAGAGTTGAAACCAGCTTGGGGCTCTCAGAAATTTGTTGTCGTTGATTTTGTAGCGTTTATCGGTGATGAGGCGGTTAAAGGTATCCCAAACCGTGGCATTGCTGATGACTGCTTTTGCATAATATTCTTTGCCGTCTGCGAGTCGGACACCTCGTGCTTCTCCATTTTCCAGAATAATCGAGATAACTTCTGATTGATATCGGATTTGGCCTCCGTATTTTTCGATACCTTTACATAACGCACTGGGAATTGCTCCTGAACCACCTACTGGATAGTTTATTCCGCCATAATGGCGGTCTGCAAGGCAAATACCGGCATTGACCAGTGGTGTTGAATCTGCATCCTGCAATGCCCAGGAATAGGCTTCGATATCAATAAAATGAAGGAGGTACTCATCGCTGATATACCGTCTTGCCGTTTTGCCCATGGAGCGAAACGTCTTTAAAGCAAGTGCGAATGTTTTAAGAGGGTATGTACTTCCTACTGTGGCGAGGTGAACAATATCCTCAAGGGAACCCGCAGGTAGTGAGCTGAGAATATCGTAGACATCCTCGAGTTCACGGTAAAACTTTATAATTCCTTCGGTTTCGTGTGGAAAGCGTGAAATAAGGGCGTCCAGAAATGTTTGGCGGTCGTAATATGCCGGCACTGAAAAGCCTTTGGGTAAATGATAATGAATCTGGACTGGATCGTGTATTGTGGGTACTGCTATGCCCAGTTTCCTGAATATTCTGGTGTGCAGATTAAGGGTACCGCTTTTGTGGTTGTCACCAAAGCCGTAGAAAACTGATGCTCCGGCATCAAAGCAGTAGCCCTCGCGTTTAAATGAAGAACAACTTCCTCCCGGGTAGCGGTTTTTCTCAAAAACCAGTGTTGAAATTCCTCGTTCCTGAAGCAGTGCTGCTGCAGTGAGGCCTCCGATACCGGAACCGATAACTATGACATCGGCAGATAGATTCATGGACAATTTAGATCTGGAGTTTATGCTAACGGTTTTAAATAGCTTAAAATATATGGTTTTAACCTGAATAATTCATATGGGGCTTTAATGCGGGATTATTGATACTTTAATTGTGCTTGTTCATTGCAAAAAAAATAATTTTTTGCTCCATCAATGTGGTATGGGTTTTCAGGGTCAAACTTTAGGATTCCTCTGATAAAAAAGTGAGTAAACGATTAAACCTATTCTTTCTAAATTGGACTTTCGGCTTGGCGCTTATTCCCTGATTTGTTTATCATACCTGCAATTGTGACCAATAATACTTCTGAGGGGTTCCTCTGATTATTGTTTGTTTATTTCTGACATTGCCCTCATGAATCTATTGCCCCGAACAAAAGGAAGTCTTGCTAGAAAAATTCTGGCATTCTTTTACACTATTTTCAAGCGGAGCCGGTATTTCAAGGGAAATGCCCGACAGCTATACCGTTTGACCCTTGATTATGTTCTGGTTCAGCTGAATCTTAATCAGGATATTCCCTTTCTTTTTGTTGCGGTTATAGTAGGGCTTCTGACAGGATATGTTGCTGTTGTGTTTCACGATGCTATCATGATGCTCAGCTCAATATGCTTCACTGGTCTTCGTTCGTATGGTAAAGCGATGCATATTGACAAGTCTTTGATGCCTTTCTTTCTGTTGATTCCTGCGATAGGCGGTCTGCTTGTTGGTCTCTACAATGCTTTTGTTGTTAAAGCACGCTCTGGACATGGTCTTGCATCTGTGATTAAGGCCGTAGCCCAGAACGATGGGGTTATTGACAAAAAACTGTGGATCCATAAAAGTATCACATCGGTTTTGAGTATCGGCACGGGAGGTGGAGGTGGACGTGAAGCGCCGATTGTTCAGGTTGGTGCTGCAATTGGATCAACTGTTGCGCAAGTTCTTCGTTTTTCACCCAATAAAACCAGAACACTTCTCGGTTGTGGTGCGGCTGCAGGTCTTGCTGCCGTTTTTAATGCGCCAATAGGTGGTGTAATGTTTGCTATTGAGGTTCTTCTTGGGGATTTCAGTGTAAAAACCTTCAGCCCTATTGTTATTTCTGCGGTTATTGGAACTGTACTATCGAGAAGTTATCTGGGAAGTTCTCCTACCTTTAATGTTCCTGAATATTCGCTTGTGTCGAATACGGAACTGATTTTCTATTTTCTTCTTGGTATACTTGCTGGACTTTCAGCTGTTATGTTCATCAAGATTTACTATACCATTGAGGAGTGGTTTCAGTGGCTTGAAAAGAGATGGAATATTCCTGTCTGGGCCATGCCGGCTCTCGGTGGATTAATGAGTGGATTGATCTGTATGTGGCTCCCTGAACTCTATGGTTTTTCATATGCAGCTATCAATAATGCTTTACAGGGTAATGAAGGCTGGCAAAACATGGTCGGAATCTATTTTTTAAAGCCAGTTGTAGCTGCTTTGACTGTTGGTTCTGGAGGATCAGGGGGTATGTTTGCTCCGGCTATGAAAATGGGGGCTATGCTTGGTGGAATGTTCGGTAAAATTGTTCATATGCTTTTCCCCTCAATTACAGCTGCCTCAGGTGCATATGCCCTTGTCGGTATGGGAGCCATAACTGCGGGCATCATGAGAGCTCCATTGACCGTCATCCTGATCCTGTTTGAAGTAACGGGAAACTATGAGATTGTGCTGCCGATAATGTTTGCTGCTGTAACGTCCACTCTTATTGCTCGTCTTACCTATCGCCACTCAATGGAAACTTATGTCCTGGAGAAAGAAGGTGTCAGGGTCGGCTATGGTATTGCGATTTCGGTAGCAGAGCATATCAGTATCGCTGAAGTCATGAAAACAGACTATGTGAAATTCAATGTTTCGGAAAGCGCCACAAACATGATTGATATTTTTTTCAATACCCCAGAATCGAGTTTTCTGGTAACTAATCATGAGGGTCGGTTTTCAGGAATTATCAGTCTTGATGAGATGAGAATGCTTCTTAAGTCGGATTCTCTGGTTGGGATCATTGCTGAGGACATTGTAAAAAAGGATGTGCCTGTTTTGTATGACACAACAAAACTTGACGAGGCTCTTAAGCTTTTTGAGATCACCGATTTCAGTATGCTGCCTGTTCTTGATGATAAAGGCAACATGTTGCTTGGTGTGGTTCGACAGGAAGAGGCTTTTGCTTTTTATCGCAAGCAGCTCAATCTTTACGGGTCGGATCACCATGAAAGTCAGATAGCCTGAATTAGAGATCAAGGTCAGCTTCTTATTCTTTCTTTCCTCATATTCTGCAAAAACAAGTACCGGCAATAAAGAAAGGGGGGGATGTCTTTACTTTTCAACCCTGAATAATAAGGGTATAACAAGTCGTTTTTTAGGGTTGCACCTTTTCTTTAATCGCCGGTCTCGTCTTGGCAATAGCTATTTTATGACGAAGTGATCACGGCGGTTTTTTGCCCAGGCTTCTTCATTCTGACCGAGATCAAATGGGCGCTCTTGACCGAAACTTACTGTTTCAAGACGCGAGGATGCTACGCCGAGTTTCACCAGATATTGTTTTGCGCTTACTGATCTGCGTTCACCTAAAGCGAGATTGTATTCGGATGTACCTCGTGAATCACAATGACCTTCAATAAGAGCCTTCTTGGTGGGATTATTAACTAACCATGAAGAGTTCTGCTTTAGTTGTTCCTGTGCGTCGGCACTAAGGGTTGAGCTGTCAAAATCAAAAAATACATCGCCGAGTGGACCGTTTTGCCATTTGTCGAATCCGTATCCGGTTCGCTGCACTTCCTGTGTTGATGTCTCCTGAGATGAAGGGAACTGTCTTGCAGGCTCTTCAGTAGATTTAACAACATTCTTTGATGAACATCCTGCGCTCATCATCATGGCAAGCACCAGCATGCCTTTTAGTTTAACTTTCATCAATGTTTCTCCTTTTACGATTAATAAAAACGGGATGGTGTTTGAATTATGATACTTGTTTTAAAACCTACTTCTCTTTTTTAATAAAGCAAATAAGCCCCCATTTTTTCACAGATATTTAACCATAGACAGTGGCGTTCAAGTTCAGTGAAATACATAGTGTCTGAACGAAAAGGCGCTATAATATTATATAATAATGCGTTATATTGGTATCTGAAGATCGAAAATATTTGAAAATCTTAGGTAATCCCTGATCAAAAGCGTAAAAACACCTCATTATAAGCATTTATGACGGAGAAAAGGTGTTACAGGGTCCCCTCAGAGAGAAACCAGCTCAAAACTTCGTTTTCCGAAATCCAATATGCGTAGCGTCATCAACCACCAAATGATGTTTGGTCGTACCGATATTTCTGCCATTGTTTTTGATCCGAAATGCCGCGATGATATGCCAAAAATTTTGCGAGGGCTTCAAGGCATTTACACCAACGAGGAGTTACGCAAACGAGTTTTTGCTATTCTCGAAGATGTCCGTCCAGACCGGAAAAAAGGAACCGGGAAGGCTGATGTGAATACCGGGCGTCCCGGCATGGAGCAATGGGCAATCCTGGTGCTTGGCGTTGTTCGATTGGAACTTAATCTTGATTACGATCGGCTTCATGATTTGGTCAATCACCACGACACACTTCGCCAGATGCTTGGCCATAACGACTGGACGGATAAAACCGCTTATGAGCTTCAGACCATCAAGGATAATGTCCGACTGTTTACCCCTGAATTGCTTGATCGAATCAACCACGAAATCGTGCTTGCAGGTCATGCTCTGGTAAAAAAAAAGAGGAAGAAAATCTCATACCTCTAACTGCCCGAGGAGATTCGTTTGTAGTTGAAACCAACGTTCACTTTCCCGCTGATACGAGCCAGTTATTTGACGCTATTCGCAAAACCATTGAGGTGAGTGCCCTATTGTCCGAGCAGCAAGGTTCAACCCTGTGGAGACAGTTTGCTCACAACATTCGGGGAATAAAAAGAGAGCTTCGTGTTGTGCAAAAGCTCAAGAACTCGACATCCAAAAAACCGGAAAAGAAAGCGCTCAAAGATCAGGCAATAAAGCAAGCACACCGCGATTATCTTGCCGCAGTACTCTTACAGTTACAACGGGCAGTAAGTACCGGTTCAGAGTTTGGTGGCAGTAATCCGGTGCTGCTCAGCAAGCTGAATCACTATGTTGCCCATGCTGAAGTCCAAATAGATCAGATTCGTCGTCGGGTGCTCAATGAAGAGACTATTCCACATGCCGAGAAAGTGTTTTCCATTTTCCAGCCACACACCGAGTGGATCAGTAAAGGCAAGGCTGGCGTGCCTGTTGAGTTGGGATTAAAAGTCTGCATTATCGAAGATCAGTACCGTTTCATCCTGCATCATCAGGTCATGGAAAACGTCACTGATAGCGACATTGCCATCTCCATTATCGAAGAGACTAAGAAGCGTTTTTCAAACTTGAGAGCTATCAGTTACGACAAAGGTTTTCATAGCCCAGATAACCAGACAGGTCTGAAAAAGCTTCTCGAAAAGGTTGTTTTGCCGAAAAAAGGCAAACTCTCGAAAACCGACAAAGCTCATGAATCCGAGCCGGAATTCAGGAAATTGAGACGGCAGCATTCGGCTGTCGAATCGGCGATCAACGCACTTGAGGTTCATGGTCTGGACATATGCCCTGACCACGGCATCAACGGATTCAATCGCTACGTCGCCCTTGCGGTACTGGCTCGCAACATTCACCGTTTCGGAGCACTCTTGTTCCAACAGGATGCGAAGCGACATCGGGGGCCGTACAAAAAAACGGCCTGATCAGACTCCGAAAAAAACTGTTTCACCAATTCGCAGGGAGGGTTGCGTTCGTGATGAAGCTTTTCGATGCACAATTCAGTAATTTGCTCTTGTTAAATCCTGATGAACGCCAAAACATCTCTGCCGGGTCAACAATAGACAGTTTTTGATTGGGGCGGGATTGTCAGATTTTCAAAAAACAGCAGTTTTCTGTCAGGCACTAAATAGGGCTATAGAATTTTCCCATCAGTTAAACTACTTTTACGAAAAGGCAATTTATTTCGCCGTTGTCGGTCATGAGGGTCAGCAGATTTCGGCTCCTGATACAAAGGAAGGTGTTTTTGACAAGATATTTGAAGGTTTCAAACACTGGATAGTTGTCCAATAACATTGAATTAGTGCCTTCAATTAAATGGCGGTTAGAGTCTCTTTATTACCCGCACTATGAGTTTTGAAATACAGGCACATAGGGGCGCGAGATCGTTTTTCCCTGAAAACACCCTTCCTGCATTCTGCAAAGCAGCTGATCTTGGTGTCAGAGTACTGGAGCTTGATCTAGTGGTTTCGAAAGATCACGAAATTGTCGTGTCGCATGATCCATGGCTTTGCGGTCCTCTTTGTTCCGATCCGCTTGGCCATTCATTAAGCGTTGAAGACCGCTTACGTTACATTATGTACGATATGCCATATATCGACATTGCTGCTTTTGATTGCGGGTTGCCACATCCTTCTTTTTTCCATCAGCGCCGTATTGCTGCATGCAAGCCCCTTCTTTCAACAGTGTTCAAAACAGTTGATGCTTATATGGCATCGGAAAAAATGAAGGGGAGTATCATCTATAATCTTGAAATAAAGTCATGGCCGGATAAGGATGGGGTTTTTCATCCAACGCCAGATTGTTATGCGACTCTTGTTCTCCAGCTTATTGAAGAAGCAGGCTTATCAAATCGTGTCAGGATACAGTCGTTCGATTACCGAGTGGTTAGAGAGGCATGGAAGCGGAATCCTCGGCTATGTTATGGATTGTTGATCGATGAAGCGATAAATACGGAACATACTATAAAGGCACTCGACTTTTTACCGCAATATGTCAATCCCCATTTTTCTCTTGTTGATAGAGAGCTGACTGAATACCTGCATTCACAGGATATCATGATGATTCCCTGGACAGTGAACAGTAGAAAAGATATGCAAGCTATGAAGCAAATCGGTGCTGATGGGATTATTACCGATTACCCGGAAATTGCGGTTACCATTTTCAGCTATCAGGAACCGCTGTAACTAAATTGGTTAATGTTATCATTCCATTTTGCGATCATATTGATTTTAATATCCAGTCCCAACCGATTATAGATTGAACAGAATCAGGATTATCCTCCATTTGCTTCAATCCGCACGCAGCCTGGAGGATAGCAGCAC
>Ga0194037_1001472_pt1 | contig 16958 bp, 19 predicted proteins | sample JunL306m_MetaG_FD_148653 | JGI IMG/M metagenome (GOLD analysis project Ga0194037, IMG submission 148653) | Anoxic zone freshwater microbial communities from boreal shield lake in IISD Experimental Lakes Area, Ontario, Canada - Jun2016-L304-6m | ecosystem: Environmental > Aquatic > Freshwater >...
ATATAGATTTAATTAGATACTAATAAGATTATGTTTATGAAAATTAAATAAACATGACAATTTTTAGAATAAAAATTAAAAAAATAGTTCCTTTTATTTTAGCTGTTTCTATTTTTTCTTGCACCAAAAATAATAGTGTAGGTAAATTATCAGAATTGAAATCGCAAAATAGTATTAAATTTTTGATTGATTCGCTTATTAAAAAAGATACGGCTAATAATTATCTATATGCAAATATTGATTGGGATAATATTGCAAATGAAAGCTATGATTCATCAAATTATGCATACTTTATTCCCATAAAAATCAATTCTCAAGATCATATAAAAAATGGGTTTTATTTTATAGTAGAAAACTATCAAATAAAACAATCCTATTTAATTCAAATAGATAATAAAATTCAAATTAACAACAAAAGCGAAAACCTATATTACAAAAGGACTTCAGCTCAAAACTTACAAATTCTGTCGAACTATTTTCAAAAGAAACAAAATAAATTTGATGGCTATATAAAATTTTATACAATCAGTAATAGTTTTTTATATACAATAAATTATAAAAATGGCAATTTGCATTCTATTCAGAGCGTAACTAATTTGAAAGATACTTCCTTAAATAAAATAAAAATTAATTCTTTTGACAATTGCACAGACTACTACTTAACAACTTTCTATGATGATGCTTCGTATGAAACAGAATTCCTATTTAAGACTTGTGATGAATGTATACCTAATTCTATAATAGACAAAAATGGAAATGGGGTGCGTATAATGGATTGCGGAACTGCTCCGTCAAAGAAAAGCGGAGGGTCAAATGGAATAAATCCAACTCCATTTGATATAGGGGCATTAATATCAGGATATGGTGATTTGAAATTAGTTTCAATGAAAAAAAATAAAGATGGGTCTACTAGTTACATTTTTTCAGATTCGGAAAGCTTGAGTTTTTCAAGAATAGAAATTTCTTTTAGATTAGACGCAAAGAATCAATTAATAGAAGGTACAGAGCATGCCATCGTTTATGGTGCATTTAATTTTATACAAAACCAAGATAACTTTTCAAATGCTTATGTAAATAATAATTGTGTTGATCCAACGATCGTTCAATCTACATTTAGTTTAAATGGTTCATTGTCTTTGAGTGTTCTAAATGCGTATAGTATGAAATTCAATATAAATACAATAATAACTATCCCTAAAAATAGTTATATTCAACCTACGGCTATTTCAAGTTATAGTTATTTTATACCATTAATTAATAAATACATCAGATAAATATTTATCATGAAATATAACATTATAAAGATATTATTAGGAGTTATACTTATAAATACCATCGTGATTATAATCCTATTATTATTTATCGCTCAAAAACAAGCATTATGATAAAAAAGTACTTTTACGTTTCGTTTTTATTCTTAATAATCATTGTGCAATTATTTAGTATGAAAACTTTATATTTTTTGTACAATCATGCAAATATTATTCCTAAATATGTTCTTTTGAGAAATGATTTAATAGATAGTTTAAACAAAGATGAGTCTAAGGAATACAAAAAATCTGAACTGTATACTTTATTTCTAAAATCTGAAAACACAGATTCTATAAAATATTATTTTAAGAAATTAGACTCATTATCTAATAAACACAATTAATTGCAATTCATTAAAGCTTATATCCATCATCGGCTACGAGGCGCGCGCATATTCTGCGACGCGCTTCTTTGCTGTTGAAGGATTCTACTTTTGTAAATCTTTTTAATCCTATGTTCATCATTCTTAATTCATCTCCATCTGCAAATGAATTCAATGCGTCTTTCCCAGCTTTATGAATTGCATCTGCTGCATCATAAATATAAGTTCTCACTATATCGGCTTGAACGCTTACTGCTGCTTCGCCTTTAGTGGTAGTTAATTGCTCTAATCTTAATAAAGCAGATTCAGCATGGAAAGTAATAATGGACATGTCGGCGATGTTCATTAAAATTTCTTGCTCCTTATTTAAGGTCATCATTAATTTTTGTACCGCAGCTCCTGCCACCATTAAGATGCATTTCTTAAAGTTCGCAATCGCTTGCTTTTCAGGCGCATATAATCCTTCATCACTACTTCCAAAATCAGGGATGCTCATTAATTCTTGTTGTACTGCTAAAGCAGGTCCCATTAAATCTAATTTTCCTTTCATGGCTCTTTTTAATACCATGTCGACCGTTAGCAAACGATTTATTTCATTCGTTCCTTCGTAAATACGATTAATACGACTATCACGATATGCTTTTGAAATCATGTATTCATCGCTATATCCATTTCCTCCATGTATTTGAACTCCTTCGTCCACCACATAATCCAACACTTCACTTCCAAACACTTTTAAGATGGCACACTCAATTGCATATTCTTCTGCAGCACCTAATAGGGAAGTAGATATACTTTTTCCTTCGGTTAATAATTCTTGTTCCTTTTCATCTATGTTTTTAGATACTCTATATAATGCGGTTTCACCCACCCACATTTTAATAGCCATTTCGGCTAGCTTATGTCTAATTGCACCAAATTTTACGATAGGTAATTTAAATTGCTCTCTTGTTTTAGCATATTGAACCGAAGTAGTAATAGCACGTCTTGCGCCACCTAATGTTGCAGCACCTAATTTTAATCTTCCAATATTTAAAATATTAAAAGCAATGATATGTCCTTTGCCAATTTCACCTAATACATTTTCGACAGGTACTTTACAATCTTGAAAATACAATTGAACCGTAGAGGATCCTTTAATTCCCATTTTATGTTCTTCCGGTCCTTGTGTAAATCCTTCTGTTCCTCTTTCTATAATAAAGGCGGTGAATTGCTCGCCATCAATTTTTGCAAACACGGTATAGATATCTGCAAAACCACCATTGGTGATCCAGCATTTTTGTCCATTTAAAATATAATGTTTTCCATCGGCAGATAATTTTGCAGTTGTCTTGGCACTCAATGCATCTGACCCACTATTAGGTTCGGTCAATCCATAAGAGCCTTTAAATTCTCCCGTACCTAATTTTGGAATGTATTTTGCCTTTTGTGCTTCTGTTCCAAAATACAAAATTGGTAAAGTACCAATTCCTGTATGTGCAGCATTCGCTACTGAAAATGAATAACCCCCTCCTAAATAATCAGCAACAATCACAGCAGTTACTAAATCTTTTCCAGAGCCACCATATTCTTCAGGAACAGTAATGCCTAATAAGCCTTGTGCGCCTGCCTTTTCAAGCAAGCTGGGCATTAACCCCGTTTCTAATTTATCTATACGATCTATAACAGGCAACACTTCGGTATCAATAAATTGTTCGCACATATCGCGCACCATCAATTGCTCTTCATTAAAGGATTCTGGTATAAACACATCTGATGCGCTTACTTCCTTAATCATCCACTCTCCTCCTTTGATAACTGTTTTTGTATTTTCCATAACGTATAGTTTAAATATCCTTATTGCTTAAATTGTCATACACTCTTTGAAAAACATTTTTGACAATTTCAATTTCTTCTTTGGTAATATTTTGCAAAGCTTCATTCATGGTTTGATTCGCTAAATCATAAGTGAGTTGTTGCAAGGGCATTGCAGTTTCGGTAAGACACACTAAATTAATTCTGCGATCTTCCTTAGATGCCACACGTGTGACCAATCCTAATTTTTCTAAGTTGTCTATTAATCTAGTGATACTTGCTTTATCTCTAAAAGTGCGAATGCCTAATTCTTGTTGGCTTAATCCATCTTCCTTCCATAGATGATATAACACAGACCATTGTTCGATGGTAATTTCAAGACCGGCTTGACGATAATTTTTTTGCAAACGACGAGCCACTGCTGTTGTAGCCATGCCATTAATGACACTGTATAATTCGCCGCGTTTAAATTGGTTGTTTGACATATAGTTAGTTATGCAACTAATTCAAAAGTACGACCAATTTGGTAATTTGTATAAAAATTTTGACTAGGTAGAAAGGAACGCTTGGGTTGCCTCTTAGTCCTTATAATGCTCGGTCTAAATGGACATATCCACCGTCCACATAAATGAGCTGTCCGGTAGTGTGGCTGGACTTCTCCGATAATAAAAAGGCGACGGTATTCGCTATTTCCTCCTGGGTGGTGAATCTGTTTCCAAGGGGTATTTTGGCTTGAATTTCGGTTAATTTTTGGGTTGGATTAGGAAGGGTTTGAATCCATTTTTCATATAAGGGAGTATAGCATTCGGCCACCACCACCGCGTTCACTCTTATGCCATATTTTAAAAGTTCTACCGCCCATTCACGCGTTAATGCGTTGCGTCCGCCATTAGAGGCAGCATAAGCGGAGGTACCTCCTTGTCCGGTATCGGCAGTTTTGGAACTAATATTGACAATGCTTCCTTTAGATTTTATTAAATAAGGTAAAGCAAGATGTGCGAGTAAATAATAGTGCACTACATTTTTATGTAAGCTTTCCATGAACTTTTCATAACTCCCATTTTCTAATCCGACGCCATCATTTACTCCGGCGTTATTGACCAAACCATCAATGCGGCCATATTTTTGGATAATGGTTTGAATCGCTTTTTCACAAGCTTCGGGTTGCGTTAATTCAGCAACTACTTGATCGGCTTGATATCCTTTGGCTTGAAGTGCTTGCACTAATTGTTCATTGTCATTTTGATTTCGTCCAATGATAACAGGTGTCGCAGCTTCTTCGGCTAATAATTTGGCGATGCCTTCTCCAATTCCTTTGGCACCTCCACTTACTAAAATGATTTTATTTTCTAAATGTAAATTCATAAGCTATGCATTCGTTATGCAATACAATTTACTTCAATACTTTTAAAAAATAAGCCTCTCCCTATTAAAACTGCTTAACTTTACTTTATGGTATCAATATTGGAATGGGTGGTCGCCATTTTGACCCTTTTATATGCAGGCTTATTAATAGCTTACCGATATTGGTATCATCAATTACGTAATTTTGAACCTTTGCCTGCAAGCCATTTATCTACCACATATACGCATTTTAGTATTGTTATTCCAGCGCGCAATGAATCGGCTAATATTAAAGCCTGTATTGATTCTATCTTAGCTCAAAATTATCCAATAAATTGTTTTGAAGTGATTGTGATAGATGATTTTTCGGAGGATGACACGGCGTTTATAGTGTCCTCAATGCAAGCTCTACATGAAAATGTAAGGTTATTAAAGTTGTCTGACTTTTTTAAACAAGATGAAATACAATCCTTTAAGAAAAAGGCAATTGAAAAAGCAGTAGTGCATGCTAAAGGAGATTGGATAATTACCACAGATGCAGATTGTATCGTGCCTCCTAATTGGTTGTCATTATATCATCAATATATCATAAAAGAGTCTCCTGTTTTTGTGGCGGCACCGGTGATGTTTATTCCTGAAAAAACAGTGTTGAATACTTTTCAAGTGTTAGATTTTTTAGCCTTACAAGGCATTACGGCAGCTGCAGTGGGCGCTGGCAAACATTCTATGAGCAATGGTGCTAATTTAGCTTTTGAAAAATCGGCATTCATTGCAGTGGGTGGATATCAAGGCGTGGATCAAATTGCAAGTGGGGACGATATGTTTTTAATGCATAAGATGAAAAAAACTTTATCCAATCGTATTGGATATTTATTTCATCCGGATGCTATTGTTTTAACGAAAGCGATGCCTTATTGGAAAGATTTAATCATGCAAAGAATTAGATGGTCCAGTAAAGCAAGATTTTATGACGACGAGTCTATTTTTTGGGTATTACTTTTAGTGTATCTGTATAATTTTGTTTTTTTGATTTTATTATTATCAGGACAATATCAACTTTTATGTATCAGCTTAGCATTCAAAACATTTTTTGAATTATATTTTTTAGACAGTGTCTCCCGCTTTTTTAAATTGCAGCCCAGCCTCCAATATTTTATACTCTTTCAACCCCTTCATATAGCCTATACCATTATTGCTGGTTTATTTGGGCAAGTCAAAACCTATACTTGGAAGGGTAGAAGGGTTAAATAAGCCAAATTTGTTACATTTTTTGGCCTAAAAAAGGGGATAATTTGGTCTATAATGCATTGAAATTGAACTTGATTATGTAATTTCGCGTACTAAATAAGTGTCTTATATGTCTACTGAAACTTTAACAACAACATTACCTACTTTAACCTCTAAGGATTTTGCAACGGATCAAGAAGTTCGTTGGTGCCCTGGTTGTGGTGATTATTCTATCTTAGCTTCTGTTCAAAAAGTAATGCCCACCATTGGCGTTCCTAAAGAAAATATCGTGATCATTAGCGGTATTGGTTGTAGTAGCCGTTTCCCTTATTACATGAACACTTATGGAATGCACTCTATTCATGGTCGCGCTACTGCCATCGCAAGTGGTTTAAAAGCATCTCGTCCTGAATTAAGTCTTTGGATTGTTGCAGGTGATGGTGACTCAATGAGTATTGGTGGTAATCATACCATCCACATGTTAAGAAGAAATTTTAATCTTAATTTTTTAGTGTTCAATAACCAAATTTATGGTTTGACTAAAGGTCAATATTCTCCCACTTCTGAAGTGAATAAAATCACAAAGAGTTCTCCTGTAGGAAGTATTGATCATCCGTTTAATCCTGCTGCATTGGCATTGGGTGCTGACGCTAGTTTTGTGGCTCGTACTTTAGATCGTGATCCTAAACATATGCAAGCTGTTATTATTGCTGCTGAAAAACATAAAGGAACTTCTTTTGTAGAAATCTATCAAAACTGTAACATCTTTAATGATGGTGCTTTTGAAATTTTCACCGAAAAAGGAACGAAGCAAGTACATGGCTTATATGTAGAACAAGGAAAGCCATTGACTTTTGGAGCGAATGGTGAAAAAGGAATTCGTTTTGATGGTATGCGTCCTCAAGTAGTTGATTTAGGTACAGAATATAGTGCGGATGATATGTGGATCCATGATGATACTGATTTTTATAAAGCACAAATTTTAACACGCTTATTTGATAATCCATCCGAAGTAGGTGCGATATTCCCTCGTCCGTTTGGCGTATTCTACAAAACAGATCGTCCTTGTTATGAAGATATGATGGCTTTACAATTAGAAGAAGCAATGACAAGTAAAGGTCCAGGTAACTTAGATAAATTAATTCGCGGGAAAGAAACTTGGGAAATCAAATAGGTCCCTTTAGAGCCGTTTTCTTTTTAAGATATTATACGATACAATGAGCCTCCCCGGAGGCTCATTTTTTTTATAGATCAATATAATTTCTTTTGAGCGCAGTCATCACCATAGCGGTCCTTTGCTTGACTTGTAATTTTTTAAAAACTCTATCGCGATATCCATAAATAGTATTCACGCTTTTGTCTAATATTTTAGCAATCTCATCATAGTTTAAATCCTTGGTGCATTGTTGAATGAAAATAATTTCATTCTTAGTAAGAGGAGAGGTATTGTAATTTAATTCCTTGATATGAATATCGCCTAATAAATTACTCGTAATTAATTTGGATTTGTCGGCAGATAAATTAAAACGAGTTTTTTGACGAACGCATTGTTTAAAGTCAATCAAAGCTTCGTCGGTGAAAAAAATGCCCTGCAATCCGTTTTTCATTAAGTAACAAATAGCCCGCATAAATTTATTGTCCGACTTAAGCATGATAAATGTGTGATTGGTTTTTTGTCTTATCGTTTTAATGATATTTAGAATATCACAATAATTATAAGTGTCTGCGATAATACACAAATCGGGTATGGTTTTTACTTTTTTTATATTTTCACAAAAACTAGGGATACAACCATTGCTGTAAATGACTTTACAGTCCTCTTGTTTTTCAATCATGAGTTCAAATGCATGACGTGTTACTACTTTTTCTTCAATGTATATAATGCTAAACATGGGGAATGATTTGATTCAATTTAAACCAAACCATTTGGAATAAAAAGAGGTAAATTTGTATAAAGAATTTATGCTCATTAGTCTTCATCCCACACATCCTCAGCCTCGACAATTAGCTATCGTAAAAGATTGTCTTGAAAGTGGCGGAATTATTGCGTATCCCACTGATACCATCTACGGATTGGGTTGTGATATTTTTCATCACGAAGCGATCGAGAAAATATGTGCCATAAAAAAGATTTCACCCGAAAAAGCACAGCTTAGTTTTATTTGCGCAGATTTAAGTCATTTGAGTAATTATGCTAAGAGTATTAATAATTCTTTGTTTAGAATTTTAAAAAATACTTTACCTGGTCCCTATACTTTTATTTTACCTGCAAGTAAGGAAGTGCCTAAAATTTTACAGTCTAAGAAAAAAACAATTGGGCTTCGTATTCCTGATAATTTAATTGCTCAGTCTATTATTACTACTCTAGGCCATCCTATATTATCTGCATCACTTCCGGGAGATAACGTGGAAGACTATACCGATCCCGAAATCATTCATGAACATTACGGAAAACAAATAGACATAGTGGTAGATGGCGGTATTGGAGGTATCATTCCTTCCACAGTCATAGATTGTACGACCGATGATGAGTATGTTATTTTAAGACAAGGAGCAGGAGTGTGGGAGTATTAATTTTATAAAATATTGTATTACAATTGCTTGGAAAGATTAAATAGAGCATATATGCTCTATTGGGGGAGAATCTTGAAGCTTTTGCGGTGCTCATGGCATAAACCATATTGGGCGATGGCCGCGCGATGCGCGGCAGTGCCGTATCCTTTATTTTTATCCCATCCATATTGTGGGTACTGTTCATGTAGTTGCAACATCCATGCATCTCTGGCCGTTTTGGCGAGGATACTGGCAGCGGCAATATGGGCATATTGCCCATCGCCCTTTATGATGGTTTGATGGGGTATTTTTTTATAAGGATAAAATCGGTTGCCATCCACTGCTATAAATTTGGCTTTGGGCTGGAGTTGGTCCAATGATAAATGCATGCACTTGATGGAAGCTTTCAAAATATTGGAGGCATCTATTTCGGCGGCGGATTGCTGCGCAATCGCCCAGGATAGGGCGGATGCTTTTATAATAGGAACCAATAACTCTCTTTGTTTTTCGCTAAGCTGTTTACTGTCATTTAAAAGTGGGTGATAAAAATCAGGAGGAAGCACCACCGCCGCCGCAAATACGGGCCCTGCATAACAACCACGGCCAGCTTCATCACAGCCTGCTTCGAGTAATATGTTTTGAAAATGATTCTTTAACACCTTGTAAATTTCCTGTTTAATTCTTAGAAAGCAAAATCAAAAAAGGATTCAACTCTCCCTACTATCTATGATTACTTAGTACCTTTGTGCGGAAGTGAATTTGGCGTCACTTTATAATATAAAACGATGGACGAACAAGATCAAAAATCAAAGCGGGTAGCACAATGGTTAATGCTAGGAGTGATCATGACCGTGATACAAATTGCATTAGGCGGGATTACAAGATTAACTGGAAGTGGATTGTCTATCACCGAATGGGATGTAGTAACAGGAGCGTTACCTCCTTTAAATGAAGATCAGTGGTTGGCATTATTTGCAAAGTATAAAACTACACCACAATTTCAATTATTAAATTTCGATTTTAATGTAGCCAATTTTAAGTTTATCTTTTTTTGGGAATGGTTTCACCGCTTATGGGCAAGAACTATTGGTTTAGTTTTTGCTTTTGGATTTATTTATTTCTTAGTGAAAAAATATTTCCAACCTAAAATGATACAACCATTAATCATACTTTTTTTATTAGGTGCTTTGCAAGGAGCGATAGGTTGGATCATGGTAGCAAGTGGATTGGAAGGAGATGCGGTATATGTGAAACCCACCCGATTAGCATTGCACTTTGTTTTTGCATTAGGGTTGTTGGCCTATACTTATTGGTTTGCATTATCACTAACGGTGCAACCCATTCGACGAAATAGTGGTAATCAAGATGCGAGTCAACAAATAAAATTTATTAGAAACATAGGAGCTTTCATTTTATTGCTATTATTTTTTCAATTAATATATGGCGCTTTAATGGCAGGACATAAGGCAGCCAATGTGGCGAGCACTTGGCCCACCATCAACGGAGAGTGGATACCAACAGCATTGCAAGGTAAGCAGTCCTTTTTAGTGAATGCAGTGAACAATACTATTTGGGTTCATTTTGTTCATCGTGGCTTAGCGTATTTATTATTTATAGCCATTATATTTTGGACACCGGTTTTATTAAAATTACAAGGAAATAATTTTTGGGTAAGAGCAAGAGTGATACCACTTGTATTGGTATTCATACAATTATTGTTAGGTATCTTTACAGTGCTATCAAGTGTACATATAATGCCAGGAGTATGGGGAGGATTTGAGTGGATGGCGCAACTGCATCAATTAGTAGGCATGTTATTATTACTTTCGGTGGTGAATATAATGTACGCTACCAAAAAGTATTAAGCTAAAATAAATGGTTAATAAAATATGTAAGAGAATACATCTAAATAAGAGCAAATAGTAATTTTATCTTATACTAACTATTTTCTTATACAAACTATTAAATGAACAATGATAAATATAATTAAGACTTTAAAATCATTTTATGAATAAAGATATTGCTTCCATTCGCCGCGACTATCAATTAGCAACGCTAGATGAAAGTTCTACCTCCACGCATCCCATGAGCCAATTTGAACATTGGTGGGAAGAGGCTATTGCAAGTAATATTGATGAAGTAAACGCCTTTGTATTATCCACCATAGACGCTCACCGCGCTCCTGCGTCGCGCGTAGTCTTACTCAAAGGCTACACGCCCGAAGGTTTTATTTTCTTTACCAACTATGAAAGTCAAAAGGGTATTGAAATGGAAGCACATCCAATAGTAGCCATGAATTTTTTCTGGAAGGAATTAGAACGTCAAGTGCGTATAACAGGCTCGGTACAAAAAATAGCAAGTTCTGAAAGTGAAGCCTATTTTCATTCACGTCCAGTAAGCAGTCAAATAGGAGCTTGGTCTTCTCCACAAAGTCAAGTGATTCCGGATCGAACATTTTTAGAAAAATTATTCGCATCTAATACTGAAAAATATGCATCTGGAATAGTTCCTTTGCCACCCCATTGGGGAGGTTACATAGTTCATCCCACTCAAATGGAATTTTGGCAAGGACGTAGTTCACGTTTACATGATCGTATTCGATATACTTTAACCAACAACGAATGGATCAAGGAAAGATTAGCCCCTTAAAAAATCATAGGTGTTTCTTACCTACTCTAAAAAATCTTAAATTATAATAGTACTATACAAGATAAGGCCACTCATTCGAGTGGCCTTATCTTGTATAAAAATGAATTAAGACTTAATTATTTTTTTCTGCTGATTGCTTTTTTGGCCGCTTCTACAATATTAGGAGTATCTAAACCATACTTCGCTAATAATTGATTCGGTGTTCCGCTTTCGCCAAAAGTATCTTGCGTACCAATGTATTCAATAGGCACTGGGCAATGTTTAGCTGCAACTTGTGCAACACAATCTCCCATACCACCAATCACATTATGTTCTTCTGCAGTTACTGCACATCCTGTTTTAGAAATACTTTTAACTATGGCTTCCACATCTAATGGTTTAATAGTATGTAAGTTGATGACTTCTACACTAATGCCTTCTGCTTCTAATATTTTTCCAGCTTCAATAGCTTTCCATACTAAATGACCACAAGCAAAAATGGAGATGTCTTTTCCTTCGCTTAATTGTTGTGCTTTACCAATCACAAAATCAGAGCCATCCTCTTTAGTGAAGTTGGGCCATTTGGGACGACCAAAACGTAAGTAAACAGGTCCTTGATAATCTGCAATTGCTTTGGTAGCTGCTTTGGTTTGATTAAAATCACATGGTACCACTACCGTCATGCCTGGCAACATTTTCATCAATCCGATGTCTTCTAATATTTGATGTGTAGCACCATCTTCTCCTAAAGTTAATCCTGCGTGTGACGCACAAATTTTTACATTCTTATCGGAGTAAGCAACACTTTGTCTAATTTGATCATACACACGTCCGGTACTAAAGTTTGCAAAGGTAGTGGTGTAAGGAATTTTTCCTCCAATGGTTAAACCTGCTGCAATACCAATCATGTTGGCTTCTGCAATACCCACTTCAATAAAACGATCAGGAAATTCTTTAATGAAGGGTCCTAATTTAAAAGAACCTGCTAAGTCGGCAGTAAGTACAATGACTTCGCTATTTTGTTTTGCTAACTCATGAATCCCTTCGCCAAATCCTGCGCGGGTTTCTTTTTCGTTCAGCATCACGATATCTTTTACATTCATATGGGTATGATTTTGCTTTAGTAAGCAATGATTATTTTAATTTTCAAACGTCGAATAAAAATACGGTGTCTTAGCTTCAAACTCTGCACTACAAGTATCTACCATTTTATAAACTCTTGTGATGCCTAATGCTTTTCTTTTCTCATACACTGCATCATCATTCGTATTTCCTTTTAATAATTTAGCAATTTGCAAATCACTAAATCCATGTTGTTTTGCTTCCTTAATAAGTTCAGTGGGGATGCTATTGATATCATGGTTCATTAATTCTTTTTCCACTGTACAGATGATTCGTATTTGATATAAGAACCAAGGATCAATGCCAGTAGCTGCTGCAATAGATCTCACTGTAGATCCTTGCATTAAAGCATCTTTAATCCTGAAGATGCGATCCCATTTGGGTATTTTAATATACTCCATCAAATCTTCATTCTTCATCAAACTCTTTCCATAATATCCTAAACCTATTGCTTCGTTTTCTAAACTTTGACAAGCTTTTTGAATCGCTTCTGTAAAACTTCTTCCAATGGCCATGACTTCGCCCACACTTTTCATTTGCAATCCTAAAGTATCATTGGCTCCTTTGAATTTATCAAAATTCCATCTAGGTACTTTTACAATGACATAATCTAATGCTGGTTCAAAATAAGCAGAAGTAGTTTGTGTAATTTGATTTTTTAATTCATCTAAATGATAGCCAATCGCCAACTTGGCTGCAATTTTTGCAATAGGATATCCTGTTGCTTTAGATGCTAATGCGGATGATCTGGATACGCGCGGATTAATTTCAACTGCAATTAATTCTTCTGTTGCAGGGTTTAATGCAAATTGTACGTTACATCCTCCCGAAAAATTTCCTAAACTACGCATCATCAACATCGCTTTGTTACGCATATCCTGAAAGGCAGTATCACTCAATGTCATAGCAGGTGCTACGGTAATAGAATCTCCCGTATGCACTCCCATGGGATCCAAGTTTTCAACGGTACATATAATAACAACGTTATCTGCTTGATCTCTTAATAATTCTAATTCATATTCTTTCCATCCTAACACCGCTTTTTCTACCAACACTTCATGCATAGGAGATGCCTTTAATCCTTTTTCTAAAGCAGCATCTAATTCACTTGGATCATGCACAAATCCGCCACCGGTTCCTCCTAATGTAAAGGAAGGGCGTATCACTAATGGAAATCCTATTCTTTGTGCAATTTCTTTTCCTTCTAAAAAACTATTGGCCACCTGACTAGGTGCTACTGCTATTCCTATCTTCACCATTAATTGTCTAAACTTCTCACGATCTTCGGCAGTATCAATTGCTGCTACATCTACCCCAATCATTCTACAGTTATATTGTTTCCATAATCCAATTTCATCCGCTTCCTTACATAAATTCAAGGCAGTTTGTCCTCCCATAGTTGGAAGCACCGCATCAATTTGATTTTCTTGTAATATTTGTTCTAGACTTTCTACATTTAATGGCAATAAATAAACTTTATCTGCCATCATAGGATCGGTCATAATAGTTGCTGGATTACTATTGATTAAAATCACTTTAATACCTTCTTCTCTAAGTGATCGAGCAGCTTGTGATCCTGAATAGTCAAACTCGCAGGCTTGTCCAATAATAATGGGTCCAGAACCTACAATTAATACCGATTTGATGGATGTGTCTTTGGGCATGAGTACAAAAATATAAATTGCGCAAACCTACAAAAAATTGCTCGAATTTGTCCCCTTTTTAACCCTAAACATTTTTGTCCTTTTTAAGTCTTATATTTACCGCAATACAAGCATTATGGCAGTTATCAAAGAAGGTTCCAAAGCACCCGCCTTTAAAGGGGTAGATCAAAACGGGAAAAACGTGGCTTTAGCCGATTTTAAAGGCCAAAAAGTGGTCTTATATTTTTATCCAAAAGACGATACACCAGGTTGTACTGCACAAGCTTGTAACTTGCGCGATAATTATAAAGCATTGCAAAAGAAAGGGTTACAAATATTAGGCGTGAGCGTGGACTCCGTAAAATCCCACGAAAAGTTTGTTGAAAAATACAGTTTACCATTTTCACTGATTGCCGACGAGGATAAAAAAATCGTTGACAAATACAATTTATGGGGTCAAAAAAAGTTTATGGGCCGTACTTATATGGGCACCACTCGAACTACTTTTTTAATAGATGAAGCAGGAATTGTGAAACACATTATTGAAAAACCCGATACCAAGGACCACACCAAAGAGATTTTTGCAATTAGTGGTTGGTAGGTTTTAAACTCGGGAAATTTACAAAAGCAACATTTTAATTGATTCTTTAACTTAATTTATTAAACCTTTTTAATATTTTCAAGTCCAATTATTTAATAAAAATCCCCTCCTATGTTGCGTAAAGTATTACCTCTTTTAAGCCTTATTATTTTAAGTGCTTGTTCTAAGGATAGTGGAACTAGTACCACCAACACTACGACTAATAACGCAACGGTTCCAGAGGTGTATAAAAAAATATATGGGGCGAGTAGTATTACTTCAGACGGCACTTACATCACGATAAAATCCAATGGGCTTCCTGATCATAAGAGTTCCTATTATGCGACCACGAACGTGTTATACGATAATTTTTCTGGGACTACTTTTGGGGGCTACAACTTTGTAAAAAATCCTAATTCAATTGCTGAAAAAGTATACGTTTTTAAAATACCGGCAGATCCTAAAGTAGCTACAAATCATATGGCCACTCAGTTGGGAGCTATTGGAGTTTCTTTAAATGGGGTTCCTTTTTTCAATCAATATGCAGGACCTAATCAACCTTTAACGGGCGAAGTGGTTTCCTTTGATCGTTATTGGGGACATCCGGCACCCACTGGTCAATATCATTATCATGTGGAACCTTTATATTTAACGACAGTAAAAGTAACCAAGACTTCTTTGCTTGGATTTTTGTTAGATGGGTTTCCTGTTTATGGTCCTGAAGAAAATGGCGCATTAGTGGACAATACTAAATTAGATGCTTATCATGGTCACACTGGAGTAACAGCAGATTATCCAAATGGTATTTATCATTACCACATAACCAGTACCGATCCTTATATTAATGGATCTGGATTTTATGGCACACCCGGTACTGTTTCACAATAAATGAAAATGCGAGTTGTACAATATGCATTAGTCTCCTTCTTCATAGGAAGTATGTTATTTGCATGTTATACAACTAATCCTGTTGATTCATTTGAAAAGTCAATACCCATTGCTAGTGTTGAAACTGCTATTGATATTCCAAATTTATACATCAATCAATTGGATACTTCATTAAAATTTCATCAAGACACATTATTTTTTCAAGCAAAAAAATTTAGCGGTTATGTGTTTCACTTATATTCCAATCGCGATAGTTTATTTGTAGGATCTTATTGGAATGGCTTAGAAGAGGGCGTTCATAAAAAATGGTATCCTAATAAACAATTAGCGGAACATAGAAATTTTCATTTTGGAAAGAAAGTAGGAAAACATGTGGGTTTTTGGGAAGATGGGAAACCTAAATTTGAATATCATTTTTTGGAGGGTGAATTACAAGGAGTCTCAAATGAATGGTATCAAAATGGACAATCCTATAAAGTGATGCATTACAAAAAAGGGTATGAAGAAGGGAGTCAAAAAATGTGGTGGGAAAATGGAGTCATAAGAGCTAATTATGTAGTGAAACAGGGTAGAAGGTATGGTTTGATTGGCTTGAAATTATGCATGACTCCCAAGGATTCTATTAATTTAAAAATTAAATAGCAGTCACTTTATGAAAAATATATTTTTATACTTTGCTTTGCTATTTTTGCTTTTTGCATGTACTAATAATACAACCCAAACAAAGGATCACTTTCAAGATACTGTAGCATCCTTACCTTTTTTCAATCAACCCGATTGGACCCCCGAATGGATGAATGCTACAGATAGTCAATATAAAAAAATACATACTATTCCTGCGTTTTCATTCATGGATCAAAATGCGAATGTAATTACAGAGCAAACTGTTGGTGGGAAAATTTATGTTGCTAATTTCTTTTTTACCAAGTGTCGAAGTATTTGCCCTAAGATGACAAGTAATATGTATTTATTACAAGAAGCTTTTAAAATGGATAGTACGATATTATTTTTATCACATAGTGTGACCCCGCAATCCGATTCGGTTTCAGTGTTGCAGCAATACGCGATTCAAAATAAAGTAAATCCAAAACAATGGCATTTGTTAACGGGAGCACAAAAGGATATTTATGCATTAGCTAAACAACAATATTTTGCAGGAGATACCGTAGGGTATTATCAATCAGGGGATGAGTTTTTACATACCGAAAATTTTATATTAATAGACAAACATCGCCGTATTCGAGGCGTCTATAATGGGACACTTTTAGTTGAAATTGATCGCATTAAAGAAGACATTAATATACTAAAAAAAGAAGAGTAAACTTTTAGCTAATTAATTGAAAATGGCTATTTTTGCCTTCTATAAATAAAGTCATTAATAAAACAATATGCTCCTACTTACAGATAAATATTTTGAAATACTTTTTAGAGTGGGTAGTCGATATTATTTTTTAGCTGGAGTTATTTTCTTACTTTTTTATGTGGTTCTTAAAAATAGAATTATTGATCATAAAATCCAATTACATTTTCCTAAATATTCCGATTA
>Ga0194037_1001473_pt1 | contig 16952 bp, 13 predicted proteins | sample JunL306m_MetaG_FD_148653 | JGI IMG/M metagenome (GOLD analysis project Ga0194037, IMG submission 148653) | Anoxic zone freshwater microbial communities from boreal shield lake in IISD Experimental Lakes Area, Ontario, Canada - Jun2016-L304-6m | ecosystem: Environmental > Aquatic > Freshwater >...
CACTATTAAGAAAACATAAAGAGGCACCCAGGTATTTGCGTTTCGCCAAAGGGGTAATACCTTATCAAAAAAAGGATTTGTAAAAACCGTATTGAGTTGCAAAAACAAAGCAGTGTCCCAGGCATTCAGCCATTGCCATACTTGCTGCAGAAAACTATTCATAAATACCATATCGTGCATCATTTATCAGTTTATTCACATAAAGCAACTAAAACTTCTTTTGAGCAATAATAATAAGTCTCGGAGAATTGTGTAAATCGTAATTTCCTAATAAATAGTCGCCAAACACTTCTTTAATTTGAAGATGTTGATACGATAACATTTCTGTAAAATCACCTAATGAAAATTTAGCTACTCTTTCTGTGTAAAGGTGTTTAGGGTTTTTATTCTTACTATCTGTAATTTGAATCTGTTTAAAAAAATGCTCTTCATCATTCCATTTACTAATATGAAATTGAATGTCTTCCACTGTCTTGATAAGTTTTGACTCCTGTGTTTTCTCAGCGAAATGAACATTCAAGTAGTCAATAACAAGAAACCCGCCGGGCTTTAAGCTTTGTGCCATCGTTCTAATGGCGTTATCATGTTCTCTTCTGGTTCTGAAATAACCGAAACTGGTGAACATATTAAAAGCAAAATCGTAATAATTAATCCAGAATGGCAAACGCATATCATGGGTATAAAAATGGAGGTTATCCGACTCTTGAACCATTGCTTCTTCAATCGACTCTTCCGAAAGGTCAATTCCGGTTACATCAAATCCATAATCTGCCAATGCCTTGCTATGTCTACCCTTGCCACAAGCCACATCCAACATGGTAGCACCGGGTGCTGGATGTAAGTGAGAGATAAGCTTTTGAATAAAGTCTAGCGCTTCCTGATCATCCCTATTTTGATATAATAAGTGATAGTAATGTGAATTGAACCAATCTTTAAACCACGACTGCTGCATAAACCCGCTTTAGGCACAAAAATAGGATTCCGAATCAAAGAATAATTTGAATTATGTTTGCAGTGAGCAAAACAATCGAATTAATGGCATTAATTAAGAGTATTTCGGGGATTCGGGGAACCATTGGCGGCAAGCCAGGCAACACTTTGAGCCCTTTGGATGTAGTGAGATTCACTGCCGCTTATGGCACATGGCTAAAAACGGAAAAAGTTGATAAATCAGTTGCCGGCAACCCAAAAGTGGTAATTGGCCGTGATGGTAGGATCAGTGGAGCAATGGTACAAAGACTAGTAATCAGCACTTTGAATGCACTAGCTATTGATGTAATTGACCTTGGACTTAGTACTACTCCAACCGTTGAAATGGCGGTTGTATTTGAAAAAGCTTCTGGTGGTATTATTTTAACCGCAAGCCATAATCCAAAAGAATGGAACGCTTTAAAATTGCTAAATAATGATGGAGAATTTATAAGCGGTGATGACGGAGCTAAAATTTTACAAATTGCAGAAGCAGAAGATTTCAATTTTGCTGGTGTAGATGAACTAGGAACTTATACAGAAGATCATCATGCATTGCAAAAGCATATTGATGCGGTTATTAATTATCCATTAGTTGACAGGGCCGCCATTAAAAATGCAAATTTCAAAATTGTATTAGATGCTATTAACAGCACTGGTGCTACTGCAGTTCCTGCATTATTGAGAGCACTTGGACTTACCGATATCATAGTTTTAAATGGAGAAGTAAATGGACAATTTGCCCATAATCCAGAACCTTTGCCAGAGCATTTAAATGAACTTTGTAATGAAGTGAATAAATCAAATGCTGATTTGGGAATCGCAGTTGATCCTGATGTAGACAGACTTTGTTTTGTATGTGAAGATGGATCATTGTTTGGTGAAGAGTATACTTTGGTAGCTGTTGCAGATTATATTCTTAAAAACAGAAAAGGAAATACGGTAAGCAACCTATCATCTACCAGAGCGCTGCGTGATGTAACAGAAAAACATGGAGGGGTTTATTTTCCAAGTGCTGTAGGAGAAGTAAACGTAGTAAATAAAATGAAAGAAGTGAATGCTGTAATAGGTGGTGAAGGCAATGGAGGTATCATTGTACCTGATCTGCACTACGGCAGAGACGCTTTGATTGGTATTGCTCTATTTTTAACGCATCTTGCAAAAGAGAAAAAAACGATCAAACAATTACGCAATACTTACCCTGATTATTTTATTAGTAAAAATAAAATAGAACTTAATGAAGGGGTTAATTTAAAAGAGATTTTTGCAATCATTGAACACAAATACAAAAAACAACCAATCAATACGGTTGATGGATTGAAAATAGAATTTGATAATGACTGGGTTCATTTAAGACCCAGCAATACAGAGCCTATCATTCGTATTTATGCTGAAAGTAATTTTCAAAATACAGCTGCTAATATTGCAAAAAGATTAATGCAGGATATTAACGAAGCCCAATAAGTTTTTGGGCGAATGAAATTAAATAAGAGTTGACCTAAGAGGTCCTGCCATGCAGGATTTCTTTATTTAATACCAATTATGGAAAGAATTTATTTAGATAATGCGGCAACCACTGCTATGGACCCTCTGGTTCTTGAAGCTATGATGCCCTATCTTACAAATCGTTTTGGAAATCCATCTTCCATTTATAGCTATGGCAGAGAAAGTCGAATGGGAATCGAAAATGCCAGAAAATCTGTAGCAAAATTATTACATGCACATCCAGCTGAAATATTTTTTACAAGCGGGGGAACGGAAAGTAGCAATACAGCTATCACAGCAGCAGTTAGAGATCTTGGTTGTAAACATATTATCTCTTCGAAAATTGAACACCATGCAACTTTGCATACCATTGATTATCTACACCGCAACGGAGAAGCATCATTGAGTTATGTACAGGTTTTGGAGAATGGTCATATTGATTTGAATGATTTAGAATTACTATTACAGAAAAGTTCGGAAAAGTGCCTAGTTACACTCATGCATGCAAATAATGAAATAGGCAATATTACCAATCTTCATATCATTGGTACTCTCTGCAAAAAATATGATGCAATATTTCATAGTGATACGGTACAAACTGTTGGACACTTCCCATTTGATCTTCGTAATACGCCAGTGGATTTCATAACAGGCTCGAGTCATAAATTTCATGGTCCAAAGGGCGTTGGCATTTTATATATTAATGAAAATATAAAAATTAAGCCCTTCATTAATGGGGGCAGTCAAGAAAGAAATATGCGTGCCGGTACCGAAAATTTATACGGTATTATTGGATTTGCAAAAGCTTTAGAAATAGCTTCTGAAAACCACGAATCAGACATGAAAGTAATTCAAGGCCTTAAGAATTACATGAAGGAATCCATTGAAAAAAACATAGATGGAACCAGTTTCAATGGTGACCCTACTGGAAGTTCTTTATATGCAGTTTTAAGTGTTAATTTTCAAAAGACCGACAAAAGCGAAATGCTATTGTTCAATTTAGACATCAACAATATTTGCGCAAGTGGCGGAAGCGCTTGTACAAGTGGAGCAGATCAGGGTTCTCATGTGATTAGAGCATTGAATAATGATCCTACCAAAGTAACTGTACGTTTTTCATTTAGCAAATACAATACAACTTCTGAAATTGATCAGGTTATTGAAAAGCTTAAAGAAATAATCTAATTAAAAATATTATAAAAGTTATACAAATAAACATCCATGAAATTAATCAAAATAATTGCCGCTATCACTTGCATAGTTTTAATTTTTTCCTGTAGTTCTTCAAAACAAGATGTGATTGGTTTTTGGGTTAATAGTAAGAAGTCCGTACTAGGTGCAAAGCGTAGCATGTTCATCATGGTATTAGCGCAAGATTTGAATGCTAGAAATGTAGTGGAAACAGACTTAAAAGCTGCAGCAGAAAAAAGAGGTATTAAAGTATACACGAGTATCGAAACTCTTGGAGCAATGAACGTAGGTAAGAATTTCCCTGCGGATGCCATTTTAACTAAAGTGAAAGAATTACAATTAGAAACAATTTTCACAGTGGCGTTAAAAGATGTAAAAACTGAAAGTCATTATGTACAATCTTCACAGAGCTTTTATAATCCAATGAGTAATTATGGCTATTATGGAAACTTTGGAAGTTATTACGGAAATTATTGGGCTCCAGGTATGGGCATGGGTATTGCCGCACCGGGTGTTGTAATGAGTACAGGAATGTCAACTTATACACCAGGTTATACTAAAGAGAAAAAGACTTTTTATATAGAAAGCAACTTATACGAAACTGCTACTCAAGAACTATTACTTTCAATGCAATCAAAAGCAGTTGATCCAGAAACCATTAATAAAGCGAGTAAGCAGTTTACCGAAAAATTGGTGAAAGAATTAAACGCAGAAATCAAGCTGCGCAAATAATAAGCGGATCATTTTCGAGATACGATAAATGTCTAATATAAAAATTGGCAACTGATTGAGGCTTCATACAAGGCTGTAATTTTAAGTATGCAATACATATTAGATTTAGTTGGCAATACGCCACTCGTTGCACTTAAAAACATTACTACTAATAAGAATGTAACGATCTATGCAAAGCTTGAAGGTAACAACCCAGGCGGCAGTGTAAAAGATCGAGCAGCCTATGGAATGATTAAAGGCGCCATTGATCGGGGTGAAATTAAAGAAGGAATTACATTAATTGAAGCCACAAGTGGTAACACTGGTATAGCCTTAGCAATGATTGCCAGCCTTTTTAAAGTTCCTATTGAATTGGTAATGCCAGAAGATGCCACAAGAGAAAGGGTCTTAACCATGCAAGCATTTGGTGCAAAAGTGATCCTGACTCCGAAAGAAGGCTCCATGGAATCAGCAATAGACTATGCCAACAGGCAAGTAGCAAAAGGGGGATATCTGATGCTGAATCAGTTCGGGAACCCCGACAATCCTGGAATACATTATAAAACCACTGGCCCAGAAATCTGGAAAGATACACAGCATAAAGTTACTCACTTCGTTTCCTCAATGGGTACCACAGGCACAATCATGGGTGTTTCAAGATATTTAAAAGAACAAAATCCAGATATTCAAATTGTAGGATGCCAGCCAACCGACGGTTCTAAAATACCCGGTATTCGAAAATGGCCTGAAGCCTACCTGCCTACTATTTTCGATAAACATAGAGTGGATAGAGTGATCGAAATTGACGAAAAAGATGCAAGAATCATGAGTAAAAGATTGGCACGTGAAGAAGCCATATTTAGTGGTATGAGCAGTGGCGGTGCAGTACACGCTGCAATAGAATTATCAAAAGAATTAAGTTCAGGAGTGATTGTTTGTATCATTTGTGATAGAGGCGACCGATATCTTTCTTCTGATTTATTTGATTAATTTTTGTTTCGATTCCCCAAGCCATATCAGACTGTTTAATATAAATCGGTTTTGCATTTCAGATGAAAAGCTGGATGACAAAGTTTGATTTGTTCCTCCATCATAATCCATATCGTTGTGCCCGATATTAAAATAAAGCATCCGATATTTTTTGTTGGTCCATGCTATAGGGTAATCGCCCGAATGCCATATTTCATAGGGTTTAGGACCTGTTCCGAGTGGAAAACTACTGCTATCGATTGAAAGCAACACTTCGATATTCTTATTGATTCTTAGATTATTTTTCCAACTATACCATTCATTGGCAGCTGCACTAAATACAGAAGGTATATTTTTTGTAAAAGGATGAGTTGTCAATTCTACTTTTAGTTGTGCATTCGTTGGTCGCCAGGTATTCCCTTTGTATTCTCCTGATCCTAAAAATTCTTCGTGATACCAATTCCAATCCTGATTAAATGCGGAAGGTGTTAACGCAAAAGCTGAAAAATGAAAGCCCATCCATGCCCCATCCTGTTCCATATATTTTTGAAATGCTACTCTTTGAAGCAATGAATCGGGTCTGGTATCTAAAAATAAAACAACTTGATACTGGGATAAGAAATTTTCATTTAGATTATTCCAGTTGTTTGTGCTGTCGTATTTAAATTTTAATTGCTCCCCTTGAGTAGAAAACCATTTATTTGCTTCGTGCACAAAACTAATATGTGCGGGGTCTTCTTTGGCAGTAAAAAATGCAATTACTTTAAATTTATAATCATTAGTTTGAGCATTTAGAACATACAAATTGACGAACAAAACAAAGAGAATACAAAAAAATATTTTGATATACTTCTTGGAATGTAGAACTGAGATCATAAAAGTATTTTTTCGATTTCATTCCAATTATTCACTCTCTGATGTCTGCCAGATTCCCTTAATATATTATGGGGTTGAGTAAATAAAATAGTCTTACCAGAAAAATGGTCTAAGTTTTTGAAGTGATCATCAATCATTATATCAGCAGCTACTATTTGCTTTGATCCACAAAAAACAATCTGTTGCCAACCTATAAAAGGAAAATGCTGTTTGATCCAATCTACTTTTTGAGTTAAGCTCCATGGAAATTCCAATGCAGCCGACACTAGGTATAACTCATATTCATGATTAATTTGTTCCAATACATTTCTACATCCTTCAATTAATGGTGCATCCCGAAAGAAGCCATCTGTTTGAATATATTTTCTACAATTCACAAAGGCCTCCCCTTCTGTCTTTCCATAAATTGATTCAAGAGAAATAGTTTCTCCAAACTCTTCGTGATGCATTTTTATAAACTGACTATACACATCAGCTAACACCCCGTCCATATCTATAGCAATCTTTTGCATGTGGTTTTTATTGATAGTCATTTTCATCTTCATCGGCATTTAGGTTCATCTGTCCTAAATTAAGCATGCTTCCCATTAAATCTTTAAATTCAATTCGACCTTCCAATGTTTTTTTACTAATCATTGAGAAAGAAGATAATCCATGAAGCACAAATTCCATTAATAGTGCCGATTCATTTTCACTGGCATGAGGATAATGTTTTTTCACAAAACCATATAATCCATCCACCTGATACAATGCTGCAATCTTATCTGCATCTTTCATATCAAGTAACAGATCTAAATGTTTTCCTCCATCAAACCATCGAATGATTGATTTGTATGGATTCTCAACTTCTTTTTCATCAGCAGATTTCTTACCTGTAGCTCTTTTCTTTTTTACCTGATCAGGATTGGGAAAATATTGAACAAACTGTGAACGAATAGATTTATCCAGAAGTTGAACAGCTACCTGATAGGGCCCTTCTTGTTCGCCTTCATACACCAATTCTATTTTACCTGTAATAGCTGGAATAATCCCTTGCAAATCGCTGATCCAAACCTGTGTGTTATCTTGATGATGAATAATGGCTCTTCGCTCAGCACTGCTCACTGCATTCTCATAGGCAGCAATTGTAAGCCTTGCACTAACCCCACTTTTCTTATCAACATACTCATTATTTCTAGCTTCAAATGCCACCTGTTCTACCAGCCTTTTAATGAGGTCACTTACACTAACTTTTTCTTTTTGAATAGGTAAAAGATTAGATTCCTGCTCGGTAATTGCTAATGAAGTTTCTAAGTCTTTCGGGTAGTGAGTTAGAATTTGACTTTCAATTCTATCCTTCAATGGAGTAACGATGCTTCCACGATTCGTATAATCTTCTGGGTTAGCCGTAAACACAAACAAAATATCAAGTGGCATTCTTAATTTAAATCCTCTGATTTGAATATCACCTTCCTGCAGAATATTAAATAGTGCTACCTGAATGCGTGCTTGTAAATCTGGTAATTCATTGATTACAAAAATGCCTCGGTTACTTCTTGGGATAATTCCATAATGGATCACTTCTTCATCCGAAAAACTAAGCTTTAAATTAGCTGCTTTAATAGGATCGATATCGCCAATCAAATCAGCCACACTTACATCGGGAGTAGCTAATTTTTCGCCATAACGTTCTTTTCGATGTACCCAATGAATTGGCGTTTCATCCCCTAATTCTGCAATTTTATCTTTTGCATATTTACTTAATGGCTGTAATGGGTCATCATTTACTTCGCTTCCTGTTATCGTAGGAATATATTCATCTAAAAGATCAACCATCTGACGAGCCATTCTTGTTTTTGCTTGCCCTCTTAAACCCAAAAACAAAATATTATGCCTACTCAACAAGGCGCGCTCTGTATCAGGAATTACAGTGTCTTCATATCCTAAAATACCTTCGAATGGATTTTCTTTCTGTTGCATCGAAATGATAAGATTTTCTCTTATCTCATCTTTTACAGACTTCGTTTTGTAGCCACTCTTAATTAATTGACCAAGGGTAAATATTTTATCTTTATTCATTGTAAAATTAAATAACCAAATTAATAAACTGTTTTGCGTTTCCCGCTTTCAAAATCTTTAAAAATAAAAGCTCCTAAATTATCTAGTGAAGCAAAATATGCTTTACCATGATTTGTCTCAGTAAATTCTTGAACAAAATTTTGAAGATAGGGATCTGAAGCTATCATAAAAGTTGTAATCGAAATTTTTAATTTCTTGCACTGTGCAGCAAGATTAATACAACGATTCACTACTTTTCGATCTAAGCCAAAGCTATTTTTGTAATACTTTTTTCCAATTTTCAAACAGGTAGGTTTTCCATCTGTAATCATAAAGATCTGCTTATTGGGATTTTTTCTTTTTCGAAGTAATTCCATGGCAAGTTCTAAACCAGCAACTGTATTGGTATGATATGGACCTACTTGCAAATATGGAAGATCTTTGATTTCAATACTCCAAGCATCATTTCCAAAAACAACTATATCTAGAGTGTCTTTGGGATATCGGGTTGTAATAAGTTCACTCAAAGCCATAGCCACCTTCTTAGCAGGGGTAATTCTATCTTCTCCATACAAGATCATGGAATGAGATATATCAATCATTAATACTGTAGATGTCTGAGTCTTAAAGTCGTTTTCCCGAATATGCAAATCTTCTTCACGCATCTGAAAATTCTCAACGCCATGGTTGATCTGCGCATTTCGGATACTTTCTGTAAAATCTATTTGTTCCAGCATATCCCCAAACTGAAAAGGCCTGGTATCGGGATTGATTTCATCTCCCTGCCCTAGTTTGAATGTCTGATGATTTCCTTGTTTTGATTTTTTAAGTTTCCCAAATATTTCTTCCAAACTTTTTTTGCGAATAGTTTGTTCTGCTTTACTGGTGATTTTAAAATTTCCATCCTCCTCATTTTCTTTGATATAGTTATTCTCTTTTAATTCATCTATAAAATCACCCATCCCATAATTGTCATCCGTTAAATGGTATTGCTTATCCAATTCATTTAACCAAGACAATGCCTCTGCAGCATCCCCATTTGTATAGGTTAGCAATTGCGTAAATATATCGAGCAGCTGTTCAAATTTGGATTTAGCATCCTCATTTGGGTCAAAATGTATAAATCGGTGTCCTAACATAATTGGAATCTACAAAAGAATTTGAAGTTGTATGAACTAATAACAAGTATTCTACAAATAAGTTTTAAAAAAGATGCCCGGACTAAAATCCAGGCATCGTTATTATTTAATTGTTTTTTGAATTTTGACTTTTGACTTTTGTATGATTTTACTTTTTTCCCGAATCAGCCGCCATCATTTTCCCCGGTATTTGAATTCTAGTATTATACATCGTTTCAATTTGATCTAATCCCTTTAAATAGCTTTCAGCCATTCTCTTCTCATCCGCCATTTGATCAGCTTTATCGCCAGTTAATGAATTACAGAACTTCACTTGTTGTTGCAAATCTTTCTTTACTGATGCAGCAACTTTTTCCGCTAGCGCTTTGTCATCCGCCATTAAACATGCTTCTAAGAATAATAATGAATTCTTATTATGCATATTACCACGGCTTGCCATACCATACGGGAAGTTTTCCTGCAACATCATTGCGTCTACCTTATCTAATACTTTACGCGCATCTTCTTTTCTGTTTTTTGCAGAAAGGTCAATTGCTAATTCAGCATAAGCATTTCTAATGGTATTCAAATGGCGACGGTTTTCCTCATCAAAATAAACACCTTTCACATTTGCATTACCCGAAGAAAACACGTTCAATGTTTTAGACAACATCCAGTCTGTATTCACCCTACTATTTGCTACAGGTACCAAACGATGACTTAATCCATCTCTGCGTAAATATTGATCAAACCCAAGGTTCAAATCTGGAGTAGTAAAGTAAATAGGTCGAACCCACTTATTAGCTGCTATGATATTTAAAACAGCCAGGTCGTTCTTCATCAAAGATGACTTAGGCACATCAAAACGCAATTCCTTCATCACGCTATCATCTGCGTTTACAACTTTATTCTTCAATACAAAATTAATATCTACAGGAACAGCAAACTTGCGAACAGGAAAGCTATTCAAAGGTTCTGCTCCTCGACTATTATCTAATTTATCAGCATCATCACTTCCTACATAATTTTTCATTACATCATATAGATCATAATAACGATCTTCTGGAATATTAGGTCTTGGGCTATATACTACATAGTCTCGTTTACCTGCTTCAATTTGATCAGGTCTCCAAATCACATCAATAGAATCACTTTGATTTACTTTATATCGTAATTCATTGATGTACCAATCAATTCCTAATAAACTATAATTAACAACACGAATATCCGGACGAATACCTTCAACTTCCTGTGCATACCATAATGGGTAAGTATCATTATCACCAAAGGAGAATAAGATCGCATTAGGAGCACAGCTTTCTAAATAATCTTTAGCTAAATCGCGAGATAATACTTTTTTGCTTCTATCATGATCATCCCATTCCTGTTGCGCCATAATGGTAGGCACTGCCAATAAACAAAGTAATGAAGCTAAAATAGCAGAAAGGTTTTTGGAAACTAATTTACTCAACCAGTCACTAACTTTTAAAACGCCAAGTCCTATCCATACAGCAAAGGCATAAAACGATCCTACATATGCATAGTCACGTTCACGGGGCTGATAGCCTGCTTGATTTAAGTAAATTACAATTGCAAATCCAGTAAAAAAGAACAATAAAAAGTTAACTACACCATCATCGCTTTTCTGTTTGAACTGATAAAATAATCCAATTAATCCCAAAATGAAAGGCAGTAAGAATAGTTTATTGTTTGCTTTATTATTCTTCAAACTATCTGGCATGGCACTTTGATCGCCAAAGAAAAGATTATCGACAAAAGGGATTCCAGTAATCCAATTACCATCGCGCACATTACCAATAAACATTCCCTGCACATCGTTTTGCTTACCAGAGAAATTCCACATAAAGTAGCGGAAATACATCCAGTAAGATTGATACCCAATAAAGAACTTGATATTATCTGCCTGATTAGGTGAACGTTCATAACCCCCATCTTTTAGACGGTTGATATTTAGGAAATAGGCATAATAATCTGCATGATTTTGATCGTTACTGGCATCCCAAACACGTGGAAAAACCATTTTGTCTTCTGGCTGATATAAATATCTACGATCTGGTCCAACCTCAATATACTTGTCGCGCGCCTTTTCATATTTCATAGCACCCGATTTCAAATCAACTGGCTGTGCATTAAATTTTTGTCCATATAACAAAGGAAAATCGCCATACTGTTCACGCCCCAAATAACCTACTAAGCTCATTGGATTGTCTACATTATACATGTCTACAGATGGATTTGCATTACTACGGATCATAGTAGTGATATAAGTACTATATCCAAGTAGCATGAAGGTTAGAGACCATAAACCTAAGCGCATATATGCCCAATCTTTTTTTGCAGCGAATTTTAAACCATACCAGATGGCAATTGCTAACAACACAAAGAAAGTTGTAAATCCACTAAAGAATGGCAATCCAAAGCCGTTTACAAACCAACGGTCAAAAGTTCCTGCTCCTTTAATGGTATATTGAATAACTCCTACTTGTATTAATCCTGTAATTAAACACCCAATTACAAAGAATATATAAATGCCCCCATTATGATCTTTTTTCTCTTTGTTCCATTTTTCAATAATAAACAGAAGGCCAATAGCTACTATGGTTCCGAGGATCATTAAACCGCCCATTGTTGGGTCGAGTGATAAACCACGATCTTCGTTTACTTCTCCATTAGCCATTATTAATGCTGCAATAAATGCAAGTGCCCCGCCAACAGCTATTATGCGAATAAACCAACTGCGGATAACAGTATAGTTTAAAGAATCTTTTCTCTTGAAATAATACACCATTACAATAGCAGGGATTGTAAGCAAGTTTAGTAAGTGAACTCCTATAGAAAGTCCCATCATGAAGAAAATAAAAACGATCCATCGGTCTGCACCAGGTTCGTCTGCATGATTTTCCCATTTCAAAATGGCCCAGAAAACGATGGCTGTAAAGAAAGATGACATAGCATATACCTCACCTTCAACTGCACTATACCAAAATGAATCAGAGAAAGTATAAGCCAAAGCACCAACAACACCTGCACCCATGATTGACCATATCTGGTAACTGTTTAAACTATCTGTTGTTTTAACTAACATCACTTTGCGTGCAAAATGTGTAATAGTCCAAAACAAAAAGAGAATGGTAAATCCACTAGCCATTGCACTCATTACATTCACTGCTTTTGCAGCGTTCATCGGATTATCGCCGAACAGAATGATAAAGAAACGACCTAGAATTACAAATAAAGGTGCTCCTGGAGGATGCGGAATCTGTAACTTAAAACAGCTACTTACGAACTCACCACAATCCCAGAAACTGCCCCCGGCTTCTGCGGTTAAAACATACACGGTACAAGCAATCAAAGCAACTGCCCATCCAACAATATTGTTAATCCGATTAAACTGCATATTGGTTTTGGTTTTTAAAGACTGGCAAACATACCTTAATAATCCTAAAATCGAAAAAACAGCTGCCCATTTTATAAGATTTAAGAAATCCTTTAAGTTTATTAACTTACCATAACGTTATTCTTTGAGAAATCATTGATAATCAAGTCCTATTTAAAACAACTTATTTGCAATCACAGGACCATTCTACCCCCAAATCAATACAGGTAACTACAGTCATTTCATTGTTACAGGGAGCAAAAATGACTCTAAGCTTTTGTCCATCTTTCGATAATCCCTCCACAGCATATTTTTTTCTACAAGGCTCCCCTTGCAATTCACTTTTTCTATAATTGATGGTGCCATGCTCCAAAATATCTTTTATTTCAGATTCGTCGATATGCCTACACTCCATCCTACACCTTGCATGTTTAGAATAATGCATATTAAAAGGGTGTCGATTCAGTCCCCTTGCACTTGGCTCAGCTTCATTATTATTGTCAGGTTGGGTTGTTTGCGCTTTAACAACTTGCTTGGTTTGATATGTTTCAGTACGCTTACAGTTTTTAACCGTTAGCACCAGCAACGCCAATACAATTAAAAGTATATAGGGAAGTATTTTTTTGGTTCTCATAAACTCAGCTTGACCGCAAGTTTACGCTTTTAGATAAAAAAAGCCCAAATAATTCGTTCCTCCTAGCAATTAAATGCAAGACATTATCTTTGCCCACTTATGGAAAAGAAGCGTTCGGTAGCCTTTCATACTTTGGGTTGTAAATTAAATTTCTCAGAGACCTCTACTCTATCTAGAATAATGGAACAGAAAGGTTTTGAGAAAAAGGAATTTGACGACATGGCCGACGTGTATGTGATCAATACCTGTTCTGTTACTGATAATGCAGATAAAGAATGTCGACAGCTGGTTCGCCGTATCCAAAGAAAAGCACCAGAAAGTTTTGTGGTAATTACAGGATGTTATGCGCAATTAAAACCAGAAGAGATAGTTCGAATCCCGGGTGTTGATTTGGTTTTGGGTGCATCTGAGAAGTTTAATATTATGGAACATATCTCTCAATTAACAAAGGGAGATGCTGGTAAAATTTGTAGTTGTGAAATTGAGGATGTAACTGGTTTTAACGCTTCTTATTCGATGAATGATCGGACCAGAAGCTTTTTGAAAGTACAGGATGGATGCGATTATAATTGTTCTTTTTGTACGATACCCATAGCAAGAGGCAAGAGCAGAAGCGATAATGTTGCGAATGCTGTTCGAAATGCTAAGGAATTAGCGGCAGATGGCATAAAGGAAATAGTATTGACGGGAGTTAACCTTGGCGATTTTGGTAAAGGACCTGATGGGGATTTAAAATACGATGAAGACTTCTTCGATTTGATACAGGCATTAGAGCATGTGGATGGAATTGAACGTTACCGTATTTCATCTATCGAACCCAATTTACTGACACCAGAGATAGTTGAATGGGTGTCGAAAAGCAAAAAGTTCATGCCTCATTTTCATATCCCTTTACAAAGTGGGAGTAATGAAATTTTAAAATCGATGCGTAGAAGGTATAAAAAGGAATTATACCAGGAGCGTGTTGCATTGATCAAAAATTTAATGCCGCATTGCAGTATTGGAGTGGATGTGATTGTAGGATTTCCAGGCGAAACCGATGCCTATTTTCAAGAAACATTTCAGTTCTTACACGAACTTGATGTTTCATATTTACATGTATTTACTTATTCTGAAAGGCCTGATACAAAAGCATTAGAAATTAAGCCTGTAATACCTATCAACATTCGAAATGAGCGAAACAAAATTTTAAGAAATCTCTCTTACCAAAAGCTACAATATTTTACAGCCCAGCATAGTGGGGAAACCAGAAAAGTATTATTTGAAAATTTTGAGAAGAATGGAATGATGGAGGGATATACTGATAATTATATTCGTATTTCAGCAGCTTATAAAAACGAGTGGGCGAATCAGGTGGTAGATTGGACTTTGTAGGATCAACCACCCCAGCCGTATTCCGCTAAAGCGAAATCAGCGTCCCCTCCTATTCGCAAGCGAACAGTGGGGGTATTATTTTACATCCCCTTCCCTTTTTTTTACTTTTTAATTTTGAATTTTGACTTTCTCAATCTAAATGAGAAAGATATTCCACAGGAAATTCAACTACCATCACCTGCCCCAAACTCTCCAGTTTAACGAAGATCTTCTTTTTCATATTTTTTAGAACTGTTCCTTCCTTGCCCATGAACACTCCGTGATTGACACGAATCTTTGTAGACTCTGCATACCCTTCTTTGCTGATTAAAGATATTTTTACATCTTTTTCAAGCAGGTAATGTTTGATTAAATTGATTTCTTCTTCCTTAATTACAGCAGGTTTTCCTAGGTAGTGTACAAAATTTAAAATGCCATCTGTTTGAAGCACTTTTACTTTTTCGTTCATATCAATATGAACAAAAATGTAAGACTTGAACAAGGGTTCTTCAATTATTTTCTTTCGATCGCTCCATTGCTTTTCAATCTTTTGCAAAGGGCACCAGCACTCAATATTTTTCTTTATTAAGCTAGCATCAATCTTTTTCTCCCAACGGGGCTTGGTATACAGAGCATACCACTTCTTTTCCTCTTCCATGGTTCAATCATTCAAAGCAAACAAAAACGCAACTTATTTTAAAACAGTTTGTGGTTGAGGATGTATCATATCAGAAACCATTTTAACAGTTTCCTCTAAATGCATGTCGGTTTTAATAGCTTTTAACCAAGACAAATATCTATCCCCTTTTGGCTTATCAGGGTTATTATAAAATTTATCATGATCAACAACCATTGCCTCTACATTCATTTCTTTATCCAATTTCAGAAGTGCATTATTTTGATTCACAGTTGTTCTGATCTGCTTTTGCATATCCTTATACTTTTCAATATTCAGATTGATGGGCAAATCCGAATTCTTAGACAACCATTGCAAATTGCTCCTCAATAAATTCAGTGATTTATTCTCCGCAATCTTTGCATTTTCTTTTTGTATCACTGAACTGAAATCGGCATTATTCCAAGTATCATAAGGCACTTTTGAAATTTCATCCCATGGCAATGCCGATGCATTATCTCTTTCTCTTAATTTGTAGAACTCCAGCGCATCTGGTAAAATAACATCAGGTGTAACACCTTTTAATTGTACAGAACCTCCATTAATTCTATAATACTTTTGAAAGGTTAATTTAACGGCACCATATTCAGTTCTGCCGCTGGTAAGATCGATGGGCTTACCAAAAGGAATGGTTTTTTGAACCGTTCCCTTACCATAAGTAGATGTACTGCCGATAATAATACCACGCTTATAATCTTGAATAGCCGCAGCAAAAATTTCGCTTGCTGATGCACTAAACTCATTCACCATTACTGCTAATGGACCATCATAAATGGCGCCAGCACGTCTATCATTGATGGGATTTGATTTGCCATCTTTATCACGAACCTGAACAACAGGGCCTTGATTAATAAATAAACCAACCATTTGCACCACTTCATATAAAGAACCACCACCATTAGTACGAATATCTAAGACAATACCTTTTACATTTTCTTTTTTTAATTTTTCAATTTCTTTTGCAACATCATCAGAACAACGATTACCTGATTCACGTTCAAAATCTGCATAAAATTCAGGAAGATAGATATATCCAATTTTATCATTTCCGTTTTGAATAACTGCGCCTCTAACCAAACCTTCATCCAAAGAAACTTCTTCACGAATCATGGTTACCACTTTAATGGTACCGTCTAATTTTTTTAATGTAATACGAACTTCAGATCCCTTATTTCCACGAATTAATTTTACAGCATCTGTTGTAGTATAACCAGTAACATCAACGGGTTCTTCTTTACCCTGTGCTACTTTTAAAATTATGTCGTTTGCTGAAACCTCACCTGATTTCCAGGCTGCACCACCTGGTTGCACACTTGCAATCTTTACTTCCCCATTTTCAGTTTCAGTTAATTGTGCACCAATCCCATAAAATCTCCTACTCATTTCTTCGTCAAATGCTCTCTTTTCTATAGGAGGAAAATAATCGGTATGAGGATCCATTAAATTGGTGATCACATTTAAGTAAGCATTAAAACGTTCGTCTTCATTAAAAGTACTTTTCAAACGATCATATCTTTTATCCATGATCTTCAATAC
>Ga0194037_1001475_pt1 | contig 16945 bp, 17 predicted proteins | sample JunL306m_MetaG_FD_148653 | JGI IMG/M metagenome (GOLD analysis project Ga0194037, IMG submission 148653) | Anoxic zone freshwater microbial communities from boreal shield lake in IISD Experimental Lakes Area, Ontario, Canada - Jun2016-L304-6m | ecosystem: Environmental > Aquatic > Freshwater >...
GAAAAGTACCGCATACGAACTGCGCACTGCAGCTTCCGAGAAAGCGACTGAAGGCGTGAATGTTACAAATAAATAACTAGAAGGAATGGCGATTATAGCTTGCCAGAAATCTAAATGTATTCCAAAAAATCGAAGCATTAAGTAGAATTGGGTGGCAAAGACAAAAAATCGGAGCATTGAAATGGCCATGATTATAATCAAATCTCTTCTTCTGTAGTTTGAAAGACAGTCGGTGTAAGTCCCTACTTTTGACCCAATAGAGCTGCCTTCAATTTTTTTACTTAATTGAGGTAAGGCAAAGTAAAGCAACCCGAAAAGCAAAGCAAAACTAATCATTACCAAAATAAAATCGGCAATGTCGGCCTCCATAGTGCCAGTAGTGAAAGTGAAAAAAATCAAACTTGCGGGAACGCCTACAATAGCAATGACAAGATTTTGAGTAAGGCTATTCACCAAACTCAATGTCACGCCAGCTTTCCGATGGTCTGTTTCCAGATATAGGATTCGACCCACCATCTCACCGACTCTATTTGGCGTAAAAAATCCAGTAGAAATTCCCGCCAGTACAGCATTGTAAGACGTTTGAATAGAAATATCTTCAATGATGGATGTTAGTTTCTTCCACTTTATGGCTTCAAGTAGCCAATTTAAAGGCAATAAAAGAAAAACCCCAGCCAACCACCTAAACTGTGATAATGGCATTTGTTGCCATTGCGAGGCAAGTTCGTGGTATTGATTGAAAGTGATGAGCTTGTACCCAAGAAATGCATAGGACGCAACAAGAATCAAGGACGAACCCCAAACCCTAAAAGAAGGTTTTGAAGCAATAAGTCTTTTGAAATATGAAGGTTTTGAGGGTTCCATTGTTTTTTACAGCTTTATGAAGCTTGGGGCGAATTTTTGAAGGTGAATTTCTTTTGAGAAAAATAACTGATAAAAGTGGTAAATATTGAAATAGCCATATTGGATAAGGTTGGATAGAATTGAAGCACGTCTACCAACAGTTTTAAACCCAAATAATTGACGATAAGATTAATAGATACAACAAAAAGGTATCGGATCAGTTGCACACGTCCACGCAAGTCAGACTCGGTAAAAGTAACGTATTTTTGGAGTAAAAAACCAGTAAAAAAGGTCACAATAAAAGTGATTCCAAATGCAGCAATGTGTGAGCTAAGCGTCACAATGCCAAGATGTAACATTTGTTTTTGAAGCACGTAATTGTAAACAAAAAAGTAGAGAATCCAATTAAAAACCAGATTTGCAGCACCTGATGCACCGTAGCGGAAAAACTGCAAGGTCATATATTTGGAGAATGGTGGATAAAAAAAATCGATGACGGCACTTATCCAACTGCCAATACTTTCAAAACGTTTTCTCATTCAGAATTTGTTTTCTTGTTTTCTTTAATTTGTAAGGATTACAATTCAAGAATTGGTTGAATCAATGGTTTAAAAACCTGATTTTTATTGCCTTGCAAATGAATTTGCATATTTAAAAAGCTAAATATGACCTTATAAATAGGATAATTGAACTATTTTGGTTACTTTTGTGCTCCCTAAAAAAACTCTACTTTAGCAAAGTGCAAAGATAACTTTATTTTAGCAACTGGCAGTCAATTAGTTTGATGATTGCTGAACTATTTACACAAAAATCTCATGCCCGACGACAATTCGAAATATGGTACAAGTAAAAGCAAAGAAATACTTGGGACAACACTTCCTCAAAGACATGGGAGTGGCTCGTCATATTGCCGAGAGTTTAACGCTCGACGGTAAAACTTCCGTACTCGAAATTGGCCCAGGAATGGGTGTTCTCACTCAGTTTTTGCTACAAAACCCTTTGATTGACCTCACGGCCGTTGAACTCGACGGCGAATCGGTGGTTTATCTTCACCAACATTATCCTGATTTAAAAGTTATCGAAGCCGATTTCCTGAAAATGGACTTAAAAAGCCATTTCCCAGACAAATTCTGCATAATCGGTAATTTCCCCTATAATATTTCAAGCCAGATATTTTTTAAAATGCTCGAGAACAAGGATTCCATTCCCTGTTTGGCGGGTATGATACAAAAAGAAGTGGCTGAACGCATTGCAGCTCCTGCTGGAAACAAAACCTATGGCATTTTGAGCGTATTGATGCAAGCCTATTACAAAATTGAATATCTTTTCACGGTTAGTCCTGATGTTTTTGATCCACCGCCAAAAGTACAATCAGCTGTTATTCGTTTTACTCGCAATGACGTATCTCAAATTGATTGTAACGATGCGCTCTTCAAAACAGTGGTAAAAACAGCCTTTAACCAACGCCGCAAAACCCTAAGGAACTCGCTCAAACCATTGGTAGAGAGTGGACATCCGATGTATGCGGATCCGCTTTTTGACTTACGACCCGAAAGATTGGATGTAGCTGCATTTATTGATTTGACAAATCGGGTGGAAAAAGCGTTAAGATAGTTGGTAGTTAGTAGATTGTAGATTGTAGTTTGTAGTTTAAGAATAGAACGCTGATTTTGCTGTCCACGATAGCTATCGGGAGAGCGGATAAAGACGGAGTTGAAATTTACTTAGTAAATTGATTTTAAGAATCTAATCAGCATTCAATTTTCTATTTATTTCATGACAATCTAAAGTTGTCATTGCTTTGAAACACATTATAATATAATTAGAATTACCTTTGCCCCAAATTAAAAAAACAGTCAAAATGGACGATGGCCCTGCGAAGTATTATTTAGTAAAAATTATCCTGAATTAAAAGGTCGTCTGTATTCTTACCCAACAGTCACGCCTTCTAATTCTACAAACAAAGGAGGTGAAAAATGACATCACAAATCACATTTTATGCAAGCCAAGTTATTGGCTCTAAAATTTATGATATTAACGGCATCCGGCTGGGTACCGTTTTAGATATTATAGTAAATACCGACCATCATGGTCACGTTCACGAAGAGGCTTTTAGGCCTGCTGTTATTGGAATAAAAACCAAGACAAATGGGGTAGTTCGGCATTTGAATTTTGAATTTCTCAAGATTGAAAATGAAAAGAATCGCTTTTCTTTTGTGTGCAACAAGATGGTGGATCTACCCGAATCGGTATTGGAAAATAGTCTGCCATTAAAGAAAAACATCCTCGACAGGCAGATTGTGGACATTAACGGACTAAAATTGGTACGTGTAAACGATATTCGATTGGTGGCAATTTCCTCGGGCATTTATGCCATCGCTGTGGATATTGGCACCGAAGGTTTGTTGCGCAGATTGGGAGTCGCCGATTTGGTCAATAAGTCCTTGAAATTGTTCAACACCACCTTGCCTACCCAATTTATTTTGTGGGATGACGTGGAAGCGTTTGACACCACCAACTTCAACATCAAACTGTCACATTCTTCGAGCAAACTTCAACGGTTACATCCATCCGATTTGGCCGATATTATTGAAGAAATGGGTGCCAAATCGCGTACCAAAATCTTCGAATCGCTGGATGAGGAACGTGCCGCCGATGTATTGGAGGAAATGGAACCATACGCACAAGCCCAGATTATCGAAAGTATGTCGATTGGAAAAGCGGCTGACGTTTTGGAAAAAATGCCTGCTGATGAGGTGGCCGATTTGCTTGATGAACTTGAAGATGAGAAAGTGGAATTGCTGCTCAACGAAATGGAAAAAGAGTCTTCCGAAGACGTTCGCGAGTTGTTGGAATATGAAGATAATGAGGTGGGTAGTCTTATGACAACCGACTTCCTTTCGTTCCGTGAAACCATGACTATTGAGGAAACTTTGGAGGAATTGCGCTTGCAGAAACCCGAAGCAGACACCATTTATTCCTTGTTTATTACCGATGAACAAGAAAAACTGATTGCAACGGTTTCGCTCAGAGACCTTGTTATTTCATTGCCTACCATGACATTGGGCGAAATTATGAATAAACGTATTATTAGCGTACGTGATGAAGATAAAATTGACACTTTGGCCGCTATCATTTCAAAATATGACTTGTTGGCTATTCCAGTTACAGACATTGATAATACGTTGAAAGGTATGGTTGTAATAGATGATATTGTTGAAGATTTAATGCTCAAGGGCAAAACCAAGAAAGGAGGCCGGTCGTGGCGTTAGTGAATTACACAGAATTCAACAAAAGAAGAAAAAATATATGGCGTAACCTGATTATTTTTCTAGCAGTTTTGGGCCCTGGCATCATCACCGGAAGTGTGGACAACGATGCAGGCGGCATCACAACTTATTCTATTGCAGGAGCTTTGTATGGCTATAACTTGCTTTGGACAATGATACCCGCTTTGTTGGTGTTGATAGTGGTGCAGGAAATGAATGCTCGCATGGGTATTGTTTCGGGCAAAGGATTGGCCGATTTGATTCGTGAAAATGCGGGAGTCAAAATTACCTTCTTTATTTTTGTGGGGCTTTTAATTGCCGACATTGGCAATACAACCACAGAATTTGCAGGTGTGGCTGGTAGTATGCAGGTTTTTGATATCAGTAAATACATTAGCGTTCCCATTTCAGCGGTTCTAGTATGGTGGCTGGTGGTAAAGGGAACCTACAAGTTTAGCGAACGTGTTTTCCTCATTTTCAGCGCATTTCTATTGGTCTACGTTGTTTCGGCAATTATGGGAAAACCGCATTGGCACGACATTGGCAAGGCAATGATTAAACCTGATATTCAGTACACTAAAGAATATTTGGCAATAGTGATTGGAATTATTGGAACTACCATTGCACCATGGATGCAGTTTTATATGCAGTCGGCAGTGATAGAAAAAGGATTGAAAATCACCGATTACAAATACACTTTGGCCGATGTGATTATTGGAAGTATTATTACTGTGGTGGTGGCTTTTTTCATCATTATTGCCTGTGCTTCAACACTTCATGTAAATGGAATTAGAATAGAAGAAGCCAAAGATGCCGCCATGGCTTTGAAGCCCATTGCGGGCGATTTGGCATCAGTTACTTTTGCTTTTGGATTATTTATTGCGTCGATATTTTCGGCCACCATATTGCCTGTGGCAACGGCATTTTATGTTTGCGAAGCGTTTGGTTGGGAAGCTGGGATTGACAAAAAGTGGAAAGAAGCGCCACAGTTTTATTGGTTATTTACTGCCATAATTGTTATTGGAGCGGCCATTATTTTGATTCCAAATGCGCCACTTATCTTAATTACTTTGTGGTCGCAAATTGCAAACGGACTGTTGTTGCCAGTAGTTTTAATCTGTATGATACTGATTGTGAATAACAAAGAGGTGATGGGCGAATATGTAAACAAACCATTTCAAAACATCATTGGTTGGGGAACTATCACTATTTTGATTGGACTTTCGGCCACATTGCTAATATCATCTTTCTTTTAAATACAGAGAACTCTGGAATTTTAAATCGGCATTATACCAAAGTTGACTTTGGACTAAAATATATTAATTCATTTGGTATATGAAGCAGTTCAAATAGAATATATTGACCAAAGAACAGAACCCTTTCCTGAAAGTTATCAGGAAAGGGTTCTGTTTTTTTCTCTTATTGAAACGTCTATTGCTAACTTCCAAAAAGTGTTATAGAGCCAATTAATCTACTTCAATCACCAAATATTTACTTACGCTCCAAAATTCGGCAGGATCAACAATGAGCAATACAAAGTTGCCGTTTTCTTTTTCAAGTGTATACGATGATTTTGGATGATTGGTGAGTATTTTGGCACGGGTGGAATACAGCGGAATTGACTTGGTGTTCCGTGCATCAATCCGTACAAAATAATTCTTATTGAAGTCGCGTTGCAGTATTTTTGATGAACTAAATATACCGTCGGAAGTAATGATATTTTGCTCTTTCAGTTCTTTTCTGGTTCCAAAAACATACCAAGCTGCATGAATCGTTTCATCTTGCTCTTTAATTTTTGTTTCCTTTACTTTCACATCGGTTGATAGGTTTTCTATGTTTTTCCCCATATCGTTCACCGTGGTGCCTAGTTGCGATATAAGTGAGTCCTTTTCAGCCAATTTCGTTTCCAAAATAGCCACTTTTTCCGATTGTTCATCCAATGATTTGGTCAATCGCAAAATGGTTTGCTCCAGCTCGGCCGATTTGAATCCACTTTTCTTAAGTTTTGTTTTTAACCGTGCAAGCTCGTCTTTATTGGTCTGTAGCATTTCGGTCAGATAGGCCATATCATCATTGATTTTAGACCGCACATCATCTGTAAGCTCCTGCCCAACTGGCTGTAACGCTATCGTGTTTTGTGTGGTTTTAATCTTCTCAATATTTTGTTCTATCTGGTTCATTGCTGAAAAATAACCATCCACTTCCCTTTGAAGTGCCAATTTAGAATTCATCAAAGAGTCATTCTGAGCTTTAAGTGTCTTATAATCTGCTGACTGTTTTCCGCAAGAAGAAAATAAAACAAGCGCTAGAGCTAGTGAAAAAACAATTGGTTTCATGTGGAAAATATTAAAATGTTTTGTGACGGTTGAAAAAATAATTAGAAAGAAATACATTCAGAAAACGATGTACAAATCTACTGAAAATAGCGAGAAAGTACATCTGTTAACCACTTATTATTAACCACTTATATTGTTTAATTTCAATAATGATAACTTGTACAAAGGTACAGTTATATTTCTGATCCTGCAACAATTAGTACGATTTCGCCTTTGGGATTTTTCTCGGTAAAATGCAGTATTAATTCTGCCAAAGTTCCCCTTTTTGTTTCTTCAAATAACTTTGAAATTTCACGAGAAACCGATGCCCTTCGCTCAGTTCCGAGCACCTCAGAAAGCTGGGTGAGGGTTTTAACCAGTCTGAATGGCGATTCATAAAAAATCATGGTGCGTGTTTCGTTCACCAATAGATTAATTTTGGTTTGTCGCCCTTTTTTTTGTGGTAGAAATCCTTCAAAACAAAACCGATCATTGGGCAAACCAGAAGCCACCAATGCAGGAATCAGGGCCGTTGCACCAGGCAGACATTCCACATCAATGCCGTTTTCTATACATTGACGCACCACCAAAAAACCTGGATCGGAAATGGCTGGTGTGCCTGCATCGGAAATTAAAGCCACAATTTGACCATTCTTGATGCGTTGTACCACACTCTCAACCGTTTTGTGCTCATTGAACTTGTGGTGAGAATGCATTGGCGTATCGATGCCAAAATGCTTGAGCAAAAAGCCACTGGTGCGTGTATCTTCGGCCAAAATCAAATCGGCTTCCTTCAAAACACGTATGGCACGAAAAGTCATGTCTTCCAAATTACCAACTGGAGTGGGCACTACATATAATTTCATAAATCTACTTGTATTATTTTCATTTTACCCCATTAGCAAAAAGTTTTGATTATCGGAGTTGTGATTACGAAACATGGAACATTAACGCGTCAAACCGCAAAAAAAGCGGTTGGACGCTGTCGAAACACGAAACTCCTATACAAACCTTCTTCTCACAATTTGATAAAAGTCCTCAGAAGCCTCATTCTCAGCAGTCCATCCATATTTTGATTTTAAGAACGACATTACTTCCTCCAAAGTGGCCAATTGATTGATATATGTCAGGGTTTTATTCATGTCCTCGCCATTGGAGCGAAACAGTTCACGCTGAAAACGAAAACGATCACCAATGTTGATGGCTTGTTTAATGTCGGTAATTTTTTTATTTGCCAATGTGGAACTAATTGAATTATCGACTCTTGACAATAGTTCATTTCTTGTAGGAGTGGTCAAAGTGGCCCGTTCACCCAAAATAGTTTTTCTGGTTTCTTCTGTAATTACAATCGTTGATTGTTGAATTTCTTCCTGAACAGTCTCTAAATTTTCAAGGATTTTAATTTTTTCCTCAGTAATTGGCTCCTCTACAATTACTTCTTCTAGCACAACTTCCTCACTTACTGTCACTTCTGCAACTGGTTGGGGTGTATCAATAATAACTGCGTCTATTTCTATATCATCAGCTTTCACTTCATCTTCTTCAACAATTTCTTCAATTTCCAAAAGCTCATCAATTTCTGTTTCTTCAATCTTGTCTGTAACTACAATTTCGTCAACTAAATATTTTTCTTGTTCCATTTGAACCGTTTCAATTTCAGCAGCAACCACCACCTCTTCCTTCAAAACTGACAATTCTTTAATATACAATTGAATATCCTCCGTTTTCCGTTGTGCCAATAGAATAATTGGCATGGGATATTCCGTCATCTCCATAAAGCCTTGCGTAATCAACTCCAGTTCTTGAATGTTTTTTTGCAGTAAAGTGACTAATAATTTTCTGTTCATATCTTTTTATGTAAAAACAATTTCTTTCTATGTTATTTTATTTAACTTTGCACGCAATAAGACGTTTTGAATTATTAGATTGTGCAATTACAACTATTGCTTACAATTTTTGAGCCAAATAAAACAGGAATGACATCCATTTTTAAACGGCTGTAAAGGTACAATAAACCAAAGAAATACGAATGAAAACAACGCTAATTTTCAACAAAATAACATGATTTATTCAGAACGTAACCATCCAATTCAACAAAAACGGGGAAGCATTGAAGTAATTTGCGGTTCGATGTTTTCGGGCAAAACCGAAGAACTGATCCGCCGCCTGAAACGTGCCAAATTTGCCAAACAGCAAGTGGAGATTTTTAAGCCCAAAATTGACACCAGATATTCGGAAGATGAAGTGGTATCGCACGATCGCACTGCCATACGTTCCACACCCGTTGATTCGTCGGGAAGCATATTGCTTTTGTCGGGAGATGTGGATGTGGTGGCCATCGATGAGGCGCAATTTTTTGATGATGGGCTGGTGGAAGTGTGTACGCAATTGGCAAATCAGGGTATTCGTGTTATCATTGCCGGACTGGATATGGATTTCAAGGGAGTTCCTTTTGGTCCTATGCCCGCTTTGTGTGCCATTGCCGAGGATGTTTTTAAGGTACATGCCATCTGTGTGCGGTGCGGTGCTTTGGCCTACGTTTCGCATCGGTTGGTGGAAAGTGATAAGCGCGTATTGCTGGGCGAAATGACCGAATATGAACCAATTTGTAGAGATTGCTTTTCGAAGGTGTGACGTTTCGTGTTTCGCAGCGTCCAACCGCTTTTTTTGCGGTTTGACGCGTTAATGTTCCGTGTTTGAAAACTAATATTACAATACTAACATAATTCTCCGTCAGCTGACGGACTAAGGGTTCTTCTAATATGACAACAAAACCATTTACCTTCGACCGTGTAGTTCGTTTGCTGATAGGGCTGGCAGTATTGATTTTACTGTTTCTATTGGTGCAGCGGTTGAGCAATGTGTTGCTTCCGTTTCTGATTGCCTGGTTGTTGGCTTACTTGTTGCAACCTGTCGTTGGTCTTTTTCAATATAAATTGAGACTCAGAAGCCGTGTTTTGGCAATAACATGTACTTTATTGTTATTTACTGCTGCCGTAGGCGGTCTAATTTGGTACTTGGTGCCACTGGTTAGCAATGAGTTGGCCAAACTATCGCAATTGGTAATAGCTTATTCAAAAGATATTAATGTGAATTCAATTTTGCCACCGGCTTGGCAAAAGGAAATTATATACTACGTCTCTCATCTCAATATCGAGACTTTATTGAAGGATGAAAACATTATGAGCGGAGTGAAGAATCTTGCACCTCAGCTTTGGGATTTAATCAACGGTTCGTTGGATTTTGTGCTCGGATTGGCAGTGGTGGTGGTTATTTTCTTGTATCTCATCTTTATTCTGTTGGATTACGAAAAAATCACGGCCAGTTGGTTTGCCATTATTCCGCCAAAATATAGAACCATAGTTTCTGAAATAATTCATGATTTAGAAACAGGAATGAACCGTTATTTTAGAGGTCAAGCCTTGGTTGCAACCATTGTTGGTATTCTATTTTCGATTGGATTTAGCATTATTCAACTACCAATGGCCATACTCATGGGCTTGCTAATTGGCTTGCTTACAATGGTTCCGTATTTAAAATCAATAGTTCTCATTCCTTGTTTGGGGTTGGGTTTGCTTCAATCGGCGGAAACTGGTCAAACTTTAAGTTCAGTATTAATTGGCATTCTTGTTGTATTTCTTATTATACAAGCGCTCGAGGATATGATTATTTCCCCTAAAATTATGGGAAAAGTTACTGGATTGAACCCTGCAGTAATTTTACTTTCATTGTCAGTTTGGGGTTCGTTAATGGGCGTGGTAGGTATGATTATTGCATTGCCAGTCACCACTTTAATCATTTCGTATTACAAAAGGTTTGTATTGAAAGAAATAAAAGAAGACCTGAATGAAACAAAGGTGGAGGAAGTGGTAGAAAAATAAGATAAAAGATGCAAGAACCAAGATTTTGTATAATTTAGTTGAATAGTTATGTGAGAGATTAAATATTATAACAACGGCTTCACAAAATTGTGAAGCCGTTGTTGTTTTAGATAATTAAATTTAACGCTAAGTTACTGAGCATCTGAAGTAAGGTCCGTCACTTTAATTGTAACTATTGCTGTTGATACTGCTTTAACTGTAGTTTGGTTCAGCTTCAATTCGTAAGTATAATCCGTTTCGGCATAATTATCCGTTACAATGCCATCTTCTTTTTTGGTGCTAAACTTATTCAATGCAGGCAAAAATTTGGAAGTTCTATCGGCGGTGTTTAAAGCTTCTAGATTGGTACCTTTGGCGCTTTTAGCAGCAATGCTTGCCGTTGTAAATTGTGCTTTCAAGTCGGCAGTTTGAGTTCCCAATTTAAGGAAACTTGTTTTTACGGTTGCCAATACGGCTTTCTTGGTTACTGTGGCTTTGGTCACTTCACGCACATAACTTAAAGCATTACGTGTGCCCATTTTCACTGCCAATGTGTAGCCTGCAGTTTTGGATTTGTACACCACGCCTCCAAGTCCTAAGTCATCTTTTCCTTCGGCAAATCCGAGCGTTTTTACTTTTGCATCAAACTCTTCTTTAGTCAAACCAGTGAATGCTCTAACATCAGAAATTGCATTTTTGACATCAGGAGTTAGCGCTTTTGCAGGTGCTTTTTGGGCTACTTCGGGTGCCTTTGGATTTGTCAAACTTTCAATCTTGGCATTCACTGTTGTATTCACGCTTTCTTTCACAGCCTGAACGGTACTCTTCACAGTCTCATTTTCAGTTACAGCATTAACTGTTTTCTTTACTGTTTCGTTTTCTGTTACCTTGTTTATCAGGCCCTTTAAATTTTGTGCAGTCGCATTATTTTGACTAAGGAAAAAGCCAAGCACGGCAAGAAATAGAAATTTCAAATTAGTTTTTTTCATTTTGTTCCTTTTTTAAGTTAGTTATTAATATGATAATTCTGGAAATAATAACAAATCATTATTTTGGTACAAATGTAGTGATATTTTTGTATTTACAAAAATGAGGGTAAATCTGATTTCCAAGTAAAATAATGTTGCATTAGTCCAAAAGAGATAAAATATAAATTATTTGACTGTTGAGAGTAAAATGCTAATTTATTGTTATTTCCTTAATCTTATTAAATTGTAAATCAGTGTAATGAATTAGAAAATATGATTATCTCAATAGAAATAATTTAGTTATAGTCAAAGTACAAACGTAGCTGATTTGTATGTTAAGAACAGTTGGCTGCTGATTTACATTTGTTGGCTGAAGTGGTAGACATCGATTATGTGGCAGCACACTTTCCAGATGCTAAAACCAATCCTTTCAAAAGCTCATTGTCTTCAGTCACGATTTTTATTTGTTCCTATAAACCTTTTCCATGCCCACATTTTCCTATCTTTCAAATAATTCAAATCAATATCGTGCTGATAAGCTTCCCTCTCAAAAGAGATATTCATATAAGCTTTCACTTTGTTTCGATATTTTATCAAACCAATTCCAAATTCAAGAAGGTATATCAGATAAAATGGTAAAACAAGCAATTCTTTTTGTTGTCGGATATGAATTTGTTCATGATTCATTATCCGTTTCTCCTGTTTCAAAGACTTATCTCTTAGTACAATAAACGGGTATAGTGTAATGCCTAGGATGCCTAAGTGTTTGATTTGTTTGATGATAATTATCATAATCTAAATTAATTAAATCGTATTTTTAATGTTTTAGTCATTTTTCAACAAACCAACCAACTTTTTATTTTACTCTTTCAACTCCACTTCGTTAAAGTCCGAAATACAATAAGTATTTTCTTTGACGTATTTTTCCCAAAGGTTATACGGAAAATTGGTAGTTTTGTAATTTACACCCCAACTTCGGTACAATATATATTCTTGACTGTCAGGGTCAATTTTGTCCAAATCATCTGGTGTCCAGTTCTCGTGGAATTTACTGGCATATTTTTTATCCACTTTTACAATGCTATTTTGGGCTTCACTTTCGGCGGTTTGTTCTTTGTCGCAAATTAAAATATACTCACTTTCAAATTCAAAAGGTACAGGTGGAATCCATACGCATTCATCAAAGTGTATATTTATAAATATGGTGATAATGGTTTCGTCATTGGTACAAATCTCGTAGATATCCGTAGTATTCTCAGTCGTTTTTTCAATACCATCAAACACATTAAAATCGAACGACATAAGTCGATGATACAAAATATGGTAACCATCGTGCTTGGTCACCAAATGGTTCAAATATCCCAATGCAGCTTTTGTACTGTTTAATTTTATTGGATTTTCGGGAAGTAAGCCGTAGGTTTCTAAATTCATTTTGTTGTTGTAAAATTATACAATCATGGTAGTAAATTCTAACTTATATAACTCTGTAAGAGTTGACTGTGCATAACCCCCAATGAAATTGGGGGATGGAGCAGTCGAACTTGTCAGAACTCCGTAGGAGTTCACCAACACTTTCAAAAGATATACTTCTCATCCCACTCTATACCATGCTCATCGAGTAAAATCCGATATTCATCTTCAAACGTAACGGTATGATGGTGTTCTTTCTGATTTTTAATGTAGTTAATTATCATTTCCTTGTCTCTATTGCTATACGTTGCTGCAAAGTAACCTTCTGCCCACGATTCAAATTTTGGAAACTTACCGGTTTGCTTTATCCATAAGTTTGACCCGATTTTCATGTCTTTAATCAAATCAGATATACACACGGTTGGATGCAAATCGCACAATATATGTACATGGTTTTCAACTCCGTTTATGCGATAAAGTACGCCTTTGTGATTTTTTATCACTCCCCATAAATACTTGTAAAGTTCTTCGTGATGTGCCGTAGGTAAAGTATTCTTGCGCTCGTAGGTGCAAAATACAATGTGAAAAAGAAATTGTCTGTAACTATTCATGGTTTCATTATTTATGTTATTGGTCAACTCCTCTGGAGTTGTGATTGATATTTGCTTTCATCCCCCGGTTCCGTTTCACTACACCGGGGGTTATGCACATTCAACGTCTCTGACGTTGGGATTATGCACTATAACTCTTCACCAACACCCGCACAATAGTTTCTATTACAGCCGCCATACGTTTAATGTCCAATGTGGAAATGGTATCATTTTCAGTATGATAGTTTAAGTTTCTATAAAAGGCAGTATCCGTAATCATTACCGCCTTGTAACCCAATTTCCAATAATTCAAATGGTCGGAGTATTCAACTTCCGTTTGTGGAGCAGGAAAAATAATAGTTCTTATTTTTCTTAAAAGCAAAAACATTAGAGCAAACTTTATGGGAAATCCCCACTCCCCAACACGTGTAACAATAGAGATAAAATTACCTTTGCTGCCAAACAAACGCTGTAAAAATAGGGTAGGAAAATGTTGTGTATTCTTTTCATCGGAAAAATACCCAATCATTTCCAAACAAATCATTCCAATAACATCCACTTTGTTATCAAATAGCGATTGTGCATGAACATGACTTCCCATGTTTTTGGTAAAGAAATAGGGTGGTTCTTCCAATGAATAAGCCACCAAATCAATACGATTCTTTAGTTTTCTGCCCTTCAAATTACGTGCAATCTCCAATAACCCCACTACTGCTGAGGCATTGTCATCCGCTCCATCTGTATCCTCGTTGACATCATAATGCGCACCCACAATAACACGAGAAGCATTTTCGGGTCCAAACGAACAGATAACGTTCTTGTAAGTATTCCCATCCACTTCAAATTCCTGAAACTCCACCACGTCGGATGTTTTCTGAAATTCCCCTTTGATATAATCTGCCACTTCATTCAAAATCTCCACATTCACCGAATTTCTTGGTTTGGAGGTATTTACAATGGCAATTAAATCTGAAATGATACGTGATTCATCTACTTGAATTTTTTGTTTTTGCATTTGTGGGTGGTTTAGAGGGTCTGTTTCTTACCCCTGTTTCATAGGGTAATGAATAGTCAAGGACTACAATCTTGAGAATCAACGATAACGTTATAGAAAGATAAAAAATTAGGGCATAATGCCATTTGAAATATCGTTTGCTAATTCATAATGCCAATTCGTTTTGGTCGTTGTATTATACCTTTTGTAGATAAAATTACCATTACGCTGAATTGGCTGATTGTCTGAATTATAATAGATTATTTTTCTGTTTGGTAATTGCTGAGTTAAATCGTAAAACAAATTTAAATAATCTTTCCCTCCAATATAAATAATGTCTTCTTCGTTATCGACATTGATTAATTGATTAAAATCTATATATGCTGGATGAATATGATTATATATTCTTCGATTCTCTAGATTTGCTGCATTTGAAAAAGTTATATCGTACTTAGGCATTCTAAAATCAGCTCTAACTAAACCCCAGCCCGCAGATAGAATATACATTGAGTCTGTACATTTATTATATAGGTCTCGATACTCCCGCCTACAGTATAATTGATATGCCATTAAAGGAATTATCTTTTGATTAGCATTTATAAAATCTCTCCAAGTAGCTGTCTCATCTACATTTACTAAGTCATCAGGTAAAAACTCAAAATTTTGTCTATTTGAAAGTGCTTTAAAGTTAATGTGTTGATTGTTATAAATTAGCTCAGCCTCTTCAAATTTACTCCCTGCACATATCATTACAACTTTAAAGTTCTCACTTAATATAAGTTCTTGTTTTTCAGAAACATTTTGAATCGGTTTATAATGTTTGCTTTCAAAGCCTACTTTCTTTTTAGGAATTAAATCTCTATTTAAACTCTGTTTAAGTGAGTTTTCACTAAAGTATTCAAGTATTTTCTTTGCAAGTGTCCATGTTACTTCTTCATTACCATTACTGTTGAAAAGCATAATTGGAAGTTTTTCTCTCAATACCGGTTTAACTTTTTGATTTACACCATTCTTCATTAGGATTGGTTTATCAAAAAATGACAAATAATATTGTTCTTCATTCAATTCAAATGTATGTTCGTTAATTCTTATCATATCTTTTTGATTTATTTATTATCTGATTTCAATCATGTTAGTTAATTTTTACTTTGTGTTATTTTCTACCTCTATACTTATTCATAAGTGGATACTTTAGATTTTTTGAATCTAATTCAAAGTAAATCTCATCTTCATTATTTTGGGGTTCTACAATTTGAATACAACGAACATAAAATTTATCAATATCATGATTTTGCATTATGATATTCCAGTATTTTGCTCTTTTGATATCTTTCAGATTAAGACTTCTGTCAGAAACTACGTTATTAATTCTACCATTTAAACCTTGAGCAAGTAATTTGCCTTGTTTTGTTGTACCACCTGCTTTCCCAAAATAACAAAGTTCATATTCCTTATTATTTATAGTGTAAGTTAAATGCGAATGGTCTCCTAATGTTGTTTTCTCTGAGAAAACCAAATATAAACCTGCAGAATTAGGAATATATCGGGTTGCGTTTTGAAGATTTTTTGTTTGATAATCTTCTGATTGGTGAAAATAAAATGATAGATTGTCATCGCTTTCATGCAATAGTTCATTTATTACGTTCATAGTATTATAAATATTAAATATTGTTTTTTAAGTATTGTAGTTGCTCGCCAATTTTTAATCCTTCTAAAGGTAATTCAAATCTATTAAGTCTGGTTACTAATTCTTTTCTATAATTATTACCAGCTAGAAAGATAAATATTGAATTGTCAATTTCTACTTTCTTCTTAAGAGATTCAAATACTTTTATTGACCAATTTTGAATTTGTGAATTACTCATTTTATTTAAAGTAACATCATATGGTTCAATAATTTGAGATAATTCCAACAATCCATATTTTGCGGATAATATAAAAATTTCATCAGCTTTCACTTTTTTAGCATAGGCTAAACTAAATTTATAAAGTGTACTCTGATACATTATTTCAGCCCTGCATGAAAAACTTTCTTTTCTGCTTGAACAAGCTATTAAAACTACTTTTTTCATAATTCAATATTTTAAAGTTTAAAATTTATTCCGTTGTAAAATGATTTTTCTTTACACCACAAATATAGGTATTCATTTGCAATGTGAAGATTTTAATTGATTGTTGGATTTTTAATTGTGAATTATTTCACTTTCATCATCTTTCCTAATTCCTTCAACAGTTCCAAATCATTGCCATTAAGAAACTTCCCAACTATATTTTCAAATTCAGGATGATTAATGTTTCGGTAATCAATTTTTTGGTAATAACGTTTGGTTTCATTTTCGCCCTTGTCTATTCCATAGTTGCAAATGAAAGCTGTTTTGCAAAACATCAGTCCGCTTTCCGTTCCAAAAAGGATAGGCGTGTATGGCGTTTTTCCATTTTTATAGGTAGCATTTGCTTTACGGTACCAATGAAATCTTTCCCAATTAGTATCCGCTTCGAATAGGTTGAAATTGTCGTGTTTATCAAACAATTGGTCAAATTCAAGTATTGGCATACGCACTGAAAGTGTTGACTTAAATTCCAGTAAGGTTTCCAATAGCTGTTCTTTCCGTTGTGCTTCTTTGGCCTTACGGGTAGTATATTTGTTGGTACAATAATTACTGAAATCGGAAATCACAGTCCAGTCAGCTACGGTG
>Ga0194037_1001476_pt1 | contig 16933 bp, 13 predicted proteins | sample JunL306m_MetaG_FD_148653 | JGI IMG/M metagenome (GOLD analysis project Ga0194037, IMG submission 148653) | Anoxic zone freshwater microbial communities from boreal shield lake in IISD Experimental Lakes Area, Ontario, Canada - Jun2016-L304-6m | ecosystem: Environmental > Aquatic > Freshwater >...
GTAAAGGGGATGGTGACGATTATCTGAACTGTCCGCTGGATGAGGCTGAATATCTGGCCTTTATCGACGAACTGAATCGCGGCGAGAAGGTTCCGGCACGTGATTTCGAGAAGACGGTTCATTTTGAAGGATGCATGCCGGTTGAAGAGCTGGCTGCCCGAGGTGTCGAAACACTGCGCTTCGGTCCGATGAAGCCGGTCGGGCTGCTCAATCCGCATACCGGGCATGAGGCGCATGCCGTCATTCAGCTGCGCGCCGAGAACCGTGAAAAGACAATGTACAATCTGGTCGGCTTCCAGACCAAACTGACCTGGCCCGAACAGCGCCGGGTCTTCCGCATGATACCTGGGCTGGAAGGAGCAGAGTTCGTCCGGCTCGGCTCGATGCACCGTAATACCTTTATCAACTCGCCGGCACTGCTTGATGTTACCCAGCAATTGAAAAGCGATTCACGTATTTTCTTCGCCGGCCAGATTACCGGCGTAGAGGGGTATGTCGAATCGGCGGCCAGCGGGTTTTTGGCCGGCATTGCAGCGGCAGCTCTCATTCAGGGTCAGCCGATTCCGCAGCCACCACCCGAAACCGCTCTGGGTGCCTTGATGGGGCATATTACCAATGCGGATGTTAAACATTTCCAGCCGATGAATGTAAATTACGGGCTCTTTCCTGAGCTGGTAGGGAAAATCAAAAAGAAGGAACGCCGCCAGAAACTGGCCGAGCGGGCTTTAGAGGCGTTGGAAGTGTGGAAGGAAACATTGTAAATCCACTACAGAGTCACTGAGGACGTAGAGAGAACCGAGGTGAATGAATAAAACCGTAGTAATAAAGTTGAGAATAAGCACAAAATTGTCTATCCTTTCACGAAAGTTCCTGATTCGTTCTCTTTCGCCGCTAATATCCGCCCACCCTTCGACAAGCTCAGGGCGAACGGATTTTAGCTGCAACACATTGGCCTTCCGTTCGTGGTGAGCTTGTCGAACCATGAGCGGATGATTAAAACGAATCAGGTGATAGTTTGAATTTCTCCGTGCCTCGCTTAGAAGCGCCTACTTTTGGCTGTGCCTCCGTGGTGAAAGGGTTTTACATAATGGAAAAACAAAACATCGATCCCCTCAAACGGGTTGAAGAACAATTGAAAAAATGCGTTAAGTGCGGTGCCTGCCGCCAGAATTGCCCCGCTTTCACTGCGTTCCAGCGTGAACCAGCGGTGGCACGCGGCAAGGTGGCCCTGGCGCAGCATGTCCTCTCGGACGATATCGAGCTGGATGATGCCACCTATCAGGCCATGTCGCGCTGCCTGCTCTGCGGCAGTTGTGTTGATAAATGTCCCAACAGCGTGCCGACCGACGAGATCGTAATTGCTGCCCGTGAATCACTGGCAAAAAAACGTGGCCTGACAACCTTTCACGCAGCAGTCGGCCAGGTGATCAAAAGCCGCAGCCGCATGAAAATGGGGGCAAAAATGGCCTCGGTGTTGGGGCCACTGTTTTTCAAGAAGGTTCCGGAAACATCCGGCCTTCGTTTGCGCTTCCCGATGCCGTTTATCGGCAACCAGCGCTTTATTCCCGAAATAGCCACCTCCAGCTTTATGTCTCGACATCCTGAAGTTATTGCCGGAGAACCGGGCAAGCCGCGCATCGCCTTTTTTGTCGGCTGCATGACCAATTTTGTCTATACCGAAGTCGGCGAGGCCGCCCTGGCGCTCTTCCGCCATCTGGGCTGTACGGTTATCATCCCCAAAGATCAGCAGTGCTGCGGTCTGCCCGGCATGTCCGGTGGCGACATCGGCACCGTGCGCGAGCTGGCCGAACAAAACTTGATCGCGATGGAAAAGTACGAAGTTGATTATGTCATGAGTGCCTGTGCTACCTGCGGCGGCGCACTGCACCGCCTCTATCCACTGGTAGTCGGCAAGCGTAACCCCGAGCTGCGTGAGCGGCTGGAAACGCTGGCTAAAAAAACGGTCGATGCCACACAGCTGTTGCACCAACTGGGACTCGATCCGGGCGCAACCGGAGCCGGGGCAGACGTTCGCATTACCTATCATGATCCCTGTCACCTGCGTACGCGCGGTATTTCGAAACAGCCGCGTGAACTGCTGAACGGGACTCCCGGCGTTGAGCTGGTTGAGATGGATGGCGCAGACCGCTGCTGTGGTCTGGGGGGCACCTTCAACGTCTATCACTATGATTCTTCGATGACTATCAACGACGCCAAAAGTGAAGCCATCGTCGCAACTGGAGCCGCAGCTGTCGCAACCGGCTGTCCGGGGTGCATGATGCAGCTTTCGGATGGACTTAAGCAGCATGGATCAACGGTCGAGGTTCTGCATACGCTGCAACTGCTGGCACGCAATCTTAAACAATGAGTTTTAATTTGGATAAATTGCATTTACTCAAATTGTATTATTTGCTGGGGGTAAATGAATTTTATTGACAATGTAAGTCAAATTGTATACAAACCCCGCACGGAAACCGAGTTATATTTACCGGGCAGGGGTTTGGATGCGCGAATACAATATCGGGTCAAAAATCAAGAAACTTCGTCTTGCTAAAAAGCTGACTCTTCAGGCTGTTGCCAAAGAGACCGGCTTTTCACCCGCCCTCATTTCCCAAATTGAAAACAACAACGTTTCACCCCCCATCGCTACCCTTTCCAGGATCGCTAAATTTTTTGATGTAAAAATCGGCCTCTTTTTTTCCGAAGATGAGGAAGAATGCCGGTTTGAAGTCGTGCGTGCTAACGAACGCAAGGCGATCCCGCGAGTCATCTCCAAAGCCGGCACCAGTCAGGGCTACTCATACGAATCACTCTCATTCCATAAACAAAACAAGAAGATGGAGCCATTCCTGCTCTCGATAACCGAGAAGCCAGCAGAAGAAAATACCTATAGCCACGATGGCGAGGAGTTTCTTTTTATCATGAAAGGAACTGCTGAGCTGCTACTGGACGAAAAGCGGATTGTGCTCGAAGAAGGCGATTGCGTCTATTTTGACTCTGCATTAAAACACCGTCTACTCTCGCGGGATGGGAATGAAGTCAAGGTACTCGCTGTTGTAGCCCGCTGATTTAACTATAAAATGCGGAAATTATATCGAAAGGAGGGTGAAGATGTCTAAAACTGCAATTAAACCATCTCTGAACAACCCGTTTGCACCTGCCAAAACTGTCGAGTTTACCATTCCGGGGGAAATTCCCGGAAAAAAAGGTGGCTACGAGGAGGCAATGAAGGAGGGCTATGAGCTTATCCAACGCCCGATTAAGTCGGTAAAGATCGAACAGATCGAAAAACAACACTTTAAAAAAAGAATGACCGTCTGGGAGCGACTGCGCGTGCTCTCCAGCAAAGAGCCGAATGTTCTTTTCCAGAACTGGGGTAAAAATCTGGACGGCGCCTCGCTGGTAACGGCTGTATTGAATATCGGCGGACGCGATGTCGCGGTGTATGGCCATGACTTTACTGTGCGCGCCGGCTCTATTGATGCCACCAACGGCAGCAAACTTGCAAAGCTGTTCAACATGGCCGCAACCCGTGGAATTCCGGTTATCGGCATGAATGACTCGGCTGGCGCGTTCGTACCAGCCGGCGTTGGCGGCCTGGATGGCTACGCCGAAGCTTTCACGGCACTGCGCCGCATGAGCGGTATCGTGCCGTCGATCATGTGTATGTTTGGTTTTAATGCCGGTGGTGGTTCCTACCTGCCGCGTCAGGGCAGTTTCGTGATTCAGCCGAATGACACCTTCTTCGGTCTGACAGGTCCCGGAGTTGTAAAATCAGTGCTCGGCGAAGATATTACGCCGGAAGAGCTGGGTGGACCGAAAGTTCACAGCAAAACCGGCGTTGCTGATATTACCGTAACCGATGAAGTCGCTGCGCTGCGCACAGCTGTCCGCCTCTTGTCGTACATTCCGGATAATAACAGCGTCGCGGCACCGTTTCAGGAAACCAGCGATCCGCTTGACCGTAAAACCTGGGAAATCAACACGCTGCTCAAAAAAGCGTTCAACTCCCCTACCGGTTTCAATACCCCCTTTGACGTCTCAATCGTCATTCAGCAGATTTGTGATCATGGCGATTATTTTGAACTTCAGCCGGAGCGGGCCCGTGAGGTTGTAACTGCTTTTGGACGGCTTGGCGGTCTGGTCGTCGGCTTTGTCGCCAACAATTCAGCAGTATCATCCGGTCAGATCGATTGCGATTCTGCCGTCAAAATTGCCCGTTTTGTCCGCTTCTGTAACATCTACAATATTCCGATCATCTTCATGGAAGACACAACCGGCTTCCTGCCGGGGCGCGAGCAGGAATCACGCGGCATCGTCCAGGCCGGTCGCTCCATGCTCGACTCCATTGTCGATGTTCGCACACCGCGTATCCTCCTGATTCTGCGCAACGCCTACGGCGGAGCCTACGCATCTTACAACAACTATCCAACCGGTGCCGACCTGGTACTGGCGCTTCCGACTACCCGTCTGGCCGTTATGGGCCCGGCCGGCAAAGAGTTTGTCTATAAGGATGAATTACGCAAGGTACGTGCTGCGGTTGCGGATCTGATCAAAAAAGGAACCGAAGAACGGATCAAAGCCGGTTCTGATGGCTCCGTGGCAAAAAGCGATGCCGAGAAAGAGGCCGCAGAATATCTGAAGCTTCAGGAAACAGCACTGAACCAGCGCTACGAAAAAGAGCTGATGAATCCGAAAGAGGGTCTGGCACTCGGCTCGATATCCTCAATCGTCATGCCGACCGACCTGCGCAAGGTGCTTGGTGAAAACATCGCCTTCCTGATGCGGCACTACAAACCGGGTCCGATGATGGCACCGCAGCGTGAGTTCCATTAAAAACGCAATAACACGGAGACGCGGAGATCACGGAGAAAATAAATACCTGAAACAGGTAAATAATAAATTCAGAGTTTTTTTTAAATTAATTAGCTGTTCAGTTGTATCCATTTTTTGACTTTCTCCGTGTACTCTGTATCTCTGTGTTAAAAATATGATTTTGAATTTCATTTACTTATTGGAATTGGAGATAGAAACATGACCGACTTCTACTGTAACAACCCCTTGATTCATCGCGATCGCCGTCTTGGCAAATCTGATTCCGAGTGGGTGCGTTCTTTTGCCAGTGAAGACCTGAAACCGCTGATTGTCTGCCGTGGCCCGATCCGTAAAGAAGCCATGGATGTCTTCACCGAAATGGGAATTAACCATTTTGGTATTCTGCTTTCGGAAAAAGATTCGATTGTTTACCCCAACGCACTGGCCCCTGAGTTACGCCAGTTGACTGATTCCAGTCGCGTTCATCGCGTGCCTGATTACAGCGGCGCCAGCAAGGAAGAGCGCGTCGAGCGTATCAACCAGATTATTCAGATCGCTAAAGATAATAATTATGACTCCGTGTTTGCCGGCTATGGCTTTATGGCCGAGGACGAAGAGTTTGTGGCTGCCATTGAAGATGCCGGACTCTCCTTTATCGGTCCCAATTCCCGCACACAGGCGAATGCCGGAAAAAAAGATGAGGCCAAACGTACGGCTCTTTCAGTCGGTGTTAGCGTAACCCCCGGTATCAATAATGTCACGGCTCGTACGCTGGTTAAAAAGCATGGTACACGCGATAAACTGCTGGCACTGGTCAAAACACACGGACTGGATCTTCCCGCAGCCCTGCTGAGTGACAAGAAACTCTCGCTTGATGATCTTGCCGATCAGATCCTGTATGCTTCCTACGACAAGGGACTGGATCTTTATACAATTGAAGAGCTTTCCGCTCAGGTAAAAGTTGAAGTGGAGGCGATGTTCAAAGAGTACCCTGCCAGCCGTATCCGTCTCAAAGCAATCGGTGGTGGTGGCGGTAAAGGTCAGCGTATTCTGGGCGCTTCACTGCTGGGAATCAAGAAGCCGACCGAAAAACAGATTCAAGAGGCATCCGCTGATACTGCCACGCTGGTGCGCGAAGTACTGAATGAAGTCAAGGCTAATGGCGTCGGCGACAATAAGAACGTCCTGGTTGAGCTGAACATCGAGCAGACCCGCCACAACGAAATTCAGCTGGTCGGTAACGGCGAATGGTGCGTCTCTCTGGGTGGTCGTGATTGCTCACTGCAGATGCATGAGCAGAAACTGCTGGAAATATCGGTTACCCAGGAATCTCTGGCACTTGCCATTAATAAAGCCAAAAAAGCGGGTCGCAAAGCCGAAGTGGCAGCACTGGAAAGTGACTTGAATGTCCTCAAGCGCATGGAAGATGATTCCACCAAATTCGGTGTAGCCGTCGGTCTTGATTCTGCCTCAACCTTTGAATGTATCGTCGACCGTGACCGCTACTATTTCATGGAGGTCAACACCCGTATCCAGGTTGAGCACCGTGTTTCCGAGCTCTGTTATGCGCTCAAATTCACCAATCCCAAGGACAAAAAAGATTTCTTCGTGGTCGAGTCACTGGTCGAGATGATGGGACTCCTGGCACGCCATAAAAAACGGCTCCCCAAACCGGAGCGTATTCCCCGTTTCAGTGCTGCTGCTGAAGCCCGTCTGAATGCCACCGACAGTTCGCTTTCACCACACGCCGGCGGCATGATCCGCTTCTGGTCGGCACCGATCGAAGGGGAAATCCGTGATGACCAGGGTATCTGCATGGTTAACCCGGATACCGGTATGTTCATGCGGTATAAAGTTGCCGGTGCCTACGACTCCAATATCGCCCTTTTGCTTACCAAGGGTGAAGATCGTCTCGACAGCTATCAGCATCTCTCCAAAGTGCTGGGAAAAACAATTCTGCGCGGATCAGACCTGGCGACAAATCTCGAGTTTCACTACGGGCTGGTAAACTGGTTCCTCGGCCAGAATGTCATGGCCAAACCGACGACCCGTTTTGTCGTGCCGTATCTGACATTGATGGGACTCCTCAAAGAGGAAACCAGCAAGCTTGATACGGTATTCGCCTTTTTCCAGATGAAAAAAGCGTATGCGAAAAAAATGAATGAGCAGTTTCCTGATGACCCGAAGGTCGCCAAAGATATGTCGGCAATTATCGACCGCAAAGGCACTCTGGTTACCCGGCCGATGGATAAGCTGATAGAAGATCCGCATCTGCTCTCTGGCTGGCTCTCTCTCAACCGTGCCAACTTTAGCATGGAGAAAGGGAACGTCATCTGGCACGGCAACCCCTTTATCATCCTTGCGGACACCTATGAATATCTCAACATGTCATGGGATCCCAAAGCACCCGCAGCCGAGGTTATCTGGGAACATGACAATGAACTGCTGCAGAAAGGTATCCGTTTTTACAGCACCCTGTCGGAGCGCTTCAAGCTGGGTATGCATGAGTTTGACAAGTTGTCGGCCCTGGTTGCCAAAGACAAACCGCAGGGTGGTTTCGGTGCTGAAGAGTGGGAGCTGATTCGTTCGGCGCACACCGGCTTTGAAGCAGGTCTTGAACTGCTCGGAATGCTGTTTATAGTGGCTGAAAAAGTAAAATTCTGGGAGTTCAAGATTGAAGATGATCTGGAAGTCACCATTCCCGAGTACCTGAATGACACTGAACTGCAGGTAAGAATGAAGAAAGTGCTCGTGCCGCCTCCTTCCACCAAGGCTGACGAAATTGTCGCCATCTGCGGTGGTATGTACTACAGCCAGGAAGCACCCGGTCTGCCGTCGTTTGTCAGCGAAGGAATGCATTTTGAAAAAGGGCAGGCGCTCTATATCATCGAAGTTATGAAAATGTTTAACACGGTCCGGGCAGTTTTCTCCGGCACAATTGACAAGATTATCATGCAGGGTGGTGACGGTTCTATCGTTCAGAAGGGGCAACCGCTTTTTAAGATCACCCCGGATGAGAGATTTATAGATGTAGATCCAAAAGAGCAGGAACGCGAAAAACGGGAGCGCACCTCAGAGTATCTGCGCCAGGTTCTGTAAAAAATCGAGGAGGTTACAGTGAGAAAAGGTAAATTCATTGTTATAGAAGGCATCAACGGCTCCGGTCAGCAGGTAAAAGCTGGTATTGTTGCGCTGCATAAGGCCCTGACGGAAAGCGGGCATGAAGTTATCGAATGCGCCAATCCCGATTCCGGTCGCGCCAAAGAGCTTGGTATTGAATGTCTGCTCAACTGGTCGTTCGGTGCTGATGCACGAGCAGATTTCTTCTTTGAATGCGCAGTGCGTTCCCAGATATTCAAAAATGTCGTTCGCCCCGTTCTAGACCAGGATAAAATCGTGCTCTGCAAGCAGTCCAGCATATCTTCACTGGCAAATGCCTGGGTAAAAGGCGCAACGCGGCAATTTGATGTGCTACGGCATCTGGAAAAGATTTCACGCGGATTTCTCTTTGAAGATGAAATCTACCCGGATTTGACCATCTTCATGGATATGCCGCCCGAGGAGGCTTTCGAGCGGATCGAAGACGTTCTCCAGATTCATCATGACGGCGGACTTGAATATTATCAGCGCCTGCAGGAGTTTTACCTCAAGGAGATCAGGCGTTGGAATGGCATCAGAGTCGATGCGTCAGTCCAGAGGTCACCTGAAGAGATAGCAGCCGAGATGCTGGCGGCAGTTAACTCAATTCTGTAAAAATATTGATTTGTTCTTACCTCATCCCCCTTTGTTGCAAAGGGGGACTTTTTTTAGGTACTCATTAAAACGGAGACATAGCCATGAGCAAACACGAGAAAAAACAGAAGTGGAATGAAAAGGTTGCCAAAAGTCTTGCCAAGGCACCGGAGCGGATGGATCCGTTTCTGACCTCCTCCAACATTGAATTCGAGCGCTGTTTTACACCGGATTTCGAGTACCCCGGTTATGACGAAACGTTGGGGTTACCCGGTGAATACCCCTACACCCGTGGTGTTCAGCCGACCATGTATCGCGGCCGCTTCTGGACCATGCGCCAGTACGCTGGTTTCGGCACCGCCAAAGAGTCCAACGAGCGCTACAAATATCTACTTTCAGCCGGCCAGACCGGGCTCTCTATTGCCTTCGACCTGCCGACCCAGATGGGGTATGACTCTGATGCCGGCATGAGCCTCGGTGAAGTTGGTAAAGTCGGCGTAGCGATCGATTCGCTGGCCGATATGGAGATTCTCTTCGACGGTATCCCGCTTGATAAAGTATCCACCTCGATGACGATCAACTCCACCGCTGCCATCCTGCTCTGCATGTACATTGCGGTAGCCGAAAAGCAAGGCGTTTCGGCCGACAAGATCTCCGGCACGATCCAGAATGACATCCTTAAAGAGTACATGGCTCGCGGCACCTACATTTATCCTCCTAAAGAGTCGATGCGCATCATCACCGACATCTTTGCCTACTGCAAGGATAACGTGCCCAAGTGGAACACCATCTCGATTTCCGGCTATCACATCCGGGAAGCCGGTTCCAGTGCTGTACAGGAAGTCGCTTTCACGCTTGCCGACGGCATTGCTTACGTCGATGCCGCCATCAAGGCCGGTCTTGAGGTTGATGAATTTGCGCCACGTCTGGCGTTCTTCTTCAACTCGCATAACAACCTCTTTGAAGAGGTGGCAAAATTCCGCGCCGCCCGCCGCATCTGGGGCAAAATCATGAAAGAGCGTTTCGGCGCCAAAGACCCAAAATCACAGATGCTCCGTTTCCACACCCAGACTGCCGGCTGTACGCTGACCGCTCAGCAGCCTGACAACAACATCATGCGCGTCACCATCCAGGCTCTGGCGGCAGTTTTGGGCGGCACACAATCGCTGCATACCAACTCGCGTGACGAAGCGCTGGCGCTGCCAACCGAAGATTCGGTCCGCATCGCCCTGCGTACCCAGCAAGTTATCGCTTACGAATCGGGTGCTGCCGACAGCGTTGACCCACTGGCCGGTTCATTCCTGATCGAATCGTTAACTGATAAAATCGAAAAAGCTGCACTGGATTATATCGAAAAGATCGATTCACTGGGTGGCGCTGTTGAAGCTATTTCACGTGGTTTCCAGCAGAAGGAGATCCAGGATTCGGCCTACGCCTATCAGAAGGATATTGAAAAAGACCGCCTGATAATCGTCGGCGTCAACAAGTTCACGGTTGCCGAGCCACCGCCAACTGGCCTGTTGCGGGTTAAGGAAGAAGTTGAAATCTCACAGAAAGCTTCACTGGCAGCCATGAAAGCCGGGCGTGATGAAGAAGCGGTACAGGCAGCCCTGGCACAGCTACTGACAGTAGCCAAGAGCACAGAAAACCTTATGCCGCACATCCTGAAAGCGGTCAAAGCCTACGCCACATTGGGAGAGATAGCAGATGTGTTCAGGGTAGTGTTTGGGAAACATACGGAGACGGTAGTTCTATAAATCATTTAATAACACGGAGAATTGGAGAGCACGGAGAAATGCTTTTAGATGAGGACCTTACAAATCTGATCATAGGTAAGGCCATCGTGGTTCATAGTACATTAGGCCCGGGACTCCTTGAATCTGTTTACGAAACCTGTCTTGCGTACGAGATTTCACAAGAAGGTGTGATTGTTGAGCGTCAGAAAACGTTGCCGGTTAAGTACAAAAATATTCTTCTGGATGATGGGCTTAGAATGGATATGGTTGTAGATAACAGGGTGGTAATAGAACTTAAATGTGTAGAGAATATTCTACCAGTTCACGAAGCTCAGCTTTATACGTATCTTAAACTTTCAGGCTTCAGAGTAGGGTTACTATTAAATTTTTACACAAAATATCTTAAAGACGGAATAAAACGCATCGTCTTATGATTTTCTCTGTGTTCTCCGTATCTCCGTGTTATTCAAAAAGGTAAATTTAATGCTCACAAAAATTAATCACATCGGTATTGCCGTTACATCACTCGAAGCTACGCTCCCTTTTTATCGTGACAACCTTTCCATGCCGTTTGCGGGTATTGAAGAGGTGCCGGAACAGATGGTGCGAGTTGCCATGCTTCAGGTCGGCGAATCCAAGATTGAACTTTTGGAGCCGACTTCACCTGACAGCCCTGTTGCCAAGTTTATCGAGAAAAACGGTCCCGGTATCCACCACATCGCCTATGAAGTGGCTGACATCGAGGCTGCCATTGCCAAGCTCACGTCTGACGGTGTGCGCATGATCGACGCCAATCCGCGTGCCGGGGCACACGGTACCAGGATCGCTTTTCTGCACCCCAAAGCGAGCAACGGGGTGTTGACGGAGTTGTGCCAAGTCGGTCACTGATTGTGTATACAGGTAGTGTATACAAGGTTTTTTACTAGAATATTTCGTATTTCCAGAAGGTTACAAAAAAGAAATACATTTTTTTCTTGACAATGTTTGATTAGTCATCTATTTTGCACACCCAAATAGAACAGAACTACTGAAACCTACGATCCTTCTAAGTAGCTAACCGATTGATTTCACGTGAATTCAGCAACGGCTGAATAGCACGACCGGGAGCGAAATACACTGTGAACGTTTCAGCACCACACCAACTAAATGAGTAGCAGTATCTATACCTTTGGGTAGCCCGCTTTGCATGGGCTGTTCAAGGGTATCTGTGTTTCAGGCTTGAGTATTTTGAATTCAGGATAGTACGAGTTGGAGGGTGTAGTAATAAATCCACAAGAAAGGTGGTGAAGAGCGCACACATTACAACCTGACAGGCACGTTAACCGTAGTAGCAGCACGTATTTTATAAAAATTGAGGGAGGCACACATGAATTTGAAAAAAACCGTAGCAATCGCAGCAGCAGCAGGAGCACTGGCAGCAATCTCCGTACCGGCCATGGCTTTTGAGAACGAATTTCACGGCATTTACAACCTGAAGTTCTTTGTTTCGAATTATGAGAATGGTGGAACAGCAACAATAGATCCAACCGGTAGGACAGTAAAAGCTGCTACTGCTGCAACTGCAACCTTGAATCAAACAACTGGTGCCGTTATTTTGACGCCCGCCACAGCAGCCAGTACTTCTTACTATGATAATGAAAAACGTAAAGCCAACAACTTCTTTGAGCAGCGTGCCCGTTTGCAGTACATTGCCAAAGCTAGTGACGACCTCAAACTGGTAACCCACTTTGAGCTGGATGCCAAGTTTGGTGGCGATAAGAGCGGTAAATATGCTGTCAGCAGTGATGCTGGTGTACTTGATGCAGACGGTATCAGCCTTGAAACAAAACACGTCTACCTCGACTTCAACCTTGGCAAGAGCGTAAATGTAAAAACCGGTATCATGCCGGTAAAAGACAGCCTTAAAGGTGTTTTTCTGGATGCAGATATTGCTGGTATTCTCGCAACAACTAAGTTGGGTTCGGCAACAGTTGCTACCGGGTATTACAGAGTTAAAACCGATTCCAGCCTCTTCATACCGGCTTGGACTTCTCAAGCTGCAGCAACTACCAGTTACAATACCAATATATCTGAATTGGGTCACAACAATGCTGATGTATTTATCCTTGACGGCAAATACGCGATCAGTAAAGACCTGAATGTTGGTGGTGCTTATTATCTTTTGTCTGACTATTCTACCGGTACTCCATCAACAGTTCATGTTTTCGGTGTTAATGCAGACGCTAAAATCGGCCCGGCAGCGGTCAGCGGTTTTGTAGCTGCCGAAACCGGTTACGCAGTTTCTGCGGCCAGAAGAGCATCCATCAGTGCTTACGCTGCTAACGTGGCTGCAAAAATTGCGATTGGCCCAGGCACATTAAAAACAGCCGGTCTCTTCCTGAGTGGTGACGGCGATGCTGCTACCGGAAATAACAACGCCTGGGCGACTGCTGGTGTTAACACTTACGCTGAAGGCGGTATGTTCCTGCTGTTCCGTACCGGTGTAGGCGGAACAACCAACGACCGTACCCTGTCAGGCGGAAACTTTGGCAGCATGAACAACAGAGGCGCAATCCTGTATACACTTGGGTATGATGCTACCATTACTCCTAAGCTGTACACTAACGCCAATGTTGGTATGCTCTGGCTTGCAAAAACAGATACAAATCTTATTAATCAGGGAACTGCTAAAACCAACGGCGGTGATCTGCTTGGTACCGAAATCAACCTTGAGACAGGCTACAAAGTGTATGACAACCTGACCGCAAGAGTTCAGTTGGCGTACGTTATCCTTGGTGGTGCTTACACAAACACAGTTGGTACTGCTGCAGCTCCAAAAACTCCAGAAGATCCTTACACAGCACGTATTGGCCTGAGCTACGCATTCTAATCCTGGCATAACCTGATGTCCTGAAGGGCGGGAGAAATCCCGCCCTTTTTTTATTGCGCTACGTAACGACATGGGTTACAAACAAACATGATAATGAGCTTCCGACACAAAGGTCTTGCCTCGTATTTTACTACGGGCAGCAAGTCAGGTATCCAGACACAACATGAAAAAAAGTTGCGCCTTATACTTGGTCGGCTTGCTGCTGCACGTGAATTACGTGATATGAATTTGCCCGGATTAAGGATGCATCAGCTTACGGGAGATTTGAGTGGATACTATGCGCTTGACGTGTCCGGCAATTGGAGGATTGTTTTCCGCTTTGAGGGAAATGACGTTGCTGATGTTGATTGTCTTGATTATCACTAAAACAAAAGGAGTCGGCTTATGATGTACAATCCACCACATCCGGGTGAAATAATACGAGAACTTTGTCTTGAGCCGCTGGGATTATCCGTTCAGCATGCCGCGCTTGCACTTGGCGTTAGCCGAAAAACACTTTCTGAGCTTCTGAATGGTCATTCACGCATCACGACTGAAATGGCGTTACGGCTGTCAATTGCTTTTGACACAACACCTGAAAGTTGGCTTTCACAACAAATGCAGTACGACCTCTGGTGCTCACGAGAAAAAACCGGCACCTTAAAAGTTCAACGACTCGCGCTCGCTGCGTAGCAGGGCTTTAAAACAGTCCATAAACAACAGAATCTAAGTGTGTATATTGATCAATATGTGACGGCAGAGGAGGCTCGTAATGGCATCCATAGCAGGGAGACACATCAAACCGGAAATAATCGAGTCTTTTTGTAGCCACTGGAATATACGAGAATTTTCACTATTCGGATCAGTATTACGCGACGATTTCAACGATGCCAGTGATGTCGATGTAACGGTCTCATTTCGGAACGATGCTCGTTGGTCGCTTCTTGATCATGTTGCCATGCGTGACGAGATTGTTGCAATCTTTGGTCGAAAGGTGACCTCGTTACCCGTAAAGGGGTTGAGCGGAGTAGAAACTCGTTGCGACGCTCTTCAAGACTTGAATCCGTCAAGCTTTTTTATGCTGCCTCGTGACATGGCTTCGTTATGACACCATTGACCCCGATGAGGTATGGAATGTGGCAAGTAATGATTTACCGGTTATTTGCTCGAAAATAAGGATTATTTTAGATGAGTTGGCAACAGGCAACGACGCCAGTTCCTGAACAGCTACAAATGATTAAACTTTATATTATTGTATTTTTGTGATACGCAATTGAGCATATTCACATCTACTGCAAAGGAGAAAACAATGAAAAAGACTCTGTTGTTTGTATCGCTGGCCGGAATGTGTATCGCGGGGTGCCAACCTGCAAATATCATCGCATCAAAATGGGACTCCGGTTTAAGCGGCGTCAATGCACAAACACGGTGCGAGGAAGTTGACATGAGAAGCAAAGCAGAGATGGATGCCGCCTTCAACAAGTACGATGGCTGGAAACTGATCTATATCTCTGAGTACACCACTGGTCATAAAATTGGAACTCATGCTGCTGTCTGCTTCGAACGCTCAAAATAACATACAAAATGAAATCAGCCGTTCACCCTGAACAAGGGGAACGGCTGATTTCATTTTATTTCAAGTGCACGACTTTATTCCTTGGTATACATAACAGCGACAGCCTTGGCGTGGTCGCTGCCGACAGCCACCCAGCCGTGCGGCTGGCTTGAATCGTAATAAATGCTGTCCCCGCTACGCAGATGAAGGACCTCCGTATTGTAGTGCAGCTCCAACTCACCCTCCGTAACGTAAATGAATTCCTCATCACCCTCATGCTTGAAAAACAGCGAGTCATCCCACTCCTTCTTTTCAAACTCCACCAGAAACGGTTCCATATGCTTGTGCCGCAGCCCTTGTGCCAGCGAGTGATACACATACGGGCGCGAAACGCTGTTGGCCGTTGGCCGTGGCACCTTTTCATCAGCGCTGACGTCCTCACGTCTGGTCAGCATATACTTATGACGAAAGCCCTCATCCTGAAAGAAGAAATGGATGTCGACTTTAAGCCCCTTGGCAACCTTGAGCAGCGTGGCCAGTGGCGGAATAACCTGCTCGTTCTCGATCTGCGACAAGAGCGGCTTGGAAAGCGTTGTTAATTCGGATAACTCCTGCAGCGTGAGACGTTTCTGCTGGCGGAGACCTCTGATTTTGGAGCCGATCCTGAATTCCTTGATCTGTGCCTTGATGTCGCTCATCGCTCACTCTCCCTCGCTGAAGTTCCGTATGCAGATGCGCACTTTTACATAAAGTTATCCACGATTCAATAACATTATTATAGTGACTAAAACGAGCCGTCTTCCCGAACACATCAACACTGAATTGCGTTGACACGTTCTACGCTTTTGACTATTGTTCCGACAGGTTATCCCATTTCACTTAGTAAGGGACACTCATCAGATGAACATCGTACACCGCAGTCTATTCCTAATGTGCGCCTGCTCTCTCATTGCAGCCAACCTCGGCGGATGCAGTAAAAAAAGCGACGCGCCACTTTTTCTTGAGTCCAACCGCAAAGGGGGCAACGCCGAAGCTCCAGTTAAAGAAGTTCCGGCCGATACGCTCGCTACCCAGAAAGCCTTCAGTGCCGTTTCCAAAAAAGTTACCCCCAGCGTCGTCAATATTTCGACCGTCAGCCGCAGGAAAAGCATCCAGCCCTTTTTTGAGATGAACCCATTTTTCGAGGATTTCTTCGGTGCACCGCAAACCAAACGCGACAAGAGCCTCGGCTCCGGTTTCCTGATCAGTGCTGACGGCTACATCGTCACAAACGACCATGTTGTCCGTGATGCTGAAAGTATCCAGGTCAAGCTCTCCAACGACAAGGTCTACGAGGCCAAGGTTGTCGGCGGCGACCACAAAACCGATATCGCGGTGATCAAGATCAATGCCACCGATCTGCCGACAGTCGTACTGGGTGATTCAGAAAAACTCGAAGTCGGCCAGTGGGCAATTGCAATCGGCAATCCCTTCGGCCTTGATCGTACCATGACGGTTGGCATTATATCAGCCACCGGGCGGACCAACATGGGCATCGAAACATACGAAAACTTTATCCAGACCGATGCTTCGATTAATCCCGGCAACTCCGGGGGGCCGCTTCTGAATGTCTATGGCGAGGTGATCGGCATCAACACCGCTATCGTAGCCAGCGGACAGGGGATCGGCTTTGCCATACCAATCAACATGGCCAAGACGGTGTTTGCGCAGTTGATTCAGAAGGGTAGTGTCAGCCGAGGTTATATGGGAGTCACCATTCAGCCGATGACCGAGGAACTGGCGCAGTCCTTCGGTCTGAAACAGACCAAAGGTGCCTTGGTAAATGACATCATCAAAGGGAGTCCGGCCGATAAGGCCGGCATCCGCCAGGGCGATGTGATTACCTCCATCAATGGAACCGAGGTCAAAGATCCGTCGCACCTGCAGCGCCTGGTGGCTGAGGCCGGTATTGGAAAAGCCGCGAGCGTGGGTGTTTTTCGTGACGGCGCATCGCTGGAGTTGAAGATGACCGTGGCTAGTGCTGATACGGCCCCCAAGGATCTGCGCGGATCAGGCGGCAGCAGAAATCAGGAGAGTGCCGGCGATCTATTGGGACTGGTAGTCGAAGATGGCGAAGCGGGAGTCATCGTTGCTGATGTCGCACAGGGGGGCAGAGCCGCCGAAGCCGGCATCCGGCGCGGCGATCTGATCGTATCGATCAACCGTATGCGCATAACCGACAGCGCTGCTTACCGTCGTGCCGTTCAG